>ERZ773075.357-NODE-357-length-36884-cov-71.4128_pt1 | contig 36884 bp, 33 predicted proteins | sample MGYA00580614_ERZ773075 | MGnify/ENA primary metagenome ERZ773075 (study PRJEB29015, sample SAMEA2738021) | human oral metagenome | biome: human oral; feature: human-associated habitat; material: dental | place: China | collected 2043 ...
TCCCGGCAAGTGGCAGTTCCACCACCCTCGCCCGGAGGGTGTCGATGTACATCACACGCCCCAGCAGCGGTTCCCCGACCCCGGTGAGCAGTTTGACCACCTCGGTGGCCATCACCGAACCCACCCAACCGGTCATGGGACCCAGCACCCCGACCTCCGCGGCCGTCGGACAGCTCAGCGGGGGGTCGGGGAACAGATCCGACAGGGCCAGTCCGTGACGTTCCCACAGCACCGTGACCTGCCCGTTGACGGCCTGGACGGCACCGAAGACCAGCGGCAGATCGAGGCGCTGGCAGGCCCCGGCCACGGCCAGGCGGGTGGGCAGGTTGTCCACCGCATCCACCACCACGTCGCAGCCGGCGAGGACCGTCTCCGCCGTGTCCTGCGCGACCCGCAGGGACACGGGAATCACTTCGACCATGGGGTTGAGGTCCACCAGTCGCGCGGCGGCGGCGTCGGCCTTAGAGGTCCCCAGGGTGGTGGTGCCGTAGAGGGTCTGGCGTTGCAGGTTACGTTCCTCCACGACGTCGTCGTCGACGACGATCAGCCGACCCACCCCGGAGGCGGCCAGGTATTGCAGCACGGGACCACCGAGACCTCCCGCACCGATGCAGCACACCGTCGCGGCCTTGAGCCTGCCCTGGGCCTCCTCCCCGAAACCTTCGATGGCCATGGTCCGCTGGTAGCGGTCGCGTTCGGCTTCGGTGAGGAGCTCGGGGACGGCGATGACCGGCTGCATCAGCCCTCCGGGAGCGCGTCGAGAATGACCCGGGCCAGTTCCCCGGGATCGCGGTCCCGGTGGGTGGCGATCGCCAGCCCCCACAGGTAGGCGGAGACCGGGGCCATGGGGCGCTGGTAGCGTGCCGCGACCTGGCCCGTCAGGTCGTGAACGGCCCGCGGGGAGACCCTAGATGCGTCGACCTCCAGAGCCTCGGCCACGTGTTCCACCCAGGCGGCCCAAGCGGTCTCGTCAATGGGTTCCCGACCGCTCACGCTTGCTCCTTCAGTTTCGGTTTGTCCCACAGCCCGGCGGGCACATTGGTGTTCCGGACCGGTTTCTTCCCGGCAGAGCGGTAGACCACGTAGGGCCGGGTCACGTATCCCACCGGAATGCTGAAGGCGTGCACCAGCCGGGTGAACGGCCAGATCAGCAGGATCAGAAATGCCAGGAAGGCGTGCGCCTGGAAGGAGAACGGCGAGTTCACCATCAGCTCGATGTCTGGTTGGAAGGTGAAGATGCTGCGGAACCAGGGACTCACCCCCTGCCGGTAGTTGTAGTGGTGGTCGAAGGTGGTGGTCAGCGTGTTCCACGCGCCGGTGACGAGAATGGCGGTCAGCACCACGTACATCACGACGTCCCCGATGGTGGTGGCCTTCCGCACCGCGGGCACGGCGATGCGCCGGATGATGAGGATCAGGTACCCGACGGCGATCATGATCCCGGAGATCCAACCGCCCACCACCGCGACGATGTGGTAGGTCTCCTGATCGATACCGAGCGCATCGGTCCAGGCCTTCGGGATGACCACCCCCATGAGATGCCCACCGAAGGCGAACAGCAGGCCGAAGTGGAACAGCGGAGCACCGATACGCAGCATCCGTGACTCGTGGATCTGAGAGCTGCGGGTGGTCCAGGAGAACTGGCTGAAACGGTATCGCCAGATCATGCCGACGACGAAGACCGCCATCGCGATGTAGGGGAAAACCCCCCAGAGCAGAGTGTTCATGGATCAGACTCCCAGCAGTTCAGCGTCTTCGTCGGGACGGGGGTTCAGGAACGGATCGATGCCGTAGGGCTCCAGCCCCACGCCCTCGGTCTCGGGACCGTCGCGGAGCAGTTTCGCGACGGTTTCGGCCTGCTCACCGTCAACGGCGGGCAGGGTGGCGCGCAGGGCGGCCAGCGCCCCGTACCAGGGAGATTTCCGGTGCTCCAGGGCCATCGCGAGCAGCTCCACCCCGGCGCGGTGCCGGTTGATCAGGTCCCAGGCGACATCCAGGTCACCAAGGGCCCCGAATTCCAGGACCACTGACAGGTGGTCGGGCAGTTCATCGTCACTGACCTCCATTCCGGCGCGGCGGTAGGCCTGTTTGAACTGCACCAGCGCAACCCCTCGCTTCCGGCTATCACCGTGGGCGTAGTAGGTCAGGTGCAGGGCGCACTTACGGGTGTAGTCAAAGGTTTCGACATAGGCCCTCCGGGACACCTCCAGGCCCTGCTGTTCGAGGTGGTCGATCACCCCGATCAGCGGCTCCCCCACTGTGGCGGGTAGCTTCCCGACCGCGCCCCGAAGCCGCGTCAGGTTCCGGAACAGCTTCACCGTGGGGTATTCCAGCAGCAGAGAGACGGCCTGCCATGTCACGCGCAGCTGGTCGTCGGGCAGCTCCCGGGCCGGGACGTTCGGGGCCCGACGTCCGATGCCGGGCAGCCAACGCCTCATCACTTCACCCCCGAGGTCGGCATGCCGTGACCATCCCAGTCGAGGAAGGTGCCCTGCCCCTGGGTGGCCTCCCGCCGTGCCTTCGCAGCCGAGTAGCTGCCGATCGTCACGGCCACAGGACCACCACCGGGGGCCGTGCCACCTTCACCGACAGGGCATTCAGTGGAGATCGACTCCAGGCTGTGGGCCTGTTCCTTGTGCGACGGCGGGATGACGTAGCGCTCGTCGTACTTGGCGATCGCGAGCAGCCGGAACATGTCCTGAATCTCCTGACCGGTCATGCCGACCTTGGCGGCGATCTCCTCGTTGCCAACCCCTCCAAGGTTGATGTCGCGCATGTAGGAGCGCATCGCGGCCATTTTCTCCAAGGCGGCGCGCACCGGAGCGACGTTGCCTGCCGTGAACAGATTGGCTAGGTACTCCATGGGGATGCGCAGCACATCAATGGCCCCGAACAGATTGTCGACGTTTTCTGCGTCATATCCGGTGGATGCGACGGAGTCGACGATGGGCGACAGCGGCGGGATGTACCACACCATCGGCATGGTGCGGTACTCCGGGTGCAGGGGAAGCGCCACCCGGTGGTCCATGATGAGTTTCTTCACCGGGGAACGCCGGGCCGCCTCGATCCAGTCGTGCGGGATGCCCTGGCGTTCCGCCTCGGCGCGGATCTCGGGATCCTCCGGGTCGAGGAAGACCGTGAGCTGTTTCTCGTACAGCTTGTGTTCGTCGCGTTCGGCAGCGGCCACGAGCACCGCGTCGGCGTCGTAGAGCATCAACCCGATGTAGCGCAGCCGTCCGACGCAGGTCTCCGCGCAGACCGTGGGGATCCCCAGCTCCACGCGCGGGTAGCAGAAGGTGCACTTCTCGGCCTTGCCGGTGTTGTGGTTGAAGTAGACCTTCTTGTAGGGGCAGCCGGAGATACACATGCGCCAGCCGCGGCAGCGGTCCTGGTCCACCAGGACGATGCCGTCCTCGGCGCGTTTGTAGATCGCGCCCGAAGGACAGGAGGCAGCGCACGCCGGGTTGAGGCAGTGTTCACAGATGCGCGGCAGATAGAACATGAAGGTCTGTTCGAACTCGAACTTCACCTTGTCCTCGATGCCCTTGAGCATCGGGTCCTTGTGCCCGTACTCGACCATGCCACCCAGGTCATCGTCCCAGTTTGGACCCCACTTCGGGGTCATCTTCTCGCCGGTGATCAGTGAGTGGGCCGTGGCCACCGGGAAGTGTTTCTGTCCCGCCGGGGCGTTCAGCAGGTTCTGGTAGTCGTAGGTCCACGGCTCGTAGTAGTCGTCGATCTCGGGCATCTTCGGGTTGCCGAAGATGTTGAGCAGTTTGTGAAACCGGCCACCGCCCTTGAGGCGCAGCCTGCCGCGCTTGGTGACCTCCCAGCCGCCCTGCCATTTCTCCTGGTTCTCGTACTCCCGGGGGTAGCCGAGACCCGGACGGGTCTCCACGTTGTTGAACCACACGTACTCGGTGCCGGAGCGGTTGGTCCACGCCTGTTTGCAGGTGACCGAGCAGGTGTGGCAGCCGATGCACTTGTCGAGGTTCATCACCATCGCCATCTGGGCCATGATTCGCATGTTGATTAGGTCCTTTCCGGCTCAGAAGTAGGTGACGTCCTGCGAACGCTTGCGGATCATCGTGACCTCGTCACGGTTGTTACCCGTAGGTCCGTAGTAGTTGAACGCGAAGGCGATCTGTCCGTAGCCACCGGCGATGTGGGTCGGCTTGACCATGATGCGGGTCATCGAGTTGTGGATGCCGCCACGGCGACCGTCGCGCTCGGTGAGAGGAACCTCGATGAGGCGGTCTTGAGCGTGGTACATGTACACGGTGCCCTCGGGCATGCGGTGCGACACGATCGCGCGGCAGCTGACGACGCCATTGCGGTTGACCAGCTCGACCCAGTCGTTGTCCTCGATCCCGACCTTGGCCGCGTCCTGCGGGCTGATCCAGATCTGCTGACCTCCGCGGGAGAGCGTCTGCATGAACCAGTTGTCCTGGTACTGCGAGTGAATGGCCCACTTGAAGTGGGGGGTCAGGTAGCGCACCGAGACCCCTAGCTCGTTGACCTCGCCGAGGGGTGATTCCCCGAACAGTCGGGTCATGTTGAGGGGGCCGCGATAGGTGGGCAGCTGCTCTCCAAGCGCGATCATCCAGTCGTGGTCGAGGTAGAAGTGCATGCGCCCGGTGAGCGTGTGCCACGGCTTCATGCGTTCGACGTTGATGGTGAACGGGGCGTATCGGCGGCCTCCCGACTCCGAGCCCGACCATTCGGGTGAGGTGATCACCGGCTGCGGCTGGGCGACGATGTCCTGGAACTTGATGTGCTTGCCCTCGTGCTCGGCCGCCAGGTCGTGCAGCTGCACGCCGGTCCGTTTCTCCAGGGTCTTGAACCCCTGGGTGGCCAGGTGCCCATTGGTGGTGCCGGCCAGCGACATGATCGCCTCGGCGACGTCGATCCCATTGTCCAGCTGCGGACGGCCGTCGGCGGGGCCGCCACGGCGGGTGCCGTTCTTACCCTTGAGGTATTCGATGGCCGACGTGACGTCAGTGACGAGGCCTTTCTGGGCGGTGCCGAGCTTGTCGAGCAGCGGACCAACGGTGCCGTATTTCGCCCCGATCGCGGTGTAGTCGCGTTCGATGACGGTCAGGCGCGGCATGGTGATCGCCGGGATCGGATCCACCTCGCCCTTGCTCCAGTCCCTGACCGCACCGTGCGGCGTGGCCATCGCGTCCGGTGAGTCGTGCATCAGCGGGGTGGCCATCACGTCCTTGCGCACCCCAAGGTGGTCCTTGGCCAGCTCGGAGAGTTTGTCGGCGATCAGCTGGAACGTCTCCCAGTCCGTCTTCGCCTGCCAGGGCGGATTGATGGCAGGGGTGAACGGGTGGATGAACGGGTGCATGTCGGTGGTGTTGATGTCGTGCTTCTCGTACCACGTGGCCGCGGGCAGCAGCACGTCCGACATCAACGTCGAGCTGGTCATGCGGAAGTCCAGCGTCAACAGCAGGTCGAGCTTGCCCTCGGGCGCCTGCTCCCGCCAGACCATGTCCTTGGGGCGCATCTCCCCTTCCGCCTCGGCGGCGGTGACGGCGTGGTCGGTGCCGAGCAGGTGCCTCAGGAAGTACTCGTCGCCCTTGGCGGTGTTGCCGATCAGGTTGGAACGCCACAGAGTCAGGGCCCTGGGGAAGTTCTCGGGATTGTCGGGGTCCTCGACCGCGAACTTCAGCCTGCCTTGTTTGAGCTGGTCGACGATGTAGTCGGGGGCCTCCTGCCCAGCGGCGGCAGCCTCGTCTGCCAGGGCGAGGGGGCTCTTCTCGAACTGCGGGAAGAACGGCATCCAGCCCAGTTTCGCGGACTGCACGTACAGATCGGAGGTGACCTTCTTGTCGAACAGGTCGTTGCCGAACTCCTTGGCGGAGAGAGCATCGGCGTCGAAGGTGTCGTAGCGGTACTGGTCGGTGTGGATGTACCAGTAGCCGGTGTGGATCATCTGCCGGGCGGGGCGGTGCCAGTCCAGCGCGAAGGCCATGGTGGCCCATCCCGTGATGGGGCGGGCCTTCTCCTGACCGACGTAGTGGGCCCAGCCACCCCCGTTGCGCCCTTCGCAACCGCAGAACTGGATCAGCGTCAGCATGGTCCGGTAGATCACGTCGGCGTGGTACCAGTGGTTGGCGCCAGCCCCCATGATGATCATGGAGCGCCCATTGGTGTCGATCGCGTTCTGCGCGAACTCGCGGGCAACTCGGATGACCTGTGCGGCGGGAACGTTGGTGATGGTCTCCTGCCATGCGGGGGTGTAGATGCCTTCGACATCGTCGTAATCCTTCGGCCAGGCGCCGGGCAGGCCCGGGCGGGCCACGCCGTACTGGGCCAGCAGCAGGTCGAGGACGGTGGTGACTAGCCGGTCCCCGACTCTCCGCACCGGCACCCCGCGGCGCAACCCGAAGGGCTCCTCGGCGTCGTTTGCGAAGCAGGGCAGCTCCACCTCGACCATCTCGTGCCCGGGAGTGTCCATCATGGTCAGGGCCGGTTTGATGTCGCCCAGGACCAGGTTCCACCTGCCCGCATCGGCGTCGCCGAAACGATGCCCGAGAGTGCCATTGGGGCTGGCGACCCGGTCGGCGTTCTCGTCCCACACGAGCGGCTTGAACATGGCATTGGCCTGCTCGGCCAGATCCCCGCCGACATCGCCCGCGACGAGGTTCTTGCCCGGCCGGTACACACCGGGGGCGTGTTCGTCGAGGGTGATCAGGAACGGGGAGTCGTTGTAGGTGCGGTTGTACTCGTCGAAGAACGGCACCCGCCGGTCGACGAAGAACTCCTTGAGCACCACGTGCCCCATCGCCATGCCGAGGGCCGCGTCGGTGCCGGGCGCGACCGGAACCCACTCGTCGGCAAACTTGGTGGCCTCCGAGTAATCGGGCGACATGACCACGACCTTCTGGCCGCGGTAGCGGGCCTCGGTCATCCAGTGGGCGTCGGGCGTACGCGTCAGGGGCACATTCGAACCCCACAGCATCAGGTAGCCGGCGTCCCACCAGTCACCGGATTCACGCACGTCGGTCTGGTCGCCGTAGACCTGCGGCGAGGCGGGCGGCAGGTCGGCGTACCAGTCGTAGAAGGACAGCATGCAGCCGCCGATGAGGCTGTGATACCGGGCACCGGATGCGTGAGAAACCATCGACATGGCCGGGATCGGTGAGAAGCCAGCGATCCGGTCAGGACCCCAGCGTTTGATGATGTAGGTGTGGGCGGCGGCCACCATCTCGACGGCCTCGTCCCAGTTCGCCCTGACGAAACCGCCCTTGCCGCGGGCCCGTTTGTAGGTGCGCGATTTCTCCTCGTCCTGAACGATGGAGGCCCACGCCAGCACGGGGTCGCCGTACTGGGCCTTGGCCGCCCGGTACATTTCCAGCAGGACGCCGCGAATGTAGGGGTAGCGCACCCGGGTCGGAGAGTAGGTGTACCAGGAGAATGATGCTCCGCGCGGGCATCCGCGGGGTTCGTACTCGGGCCGGTCGGAACCGACGGAGGGGTAGTCGGTCTGCTGCGCCTCCCAGGTGATGATCCCGTCCTTGACGTAGACCTTCCAGGAACACGAGCCGGTGCAGTTCACCCCGTGGGTGGAGCGGACCACCTTGTCGTAGGCCCAGCGATCCCGGTAGAAGGAGTCGCTGCGACCGCCCTTCTTGTGGACGGTACGTCCGTCACGGGAGACCTCACCTCGCGTGAAGAACCGGCCGGTGTCAACCAGCAGATCCGTGAGCGGACCGTCCATGCCCACCTCGTACGTGTTGGTCATTGCTTCTCTCCTTCGTGTCCGGTTTCCCGGCTGAGCCTCAGGCAGCAGGGTCCGCCCGAGAAATCTGGTTCAAGTTCAACGTCCGTGTCAGGTTCCCCAAGCGCCCCCAGAAGGCCGCGGATGAGCCCCCGATGCGCACCACACACGGCCTCGGGGGACGAGAAAGCGGCCCCGCGGAGTGGGCAACCATTCAATTCCGCGGCCAGACGAGACGGCCCGGTCAGCGTCATCCGGGGGTCATATCCCCAGGACCTCAACAGTCCGATCACGACCTCGACCTTGTCCTGCCAGCCGACCTCGGACGGCGCGGGCACTCCCAGGAAACCGGCATCCAGGGTGCGCATCGCCCACTCCCTCAGCACGTCTTCGGCCTTGGCGCTCTCGACGTCCAGCACCTCGGCAAGCACCTCGGCAAGCAGCTGGTAATCGTCCTGGATGGCGACCGAAGGGACGGCGCGAGGCACCGGGAAGTAGCGGCGCCGGGGCCGTCCGACCCCCACTCGTTCGTCGCGCTGCAGGAGCCGTTCCTCGGCGACGAGCCGGTTGAGGTGCACCCGGACGGTCGTGATATGCAGCCGGAGATGCTCGGCGACCTCAGCAACCGTCAGACCCTCGGGATGGCGCGCGAGGAGGTCGAGGGCAGAATCCTGCGCGGATGCGCTTTGCACACCCCCGGTCAGCTGCCTCGCGACGGTCACCCGCGTCCTCCTGGTTCAGAATAAAAAGGGAAGCCCCGGCCAGCCCGAAACAAGAATTTAGCAATGAATTTCTTGCTTTAAATCCCTGCCGCGTGGGCTTTCTCAGGCTCGTTTGTTGACGTGATACTACAGCCACACATAGGCTCCTGCCAGCAATTAAAAGGGACCACCCCCATGGAGGGAGCGCCGTGAGCGCCGACACAACCAGACATCGCGAGGATCCGGGCGCCGTGCGCGTCCTCACGATGTCCAGCATCTCCTTCACCCTGATGTTCGCCGTGTGGCTGATGTTCGGGATCCTCGGCAAACCCATCCAGAAGGAGTTCGGCCTGGACTCCGTGCAGCTGAGCTGGATCAGCGCCGTCGCGGTCCTCAACGGTTCCATGTGGCGCCTGCCCGCGGGCATCCTCGCGGACCGCTTCGGCGGCAAGATCATCTTCACCGTCATGATGGCAATCGGAGCGGTCGCCTCGCTGGCGGTGTCTTTCGCCAACAACTACGCGATGCTCCTGGTGCTGGCCTTCTGCGTCGGCATCGTCGGCAACTCGTTCTCCTCCGGGGTGGCCTGGAACTCCGCCTGGTACTCCCCGGAGCGCAAGGGTTTCGCGCTCGGCGTCTTCGGGGCCGGCAACGTCGGGGCCTCCGTCACCAAGCTCATCGGCCCCGGCATCATCGCGACCACCGCGGGCACTGCCGTACTCGGGTTCCTGCCCGGCGGATGGCGGCTGATCCCGATCGTGTACGCGATCCTGCTGACCGTGGTCGGCGTCCTCCAGTGGTTCATCACCCCCTTTCCGGACCGCAAGCCCGGGGCGAGCGCCAAGATCTCCGACATGCTCACCCCGCTCAAGGACGTCCGGGTGTGGCGTTTCAGCCTGTACTACGTGATCGTATTCGGGGCCTACGTGGCCTACTCGGCGATCCTGCCCACCTACTACCAGGACGTGTTCAAGGTGGATCTGGGCACCGCCGCCCTCCTGACCACCACCTTCATCTTCCCCGCATCCCTGCTGAGGCCGCTAGGCGGCTGGGTCTCCGACCACTGGGGTGCTCGTACCGCCATGTACGCGACCTTCGTGCCGATCGGTGCGCTCTTCACGGTGCTGTGCATCCCCAGCGGCGTCGATGACCAGGGCAACGCCTACGGCCTGCCGTTGTGGCTGGTCGTGACGCTAATCTTCCTGATCGGCTGCACCATGGGCATCGGCAAGGCCGGGGTCTACAAGCACATCCCCACCTATTTCCCCCACCACGTGGGCTCCGTCGGCGGCCTCGTCGGCATGCTGGGCGGCCTGGGCGGCTTCTTCCTGCCGCCGATGTTCGCCTACATCGAGAAGTTCACAGGGCTGACATCTACCCCCTTCATCGTTCTGACTGTCCTGACAGGCCTTACGCTGATCTGGATGCATCTCGTGATCTCCCGCATGAAGCGGGAGAATCCCGAGCAGGATCTCGTCGACGTGCCCGACAGCGCCCAGCCAGCGTAGGAAGGAAGACCAATGAGCACACCAGCCGAGAAGCCACGCTCCACAGAATGGCTCGAAGACTGGGATCCCCAGGACGAGTCGAAGTGGGACTCGAAGATCGCCTGGACCACCCTGACCATCACGACGTTCTCGCTGACCATGGCGTTCGCCTCATGGTTCCTGCCGAGCGCCATCATCCCGAAACTCACCACCATCGGCTTCCAGTTCGACAACGCCCAGCTGTACTGGATGACCTCCATGGTGGGCCTGTCGGCAGGCATCCTGCGCCTGGTCTGGATGATCCTGCCGCCCATCATGGGAACCCGGAAGCTGGTCACCGTGACCTCGCTGCTGATGGTGCTTCCCCTGGTGGGCTGGGGATTCGCGGTGCAGGACCTCAGCACGCCCTACTGGGTGTTCATGCTGCTGGCCTTCATCGCGGGGATCGGCGGCGGCGCCTTCTCGGGCTTCATGCCATCCACCTCATACTTCTTCCCCAAGCGGCTGCAGGGGACGGCACTCGGCCTGCAGGCCGGTATCGGTAACTTCGGGGTGTCGCTGGTCCAGCTCCTGACACCTTGGCTGATCGGCTTCGCGATGGTGGGATGGTTGGGGGCTGCCCAGACCGAGCAGCTCAACGGCGCGACCCGCTCCGTCTGGTACCAGAACTCGGCGTTCATCTGGATCCCGCTGACCCTGATCTGTGCCGTCCTGGCATGGATACTGCTCAAGTCGGTTCCGATCAAGGCCAACATCAAGCAGCAGTTCGACATCTTCAGCAACCCCGACACCTGGTGGATGACGTACCTGTACATCATGACCTTCGGTACCTTCTCGGGCCTGTCTGCGCTGTTCGGACTGCTGATGAAGAACCTGTACGGTCTCGGCAACCCGGCCCTGGTGGCCGCGATCGAAGCCGGCACGCTGCCCGGCTACTCGATCCCCGACCCGGCCGCGTATGCCTTCCTCGGCCCCCTCGTCGGCGCGGGCGCCCGCGTGCTGTTCGCCCCCCTCACCGACAAGATGGGAGGCGCGATCTGGACGCTGATCTCCGGAATCGGCATGGCCATCTCGATCGCCTTCACCACACTGGGGCTCGTCCCCGACCTGTCCTCGACCGACTCCGTCAACCGAGGCTTCACGATCTACCTGTGGGGCATGCTGGCAATCTTCCTGTTCTCCGGAATCGGGAACGCCTCGACGTTCAAGCAGATGCCGATGATCTTCGAGCCTCGCCAGGCCGGCGGCGTGATCGGCTGGACGGCGGCCACCGCTGCCTTCGGGCCCTTCATGTTCGGTGTCGCCCTGACCCTCGGCGTCGCCCTGCACTCCACCCTCGGTGCCGTCGCGTTCTACTTCCTCGGCGTGGCCTTCGCCATCGGTGGCGTGATCATCACGTGGCAGCGCTACGCCCGCACAGGCGCCCCGAAGCCCAGCTGATCACCGCCGTTGGCGGTCAGCGTCAAGCCGGGGCCGCGCTGACCGCCAACCGATGAGATAAACTGCCACAGTTGGCCCCGTAGCTCAGGGGATAGAGCACCGCTCTCCTAAAGCGGGTGTCGTTGGTTCGAATCCAACCGGGGTCGCCACGATGAGGTTTACGAATGCTCCCCAAAGCCGTTTGAGCCGACCTGCAAGCGCTACAGAAAAGATCGAGTCAAAACCAACCCACACACACCCAGGAACCTGCGGCCGAGTTCACCATCCGACCGCCAGATGGTTTCGACACAGCCACTCGCTAACGCTCACAAGCTGGCTCAACCAACTTGCCCACCCCGAAGCCGGTTGAGCCGGACCGCGAGGAACGAGCAGTCCGAGTCGAAACCACAGCAACCGCGCCCGAAGACCCAAGGTCAACTCCGCTCCCCGGCCGCCAGATGGTTTCGACGCAGCCGCTCGCTAACGCTCACGTGCTGGTTCAACCGGCTTGGACCTGGTCTACTGTTTTCCGCGATTGAGCAGCTGCTCGAAGGGAGTGACCTGCTCGAATTCGTCGGCGGGTCGCTGACGTTGCGGACCGGTCAGGCAAGACCGCAACTCCCCCACCGCGTCATCGATGCGCCGCTGGAGCTCAGCTGCTCCGGGGCCGCCGAAGTCCTCGGTGGCGGCAAAGACCCCGGTTCGCACAGTCCGGGCCCCGAGGTAGGAGAACAGCGGACGCAGGGCGTAGTCGATCATCAGGGAATGCCGGACGGTGCCGCCGGTGGCTGCCAGCAGCACCGGCATCCCCTTCAGCGCCCCTGGTTCGAGGATGTCGAAGAAACTCTTGAACAGCCCCGAAAAGGATGCGGAGAAGGTGGGCGTGACCGCCACCAGGGCATCGGCCCCGGTGACGGCCCCGATCACCTCGCCGAGCGCGTCTGAGACAATTCCCGTCAGCATCGCATCGACGATGGCATGGGCGTGATCCGCAGGGATATGATCTGCACCGCATCCCCCTGCATGGCTGATTCGAGGCCATCGGCCAGCAGTTTCGTGCTGGACGGGGTCCTCACCCCTGCGCGAACTATCGCGATCCTGTTCACAGCCTGCCCACCGCTCCAACGTTGTCCTCCTCGGCCCGGGTACCGGTCCACCTGTCGACGGCAGCCCTGCCCTCGGCGGGCTCGCCGGTTCCGAGGGCAGCGCGCCGGGCCGTGTGGGTGGGGGCATCCGGAACGCCCGGGGCCCGCCTGGCCGCGAACTCGCGGCGCAACACCGGAACCACCTCGGTGCCCAACATCTCCACCTGCTCCAGGACCGTCTTGAGCGGCAGTCCAGCGTGATCCATGAGAAACAGCTGACGCTGGTAGTCGCCGACGTAGTCACGGAACCCGAGGGTGCGTTCGATGACCTGCCCGGGACTGCCGACGGTCAGCGGGGTTTGTCTCATGAAATCCTCCAGGGAGGGCCCACCGCCATAGACGGGGGCGTTGTCGAAATAGGGCCGGAACTCGTTGATGGCGTCCTGCGAGTTGTGGCGCATGAACACCTGACCGCCGAGACCGACGATACCCTGCTCCGGGGCACCATGCCCGTAATGGGCGAAACGCCGCCGGTACAGCTCCACCATGCGCTTGGTGTGGGAGGGCCCCCAGAAGATGTGGTTACTGAAGAACCCGTCACCGTAGTAGGCGGCCTGTTCCGCAATCTCGGGGCTGCGAATAGAACCATGCCACACGAACGGCGGCACCCCGTCGAGGGGCCGCGGGGTGGCAGTGAAGGCGTGCAGCGGGGTGCGGAAGCGACCCTCCCAGGTCACGACCTCCTCATCCCACAGGCGGCGCAGCAGCGCATAGTTCTCGATGCTGAGGTCGATGCCGTCTCGGATATCCTTGCCGAACCACGGGTAGACCGGTCCGGTGTTGCCGCGTCCCAGCATCAAGTCCATGCGACCGTCAGTGAGGTGCTGCAGCGTCCCGTAGTCTTCGGCCAGCCGGACCGGATCGGTGGTGGTGATCAGGGTGGTGGCCGTGGACAGGATGATGTTCTTCGTCTGCGCGCCAACCCACGCCAGGGTGGTGGTGGGCGAGCTGGCGACGAAGGGCGGGTTGTGGTGTTGCCCGACAGCGAACACGTCGAGTCCCACCTCGTCGGCAAGCCTCGCGATCTCGACGGTGCCCTTGATGCGCTCGTGCTCGGTGGGGGTGCGCCCGGTGGTGGGGTCGGTGGTCACGTCACCGACGCTGAAGATTCCGAACTGCATGTCGTCTCCTCGGACAGGTCAAAATGATTGAACAGTAAACCAAACTGGCGGTTGGTTTATTCCTGCCCCACGACGACGTGGTCGCTCAGGCTGGCCCCCACGCAGCCAGGTGGGTTTCTCCCCTGACCTCGCCGACCTTCTCGCTCCTGCCCAGAAGTATTCGATTCCCCGGCATGCGGGGCACCGGATACCAGTCGCCACCGTCTCCCACCGAGATGTCGAACATGTCACCGGAGCCGACATACTGGGCGCGGATCCCATCCGAGGAAGTCTTGCCAACGACGATGGAATTGAAACCGTCGGATACCCCCATCGCCTCTTCATCACCGACGGTGAATCCGAGTTCGCCTTTCGATGTTTCGTGGCTGACATCCACAGGAGCAACTGTGTAGCTGAGATTCGAGGTCTCCTCCTCGTTCTTGGGCAAGGCCATCACATGCGCCTTGCCATCCACGTTGACCAGCCGGGGCCAATGCACCCCGTACGCTTCCCCACGGATCCCTTCAAGACCTGGAACCGAACGACAGCTGCTGGCATTCTGCCCATTACACAGCAAGATGCTTCGTTTTTCCCTCCAATGTCCTTCCGCGCCGGCAGCGCCTTCTTCTCCTGCACGGGTCAAGATTCCGACGCCATTGGGCCACGACACGTACTCGTAATCGGTTTTCGACGTGTCGACGATCTCGAAATTTCCTTCACCCGCCTCGGTCAGGCTCGGGTTGCTCCTGCCGTCCAGAGTCCGGGGACCAATGTGGAGAGGATAAGGAGACATGACGGGATTCTCGCTGGTCGCCAGCACTTCCCCATTCCTCGCTGAGCGCAACTTCTCGATGGGTTCTTTTCTTGTGGTCCCGGCATCGTCCGAATACTCCCAGATCGTGAATACATCACCGGTCACCCCGAGGTATCTGACTTCCCAGCCGAGGCCGTATCCTCCAGGAAGCTCTTCCCGCCAGACCTCACCACCCGTACTGTCGAGTCCGAGCAGGTGGGCGCTGTCCCCTTCCCCACCGGGAATCGCGACGACCACCCCGTCGGCCCAGGAGACCACTCGTCCCCGTCCCGCCGAGTTGCTGTCCTTACCTGCGCTCTCCTGGGGAAGAGCGATCAGGTCACTCCGGGTTCCCGTCTCGTCCAGAGTGAAGACCGTTCCCGCAAGATCGATGCAGATAATCTTGGGAGCGGAGGGAAGCACGTCGCAGCTCCATTGTGCATCAGCGTCGAGGCTCCACACCACTTCTCCGGTCGCTGCTGATACACCTGCAAGTCTGCTGCCATTCGCGTCGAGCTTGGTGTCGTCACAACTCCTGTTGTTGACCACCCAGACCACCCAGACATCACCGATCACCAAAGGACCATCGTCCAAGGGGCCGCCCCGCAAGGTGTTTCCATCGTGTTGCGGCGTTTTCGACCAGTCGTAGCAGATGCGTGGTTCCCTGAAATCGGGGAAAGCTGCAACGAGGTCGAGTTCCCACAGCTTCTTTGCTCCATTCACAAAACTGGTTCCGGGGTCTTGGAGAGGCGTGAAGGTCGGGAGTGCCAGTGGCGCGGAAGAGGACCCCTCGGGTTCCGGTGCCGCACGGTTCAGCAAACTTGGTATCACCGCCCCTCCGGCGACGATGAGAGCAGTTATCACGGCGAGGATGAGCCACCCGGAACGCCGCCTGAAAAACCCTTTGTTGACTTCGGCTTCTTGATTCTGTGGTTTCTCGGATGCTTCCACGTGCTCCATTGCGAGGCCCTCTTCCCGGTGCTCATCGGTTGGGGCAGAGGCTACAAGCCATCAGGGTCATTTTTCGTTTTCAAGCAGTCATGCGATCTTTCGGGAATACTCGCTATCCGGCGTCGTGTGCCCTGGGCGGAGCCGGGAGCACCAGCGGCGTTCCCGTCACCGGGTCAGAAGTCACCGACACCTTGAGGCCGAACACCTGCTCCACCGTCTCCGCGGTCATCACATCAGAGGGTTTTCCCTGTGTCAGGATCTGACCGTCACGCATGGCGATGATCCGGTCCGCATAGCGGCATGCCTGATTGAGGTCGTGCAGCACAGCCACCACGGTGGTGCCGAGCACTTGGTTGAGCTCCCGACACAGCTCCAGCACCTCCACCTGGTGGGCCAGATCTAGGAATGTGGTGGGCTCGTCGAGAAGCAGCACACGCGTCTGCTGTGCCAGGGCCATCGCGATCCAGACCCGTTGCCGCTGGCCACCGGACAGCTCGGCGACGCGCCGAGTGGCCAGCGCACTGATGTTGGTGCGTTCCATGGCGACGCTGACCTGCTCGTCATCCTCATCGGACCACTGGTGCAACACACTCTGATACGGGTACCGGCCACGGCTGACCAGTTCGTGGACGGTGATGCCCTCGGGAGCTATCGAGGACTGCGCCAGAAAACCGACCTCTCGCGCAAAGGCCTTGGGCCGCATCCCGGAGATCTCCCTACCGTCGAGCAGGACTGTTCCCGAGCGCGGCGGCAGCACCTTGCTCAGCGACCTCAGCAGGGTGGACTTGCCGCAGGCATTCGGCCCGACGATCACGGTGAACGACCCTGCTTCGATGGCGACGTCGAGGCCCGCCACGACATCGGCGCCACCGGCGTATCCCAGATGGAGGTCCCGGCCCTCCAGCACGAAGGACCGGGCTTCGTTCCCGCTCAACCCTGGATGGCCTTGACGATCTGATCGCGGACGACGCGTGCCGCAGTGGGCCCGGCGTTCAGGAAGAACGGGTCATCATCGACCTTGACTGCGTGCCCGGCACCCACCGCCTTCAACGATCCCCAGAGCGCCTGTCCGGTAAGTTCCTCGTCCTTATCTCCCTGGACTCCGTAGAAAAGCCAATCCCCATCGGCCTTGTCAAGGGTTTCGGAGGAAAGCTCCTGGGAAACGCCGTCGGTGAACTGCTGGGTATCAGGGCGTTGCAGCCCCATGTCGGCGACAACGGATCCGGCGAATGATGCCGGTCCGAAGACGCGAAGTTTCTCTCCGTTCTTGCGCAGCAGCGAGATCGTTCCGGCGGTGGTCAGTGCGGATCCGGCCTCGGCGGATTCCTTCCTGAACGTCTCCAACAAGGAGCGGGCCGCCTCCCGTTTGCCGAGGGCATCGGCCAGCAGCAGGAAGTCGATCTTCCAGAATTGTCCGGTACCGCGCATCACGACGGTGGGGGCGATGGCTGTCAGGTTCTTGTACAGGGTGTCGGCGTCATCCTTGCCTGCTTTGTTGGTGAGGATCAAATCTGGTTTGAGCGCTCCGATGGCCTCGATATCCGGTTCGGTGCGAGACCCGACCTTTGCGATGGCCTCGATGGCGGAGACCTGCTCTGGGTAGGCATCCTTCAAGTACTGGGCGACAGGATCCTCAGCCCCGGACGCAGTGGTGGAACCCATCGGACACATGCCGAGGGCCAGCATGGCATCAGCCTGTCCCGTGGAGATGACGACCACCTTGGCGGGGGCGGCGTTGATCGTCGTCTCACCCTGTTGATGGACGACGGTGCGCGGGAAGACACCGTCGGCCTGCCCCGATCCCATTCCGCTGTCCAGCTCGGTGGGGACGACAGTGCTCTTCGGGAGACTTTTGGAGGACCCGGAGCCCGCTGACGCCGAACCGGAAGCTGCAGGAGAGGCTTCCGGGGATCCGGAGCTGGAAGGGGATGAACAGGCGGCGAGCACAGCCAGGGCGGAAACCGCCCCACCTGTCAGGATCGTGCGGCGGGAAACAGTGGGAGGCTGGGGACGCGTGGCTCGGAAAGCGCTCATGAATGCAAGGCTAACCTTAATACCGTGACAAAGACCAGCATATCTCGCAGCTCGTCGCACTCCTCGACCCGAAAAGGCTCCGCACACCGTGCGACCCACCGCTGACCGGACCACGTCCCCCCGCACGGAACTGCCGTCCCCGATCCGCCCGGGGATCCTGCGCTCCCTGGCACCCGTGCTGGCAGTCCTGATCCTCCTCGTGCTGATCACCGAGAGTCTCGCCCTGGGATCGCGGACTCTCAGCCCGCAAGAGGTCTGGCAGGGACTCCTGGCGCACGACAACTCAGTGGCCAGCAAGGTGGTGTGGGAGCTGCGCATCCACCGCACCATCCTCGCGATCGTGGTGGGCGCAGCTATGGCCGTCGCGGGCGTCGTCATGCAGGCCCTCACCCGCAACCCCCTGGCGGAGCCCGGAATCCTCGGGGTCAACGCGGGAGCATCCCTAGCGGTTGTCGCAGCCATCGGAGGCCTCGGGTTCACATCCGTGAACCAATACCTGCCCTTCGCGTTCGCCGGCGCGGCGGCGGCCGCGGTGCTCGTCCACATGATGTCGCGGCGCTCCGCCGACGCCGGACCCGCCCGTCTGGTGCTGGCCGGTGTCGCGCTGGGCGCCAGTCTGTCGTCGATCACCGGCACCATCACGATGTACAACAGCAAGATCTTCGACTCGTACCGGTTCTGGGTGGTGGGTTCGCTCGAGAACCGGAAACTGGAGGTGCTGCTCTGGGTGGCCCCGTTCCTGGTGGTGGGTCTGGTCCTGGCACTGGCGTCGGCGCACAGCCTCAACGCGCTGGCTCTCGGTGACGAGCAGGCCACGGCACTCGGGGTGAACCTCGTGGTGGTGCGGGGTGGGGCGTTCATCGCGATCACCCTGCTGTGCGGGGCCGCCACGGCGGCCGTCGGCCCGATCTCCTTCATCGGGCTGGTCATTCCCCACGTGGTCCGTCTGCTGGTGGGGGCCGATCAGCGACGCCTGTTGGCGTGGTCGGTCGTGGCGGGGGCGGGGCTCCTGCTGGCGGCTGACGTGATGGGGCGACTCCTGGTCCGCCCCACCGAACTGGAGGCCGGGATCGTGACCGCCTTCATCGGCGCACCCGTGCTGCTGGTACTGGCCGTGACGAACCGGACCATCAGGAGAGGCGCATGATCCCGGAAACGGTTCACACCCTGGGAACCCCCGCCGGCCATCGCCGGATCTCCTTCGGGCCCCGGTCACGCTTCAGTTTTCTGATGCACCGGCGGTCACTGGTGGTGGTCGGTATCGCGTTGCTGGTCATCCTGTTAGGTTCGGTGGCGTCGCTGACGACGGGGACCTACCCGGTATCCCTCGACATGCTCCTGGAGGTGTTCCAGGGCAGGGGTGAGGATCTGACCCCCTTCATCGTTCTCGAACAGCGGCTACCACGGGTGACGGGGGCCGTAGTCATCGGCGGCATGCTCGGAATGTCGGGCGCGATCTTCCAGAGCGTCTCCCGCAACCCGCTGGGCAGCCCCGACATCGTCGGTTTCACACGAGGCGCGATGACAGGTGGCCTGTTCGCCATCCTGGTGTTCGTCTCCTCCAGTGCTCTGGTCACCGGAGCGGGTGCGATCGTAGGCGGCGGCGCCACAGCAGCGGTGGTCGTGTTGCTGACCATGCGACGTGGGGTCGGCGGAGACACCCTCGTGCTCACCGGTATCGCCCTGGGACAGATGCTCGCCTCCCTCAACGACTACCTGCTGGCAGCAACCGACATCGAGTCAGCCGAGGCAGCCAAGACCTGGCAGCACGGCAGCCTCAACGGTATCACCTGGGCAACAGTCACCCCTCTGCTGGTTACTGCGATCCTGCTGCTCCCGGTCGGGATGTACCTGGCCGGGCCCGGAAGAATCCTCGAGATGGGCGACGACACGGCCTCGGGGCTGGGTCTCAGGGTCCGCCGGACCCGCTCCGCGATGATCGGCTATGGCGTGGTCCTGGCCGCGGTGTGCGTGGCCGCGGCAGGCCCGATCGGTTTCCTGGCCCTGGCCGCTCCTCAGCTGGCGGGCCGTTTGTCGCGCTCGGCGGGAATCAATCTCCTGCCGACGTTCATGGTGGGCGCGGCCCTGCTGGTCGTGGCCGATTTCACTGCGGGGAGGCTGCTCAGTCCTTTCCAGATCCCTGTCGGGCTAATCAGCTCGGCCCTCGGCGGGCTCTACCTGATGTGGTTGCTGGGAATGGGGGGCCGGCGTCGCGCCTGAGGGATTCGGGGGCGGCGATCACCCACTTCCCGTGCCCGGTTGCCGCCCTCTCACCCCGTCCGGGCAGGGCTTGCAACCGGTCAGAGAGGGTCGATACTGTTTTTCCGCCCCGCCTCCGATCCCGAGAAACACAAGGGCCGTCAGCAGCGCGGAGCGACGCATCGGGACTCCCGGGCCGTTTCCCGCGCACCTGGGTCACAGGCAAGGAAAGAAAATTTGGAAAGGCACTCCCCCACCCGCGTGGGCCGCGGGCGCACCTGGGCGAAGGCCATCCTCCTAGGCGAACACTCCGTCGTGTACGGGCATCCCGCCGTAGCCGTGCCGCTGCACGACCTGCCGATGCACGCAACAGCAACCCCCATTCCCGGCCCCTCGTGGCTGGACAGCCTCGACCACCGGGGCCCCATGGACCAGGCCGATCCACGGTTCGCCTGCGTCGTGAGGGCCTTCGAAGCGGCCCGGGAATTCTCGGGATGCCCCACCCAGTCCTTCGAGATCACCACACACAGCGACATCCCCCACGAACGCGGCCTGGGTTCCTCCGCAGCCGCGGCGGGCGCGATCATTCGTGCCGTCCTGGACGCCTGTCGACGCGACGCCTCCACCGACGAGCTGTTCACGCTGACGCAGCTGGCCGAGCAGGTGGCGCACGGAAAACCGTCGGGACTGGACGCAGCAACAACCAGTTCTCCCCACCCCATACGTTTCCAGGGTGGTCGGATGCATCCCCTCACCCAGCACATCGAACAGGCGCACCTGGTCATCGCAGATTCGGGCATCCACGGCAGCACCCGTCAGGCCGTCAGTGGCCTGCGAGCACGCTATGAGGAGAACACCAGAACCATCGGCCAGCTCATCGACGAGCTCGGCACACTCGCGCAGACGGCTGTGACCGCCCTGGGTGACGGTGATGCACCCGCTCTCGGGACGGCCATGGACCGGGCACACACGGTGCTGGCGGAACTCGGCCTGAGCCTGCCGATCCTGGATGACCTCACCGCCTTGGCCCGCCGAGCCGGGGCGCTGGGCGCCAAACTCACCGGCGGTGGACTCGGTGGGTGCGTGATAGCCCTGGCCGATGGCACACAGGCCGCGGATCGCGTCCGTGCCGCCCTGGAGCACTCGGGTGCGTCTGCGACATGGATTCACAGGATGCCCGTCAGCGAGGTGAACAAATGACCATCACCGCGACAGCCAGCGCGAACACCAACATCGCCCTCATCAAGTACTGGGGCAAGGCGGACGAGTCGCTGGCGATTCCCGTCACGTCGAGCCTGTCGCTCACCCTCGGCGGAACGCGGACCACCACCACGGTCTCTTTCGATGGCGGCACCGGAGACGAGGACGCGGTCACCATCAACGGCGCTACCCCTAGTGGGACTGCACGGGAGCGGGTTGTCCGATTCCTCGACCTCGTGCGTTCCCGGGCGGGCGTGACAATCCCGGCGAGCGTCGCGTCCTCCTCCACAGTGCCGCTCGCGGCCGGCCTGGCGAGTTCAGCAGCAGGTTTCGCCGCGCTCGCCGCAGCAGCCACGCGCGCGGCGGGCATGTCCCTGGACGAACGTGCGCTGTCTCGGCTCGCCCGGCGCGGTTCCGGCTCGGCCACCCGCTCGATCTTCGGCGGTCTGGTGCTGTGGAACGCCGGCGTCGACGACGAAACCTCCTACGCCGAACCCGTGGACTGTGACCTGGACCTGGCCATGGTCGTCGTCGTTGTCTCGGCGGGACGCAAAACCATCAGCAGCACACAGGCCATGCGCCACACCATGCACACCTCACCGCTCTATCCGGCCTGGGTCGAGGCCAGCCGCGAGGACCTGCAGGGGGCGCTGGATGCGGTGCGCACCCGCGACCTGCCACGCCTGGGTGAGGTCGTCGAGGGCAACGCCTTGGGAATGCACGCCACGATGATCGCGGCGCGGCCCTCCGTCATGTACTGGCTGCCTGAAACACTCGATGTGGTGCACACGGTTCGTATCATGCGTGACGAGGGTTTCCCCGTCTGGGCCACCATCGACGCGGGCCCGAACGTGAAGGTCCTCACCGCCGGAAAGGATGCCGATCGGATCGCGGCGGTTCTCCGGGACCGCATCCCCGGTGCGGCGACCTCGGTCAGGTACCCGGGCGGCGGCGTGCGCATCGAGGAGGTCACCACATGATCTCGGCAAGCGTACCCGGGAAGCTCTACATAGCCGGCGAGTACGCGGTGGTCGAGCCCGGCCACCGCGCGGTGCTGGTCGCGATCGATCGTTTCATCACCGTCCGCGTCACGGTCGCCGAACACGCGGGCCACATCATCTCCGATCTGTACGCGATGCGTTCCTTGACGTGGCGCCGACGTCTCGAAGACGACGTGCTGGAGGTCGAGGAACAGTTCGACGACTACGTGGTCTCGGCCATCCGCGTTGTGGAGCAGATGGTGCGCGAGGCGGGCGGCACGATGCAGTTTTTCGACCTGGAGGTCTCCAGCGAGCTGGGCGACGACAGCGGACGCAAGCTCGGCCTGGGCTCCTCCTCGGCGGTAACCGTGGCGACGGTACGGGCTGTGGCTAGTTTCTACGGCCTTCCCCTGGACGACCTGACCGTGTACAAACTCGCCCTGCTGGCCAGCTATGCCGTGCAGCCCATCGGTTCCGGTGGCGACATCGCCGCCAGCACGTTCACCGGATGGGTTGGCTACACCTCCCCTGACCGCGACTGGCTGCGTAAGGAAACCGAGAAAAAGAATGCGCCAGACGGCCTGACTCGGTTGGTGACCAGGCAGTGGCCGCTGCTGGAGATCCGTCGCCTGCCAGCCCCTGACCTGAGGCTTCGCGTGGGATGGACCGGCGCCCCTGCGTCCACCCCCGGCCTGGTCGCGAACGTCCAGGCGGGCGCACGCAGGAGCGACGACGCAGCCTATGCGGCTTTCCTGCGCGGCAGTGAGGACTGTCTGGATCATCTGATGCGTGCCCTCGAGGACAACGACCCGACCGGATTCATGCGCCAGATCGAGGAGAACCGGCGGCTTCTCCTCGATCTCAGCCGCACCAGCGGGATCACCATCGAAACCCTTCAGTTGCGGCGCCTTGTGGAGATCGCCCAGGAACACGGGGCTGTGGCCAAGAGTTCCGGCGCCGGGGGCGGGGACTGCGGAATCGCTTTGTGCTCGCCCGAAACGAACACTGCCGCCCTGCGCGCCGCCTGGGAGCAAGCGGGCATCCAGGCCCTCGATCTGTCAGTCCATGTCTACCCCGAGGTCACCCCATGATCCCCGATCGCGACACCCCGGAACGCGCATCCCGGAAGGACGAGCACCTTCACCTGGCCGTTCGTCTGAACGACAGGGACCGGCCCAACGCCTTCGACGACGTCTCCTTCATCCATCACGCTCTGCCCGGCACCTCCGTCGATTCGACCGATCCGAGCACCACGGTGTTCGGTGTCCGTTGGGATGTCCCTTTCTACATCAATGCGATGACCGGTGGCACCCGGGCCACGGCGGAGATCAACGCTGCCCTGGCCGGAGCCGCCGCCGGCGCGGGTGTGGCGATTGCCTGCGGCTCGCAGCACATCGCCCTGCGGAATCCCGAGCGCGCGGAAGGTTTCCGCATCATCCGCCGTGAGGCCCCACACGCATTCGTGCTGGCCAATGTCGGCCCGACAGTCACACCGGAGGACGCGGTACGTGCCGTCGAGATGCTCGAAGCCAATGCCCTGCAGATCCATCTCAATGTGGCTCAGGAATTGGTTATGCCTGAGGGGGATCAGGATTTCCGCGACTGGCCCGAACGGATCGCGGCCATCGTCGCGGCGGTGCCCGTTCCCGTCGTCGCCAAGGAGGTGGGGTTCGGTCTTTCCCGCCACACAATGACGATGCTGGAGCGCACGGGCGTCGCCGCCGTCGACGTGGCAGGGGCAGGCGGCACGGACTTCATCGCCATCGAGAACGAGCGGCGACCCCGTCGGGACTACGCCTACCTGACCGGCTGGGGACAGTCGACGGTGTTGTGTCTGCTGGATGCGTTGTGGAGGGATGAACCCGCCGGCCTGCCGGTGCTCGCCTCCGGGGGGGTGCGCACTCCGCTGGACGTCGTGCGTTCCCTCGCGCTGGGGGCGCGCGCCGTAGGCGTCTCGGGTCATTTCCTGCGCACCCTAGTCACGAAAGGGCCGGATGAACTTCGAGTCGAGCTCACCACCTGGACCGACCACGTGCGCACACTCATGACCCTGCTGGGAGCGGTCGAAATCGATCAGCTGCGCACAACGGACGTGCTGGTGACGGGAGAAACCGCCGAGCGAGCGCGCCTGCTGGGAGTCGATCTGACGCAGCTCACCCACCGTTCACGACGCTGAGCCTCAGCCAGAACCGCCTGGCACCCAGGATTTCGACGTGGGCCACTTCTTCGTTGCAGCCTCCCCTAGCCGGTTTCGTGGACATCTGAAACAGTTCACGTGAGGGCGGCCAGGGCGCTCACGATTCCGGGGGCCGCGTAGAGCGTCATGAACTGCACGCCATAGGACACCCCGAGCCGATTGAGCGCCCCGCACACCACACCGACAAGCAGAACCCCGAACATGTTCGGGATACCCGCGTCGATGTAGGCCAGCAGCAGGATGAAGACCATGAACAGCGTCAGGACTGCCTCGTGCGGGATGCGTCGCATGACGAAGTAGGTGATCTGCGACGACCAGCGGACCGCGATCACATAGGTGATCACGACCGATATCAGCGCACCCACGGCGACTGCGATGACGAATCCGGGCAGCTGCAACCGGTGGTGAAGATTGTTGTCCAGATCGTGGATCGGGGGCGCGTTGAACAACGGACCCGCGGGTCCCGCGGAAACCCCGGAGACAGGGATACCGAGAGCCACGAGCGGAATGATGACGCCGGCAAGATAGGTGGAGTGCGTCAATGAGCTCATCACGGTCACGGCGCGTTGCGCGCGACGCACGGGGTCCTTCTGACGCGCCACCGATGCCTCACCGAGCAGGAAGGTCAAACCGACGGGGCTGAGCACGAACAGCGGCGTCGAGAGGGCAGCCATGACGGTGCTCCACCTGCCCTCGGAACGAGAGATCATGCGGCCCGGCATCAGCGCCTGCGACTCGAACCCGGAGCGCAGGAGGGTCGTCTTGGTCCTGCTTCCGTGCGGCAGCGCCGCGCGGCGCTTGGCGTTGAGCAGTTCGAGCAGGGTGATGAGCATGGGACCCACCGTGATCCCGAGAAAGAAGGAAATGTTGACGTTGCTCTTCTCGCCGATGATGTTGACCGAGCGATACAGCGTGGGGAGCGCCTGGAACATGAGGGCCAGCGGAATGATCGCCACCAGAGCGAGGATCCGGTTGGTGCCGAGCAGCGCCAACAGCACCGTTCCTGCCGCGAGTATCACCGGGGTCTGAGCCTTGATGGGATCGGCTATGGGCGCCAACAGTCCCGCCAGGATGAAACTGAGAGGAATGGAGACCACGGTTCCGATGGCGGAACCCACCGCCATTTTCCGGATCGTCTCGGATGCCAGGCCCCTGTCACGCAGGAAAACGGAGTGTTCCATCAGCGGGGCCGACATCACCCCACCCGGCAGGCCGACCAGCGCTGTAGGAATGCCGTTCATCAGGTTGAGCGTCACCACTGCGGAAACGAAGAAAGCGAGCACCACTTCCGGCGGGGCGCCGGACAACACGACGGCCAGGGTGATGGGCGCAAGAACGCTCGTCTCGTCGGTTCCGGGAATGAAACCGATGAAGGTGTAGATAACGACGGCACCAAGCACCGCCAGCAACATCATGCCGATGAGATCCGGGGTCACTTAGCACCGTCCTTACCGGTGTCGGCAGAAACCATCTCATCGACGATCACGACCTCCCGTTTGGGGGTCACGAGGAAGCAGTTCACGGCGAAACCGATGACCGATGCCCCCAATCCCCAGTAGAGCGTCTGCCCACCGGTGCTCGAGGCGACCAGAACCGCTGCGACGGCGCAGATCGCGGACACCACCAGACAGACAATCAGATCCTTGGGTGAGACGAGATCGTTCCACACCTCGATGTTGCGACCTTCCAGGTCGTCGAGTCCGGCTTCGGGCATATCGCGCACGGTCGGTCATGGTATTCCAAATCCCTCAACCCCACCATGCTTGGCTCGCCGCGGTTCCATCGGATTGTTCACTTCCCCGAACGACCGGTGCACATTACGTTTTCTCAGGAAGTAGGCGGTCAGCGTCATGGACGAGCCTTTCCAGCGCTTCAATCACCTGCGCCCTGCGGCTGCCCGTCACCGGAGCAAGTCCCAGCACATCGGCCAACCAAATACCGTCAACGGCGAATCGGACAGCGGTTGCGACCTCTGGAGGGACGCCGTCCCGATCAAGCCGGGCCTGCCAATCGGCATAGCGTTCACGCAGGGACTCCAACGCCTCAGGGCTGACCACGGTCGCAGCGAGCAGCGCTGCCACCGACTTCGTCGCCGGCCCGTCAGGGTGTTCAGCCGAGCGCAGGTAGGCCTTTGTCGCAGCGCCGGGTTCCTCCCCCGCTGCGGCGATCAGCTCTTCGAAAGCAGAGACATAGCGGGTCACGAGCCCTTCAACGAGAGCCTTCTTCGATGCGAAGTGGTAGAACAGGCCACCCTTGCTGATCCTCGCTTCCCGCGCCACCGATGCAATCGTGAGTGCGTCGCCACCATCGCGCACAAGAATACGACCAGCCGCATCGAGAATGGCATCACGTGACGCCTGCGCCTTATCACCCACGACTTCCCCTTCCGCCGATGTCCGGTCACGCTACAGCACAAGAAGAAAACCGGACGTCCGGTACAGTACCCTGGAAGTATGATCATCATCCCCAAGAGGACCCCCGTCACCGCAGCCCTTCTCAACGCCTGCACACAACGCGCCGTGAAGGGACTCCTCGTCGTCACCGACCTCGGCCTGCTCGCTTACTGGACGTTGACTGCCGCCGGCGTGATCTCGGTGGGTACAAGCGATGTCCTGTTGGCCTGGAATTGGTCTTTTCTACCCTTGGACCTGTTTGCGGTCACGACGGGGCTGGCATGGTCACTGCTGCCCATCAGGCATCGCTGGTCGACGCCGCTGTTCCTGTGCGCCCTGACCCTCACCTTCTCGGCGGGCCTGTTGGCCGTCAGCTTCTTTGCGCTGTGGGGCGCGTGGGCTCTCTCGTGGTGGTTGGTGAACCTCTGGTTGATGCTGATGCCGGTAGGGCTGTTTCTCGCTCCCAGGCTGTTCTGCAGCGGGACGGCATAGCCATGAGCGGGGAGAGAAACGGTATCGATCCGAAGCACACCTCTGGGGGAGGCCAAACGGCTGACGCATCCTCAAGGCAGCCGCGGTACCGATCCACCCGGGAAGACCTCTAAGCTGTGGAGCGGATCTGAGGCAACCGCAGGAGCAGCCATGACGAGCATCGCCGGAAAGGAACCGTCCGCATGGGAAACAAAGTTCCCCCTGATCCGGGAGCTCGTCGCATACCAAGAGACGGCTTGGTTCAACCCCGGGGTCAGGTCTGGCAATGCCGCGTTGACGGGGCTGGGTCTCACGGTTGCCGACATAGATGACGCTGCGGCCCGCCTGAGGCGTTTCGCCCCCTACATCGCACAGGCCTTCCCCGAAACCCGGCTTTCCGCAGGAATCATCGAGTCCCCCCTGTACGCGGTTCCGTTCATGCAGGCCGCAATCGAGCGTCGAGAAGGCATCCAGATACCCGGGAGGCTCTGGGTGAAGATGGACGCCGAGCTGCCGATCTCCGGCTCCATCAAGGCCCGCGGGGGGATCTACGAGGTGCTGCACCACGCGGAGTGGATCGCCCTCGACGCGGGGCTGATCACCCGGGACTCCGACTATCGGGAGCTGGACTCACCGGAAGCCCGTGAGCTGTTCTCCGAGCATTCGATAGCGGTCGGTTCCACCGGGAACCTTGGTCTGTCCATCGGGATCATGGGTGCTCGTCTCGGTTTCAACATCACCGTTCACATGTCCTCCGATGCTCGCGCCTGGAAGAAGGAGATGCTCCGTAGGCATGGCGTCGAGGTGGTGGAGCACGACTCCGACTACTCGGCAGCGGTGTCTACGGGTCGCAAACAGGCCAGAGCGGATCCATCGATGCACTTCGTCGACGACGAGAACTCCACAACCCTGTTTCTCGGATACGCGGTCGCAGGACGGCGCCTGGCCGGCCAGCTCCAGGCCCTCGACGTCCCTGTGGATGAGGAGCACCCGCTCTTTGTGTATCTGCCGTGCGGGGTGGGCGGCGGTCCTGGGGGAATCACCTTTGGCCTCAAAACCGTCTTTGGCGACGCCGTCCATGCGGTTTTCGCGGAACCAACTCACTCCCCTAGCATGCTGCTCGGTGTACGAACCGGCCTCCACGACGCGGTCTGTGTTCAGGATTTCGGTATCGACAACGCCACAAGCGCTGATGGTCTGGCCGTCGGTCGCCCGTCGGGTTTCGTCGGCAGGTCCTTGGAGCACGCCATCGATGGCTACTACACAGTCAGCGAGGAAAATCTCTACCGCTATCTCACACTCCTCCGGGAAACCGAGGGCCTGAAGGTAGAGCCTTCCGCCGTCGCTGGCTTCCTCGGTCCGCAGCGCGTCCTGGCCGATGCTGCTTATCTGAAACGCACCAAGGTGACGCCGAAAACGCTCGCGAACGCGACGCATCTGGCCTGGGCGACGGGCGGATCGATGGTGCCGTCGAATGAGATGAACGACTATTTCCGCAAGGGGGTCGAACTGCTGCTGGAGTTCTGAGAGGATCGCCAGGAATTCAGGACATGATGAGGCCTCCAGGGCCGTTGAGGTTCCCCGGAGGCCTTACACATATCAAGCTCACTTGTTTCCGGTGATCTTGTCCTTGACTTCTTCAACCTTGTCGGCGACGCCGCTCGCGACGTCACCAAGCTTCTCCTTGGCGCTGTCTACGATCTGACCGAGGCCGCCCTTCACGCGATCCTTCTGGCCATCGGCGCGGAGGTCGTCGTTGCCGACGGCTTCGCCCACGCTTTCCTTGGCCTTGCCGACGGTCTCCTGAATCTTGTCATCGAGTCCCATTGCTTCCTCCTAAAGGTGTTGTTCGCATTGGTATCGGCCACCACGGTACAGGACGTTCTGCATTCGCCAAAGGCTTACTGTGGAGTGTTCAACCGAGGAAATCGATGCGCGCGATCGCCATGACCACGGTCCTATCCCAAGGCCGCCACTCAAGCAAGGCGGCCCACACCAGGACCTAGGAACCTGAAACGCCCTACTCCCCGCCGCCATCGCGGTCCAGCATCACTTCACACCCCAACCGATTCACCCGCCGCGCATAGGCCAGTCGGTCATCCAGGTCCGGGAACTCATCCGCCATGAGACCATCGAGGAGCAGGACCGCCAGTCCGTGAACACTCGCCCACAGGGCTGTCTCATGCTCACGGATGGCGTGTTCGCCGAATCTGATCCGTGCGAGTCTGCCGAGTTCGTCGTAGGTTCGCCTGCTGGCCACCTGGATCCCCGGAAACCTTGCAGGATCGCACATGTCACGGCGGAACATGATCCTGAACACCCCCGGATTGGTCAGCGCAAACTCGACGTAGGCGTTCCCGGAAGCCTCCGCCACCGTCCTGAGGTCCTCGGTCTCCGCCAGGTCGTGAGCTTCGCACAGCCGGTTGGCCAGCTCGTCGAATCCCGCCTCGATGAGGGCGGCGAGGATTGCCTCGCGGTTGGCGAAGTAATGGTAGGGAGCCTGGTGGGTGCAGCCGGCGCGACGTGCCACCTCCCGCATGCTGAGCGCATCGGGTCCCCCCTCATCCAACAGTTCTCGACTGATGCGCAGCAGGTCATCGCGCAGATCACGCGTCTTAGTCTTTCTCGGCCTACCCGGCGCTCTCAGGGTCATGACCCAAGCCTACGCCACGCTTGACAGCGTCAAGGAATTCGTTAAGCTGCCACCTGACACTGTCAAGTAATGTGGGAGCAAGAATGTACGATGCCATCGTCATCGGATCAGGGATAGGTGGACTGACCACGGCAGGACTACTCGCCCGAGTCTCGGGCAAGCGAGTCATCGTGCTGGAGAAGCACACTGAACCGGGTGGACAGACACACACGTTCCGCCGCGATGGTGCTTCCTGGGACGTCGGGGTGCACTACATCGGGCAGGTCGGACCAGGCAGTCAGCTGCGTGCGTATTTCGACTACCTCTCGGACGGCGAACTGGCATGGAACCGCCTGCCGGATGCCTACGACCGTTTCGTCTACCCGGGCATCGACTTCTCCGCCTCTTCCAATCCCGTGGAGTACCAGCAGAAACTCATCGATACCTTTCCCACCGAGGCCCGGGCCATCCGCTGTTATTTCCGCGATATTCGCAGTGCCAACAGGTGGGTCACCCTTGGTTTCGCCAAGAACATGGTTCCCCGCCCCATCGCGCCGCTGCTGCACGGCATTCAGCGGATATCCGGCCGGACGGCGCTCGGGACCACGGAACACTATCTGAAAAAGCACTTCCGTTCCCCCGAGCTCCGGGCTCTGCTGGCCAGCCAGTGGGGCGACTACGGGTTGCCGCCCTCGCGCAGCGCCTTCGCCAAGCATGCGTTGATCGTCGACCACTATTTGAACGGCGGGTGGTTCCCCGCAGGCGGCAGCGCACGGATAGCTCGCACTTTCGAAAAGGGCATCGAGCAGGCCGGTGGCGCGGTTCGGGTGGCCCAAGATGTTCAAGAGATCCTCGTGGAAAACGGGAGGGCGGTCGGGGTCCGGGTGCTGGACCGCCGGGGCCCCGTCGCCCAGGAACGAATCCATCGCGCACCAGTGGTGATCTCGAACGCGGGCGCTCCCGTGACCTTTTTCAACCTGCTACCAACCGACGGCCCGGTGGGGGCGGCCACCGCCGCCCTGCGCGACGCGATCCGGCAGATCGGGACCGGCACCTCAGCCGTCACCGTGTACCTGGGTTTGCGAGACGACCCTCGCAGCATCGGGGGGACCGGTGGGAACGTGTGGGTCAGCAGGGACCTCGATCACGACGACCTCCCGAGCCAGTCCGATGCGCTGTTGTCCGGGTCGCCCCGGAATGCCTTCGTCTCGTTCTCGTCGGTGAAGTCGGGAGAGACACACCACACCGCGGAGATCATCTCCTTCGTCGACGCCGATGCGTTTGCGGCGTGGCGCAACACCCCCCGGGGTAATCGCGGCGCCGACTATTCCTCTCTCAAGCAGCGAATCGGGAACGGCCTGATCGACCTGGCAGAGACCGCCATTCCCGGATTGAAAGACCTGGTCGACTACGTGGAGGTGTCCACCCCCCTGACGGTCGAGCACTACACATCACATCCACAGGGAGCTTTCTACGGTCTCCCCAGCACCCCGGAGCGCTACCGCTTCTCGTTCGGGCCGGTCACACCCGTGGAGGGGTTGTACCTCTCAGGCCAGGATGCGGGTAGCTGCGGGGTCGCAGGTGCGATGATGGGTGGCGTCGTGGCAGCCTGTCAGATCCTGGGGCCCAAGGGGTTCACGGAAATCCGTGCGGCCATCGCTTCCGGTCCCGGGGCTGGAAGTTCGTCCGAATGGCCGCTGCCCGAGGGCAAACATCGCGCCACACTGGTGACCAAACAGCGCCTGACAGACAGCATCTGGGAGGTCTGCTTCGAGGTGGATGAGGAGGTCGGGGACTGGGCCCCTGGCCAGTTCGCCCGGATTCACGTCGGCAACAACGCCTGGCGGGACTACTCCATCGCGGGCATCGAGGGAAATCAGGTGCGGTTCCTGATCAGCACCCGGACCCGCGGGCAGGGGTCGCGGTTCGTTGAGACCGCCGAGCCCGGGACCCGCACCACGATTGAGCTTCCGCTAGGCCAATTCACCGCGACCCCGTCTGATCGTCGCCGGGTCTTTGTCGCCACCGGGACCGGGTTGGCGCCGTTCCTGCCGATGTTCGCCACCCCGGAACGCAAGGATGACGACCTTTTGATCTTCGGCTGCCGCACCAGCAAGGACGACCTAACCTCTCTGCTGCCTGACCCGATGCCGGCGGTGTTGCGCTGCATCAGCCGGGAGGACGTCGACGGCGCCCTGCACGGTCGGGTGACCAACGCCCTGGAAACCCTGGACTTCGACCCCACTGAAACCGAGTTCTACCTGTGCGGATCGTCGGCGATGGTCGCGGATGGCATGGCACTGCTGGAACGCCGGGGCGCGAAGCACCTGTTCACGGAACCGTACTGACGCACGCCTGTTCAGGCCACCGGATAGGAGACCATCAGGAGCAGAAAGGCGATGGCCCACACGAGGTTGATGATGTTGAGCAACGCCCCGTCGAGGAGGGGTTTGCCCGGGTAGGGCAGGCGCGTGAGCGCGAACCACGGCAGGGCCTGGACGGGAGGCGTCAGGAGCAGGGACCACCACGGGAACGCGGTGGTCCCTGCACCAATGGCGATGCACACCAGGATCCAGCCCAACGCGGTCACCCCAATGGCAGGGACCCACGCGGCCATGAGGAACCGGTAGAGCCTGCGCGCATGTTCCGAGACCGCCCCATCCGGCTCCGCACCATCCCCGGCTGCGTTGTAGGCGATGTAGGCGCGCTCGGAGGCCAGGGCCACGGGATAAAAAGATGCGTGGGCGAGGGGTGAGAGACAGAATCCGATTCCCAGGAGCGCCACTCCCGTCACGCCGACACCTGAACCACGCAGCAGCACCCAGTGGGCGTACAGGCCTGCGAGCATGAGCGGTGCCGAGTAGTTCGCCACCAGCGCACCCCACCTCAGGCGAGGTTCGTCAATGCGCGTGTAAAAGGCGTAAGCGTCGTTGCCCATGAGGTCGATGAACTCACCGTATGTGTTCCGGTCGGGTGTGCGGAAACCAACGATGAGGGCATCCCCAACGATCCAGCACAGGGCGCTGATCAAAAAAGCGATAATGGACCAGGTCACCAGCATGTGCACTACTTCCTTGTCACGGGTGACCAAGTAGACTACACGATACCTTGGCCCTGCACCGTTGCGATCCCAGCCCAGTCAAGCCGCGGATTCACCGGGAAACGTTCCGAACCATGGTCCAAGATCCCGTCAACGAGAGTGGGATGCTGCGTTTGGGGACGGGGGCCTGCTCGAAACGGCTCGGATTGCTGCTCGGGGTGGTTGATCCAGATGGATCGCCGCCCGGACACATTGCAAGGCAGTCGTGGTCCTACCGACCACCTTCACCTCGTCCAATGCAATCGCGGGTATGACGGGGCGAACCCGCAGCTCGGCGGGGTCGCCCCGGATGGTCCTGTTGCTCAGGCCAGGCCCTTGGACTTCAGCCAGTCGCTTGCAATCACCGAGGCCGACGCCTTCTCGTCGACGGATCGCTTGTTCATGGCAATCAGGTCCTCGGGGGTCAGTTCCTTCGACACGTTGTTCAGGGTTTCCGCGGTCTGGTCGTCCACCTTGCTGGAGACGATTGGCAGCACATTGGAGGACAGGAACAGGTTCTTCGGATCCTCCAGCGCCACCAGGTCGCCCTCGGCTAGCACCGGAGCGGCGGTGTAAATGTCGGCGATCTGCACCTCCCCGTCGCGCAGGGCCTTGACGGTGAGCGGACCACCCGAGTCTTCAGCTGGCTTGATCGTGGCCTCGACACCGTAAGTCTCGCGGAGTCCCTTCGGCCCGTAGGGGCGGGACTCCAGCTCGGAGTTGCCTGCGATCTTCAGGTCCGGCACCGAGGCGAGATCCCCGATCTGTTTCAGCGAATGCTCCTCCGCGAATTCCTTGGTCACCACGTAGGAGTCCTGGTCGGTTGCCGGCGCATGTTCCAGTGCTTTGAGTCCTTCCGGCAAGGCACCGGTCAGCTCCGTATGAACCTGCTCCGGGCTGCGAGCCGTGGTCTCGGGCTTGTAGTACTGCAACAGGTTGCCGCTGTATTCGGGGAAGATGTCGATCTTCCCAGCCTGAAGTTCAGGCATGTAGACCTCTCGCTGCCCGATCTTCAGCTGTCGGTCCACTTTCTTGCCCGACTTCTCCAGGGACTGGGCGTAGATCTCCGCGATGATCTCGTTCGAGTAGTAATCCTGGGAACCAATCACCAGCGTGTCAGAAGAATTCGTGGTGTCGCTTTTTCCTTCGATGTTCGAGGCGCTGCCGCAGCCCACCAGGGCCAGGGCCGCTACCAATCCGAGTGCGGCGAGCTTGGTCGTGGATGTCATCGGGACTCCTTCGCAGAAGCGATATGGGTACTTGGGTCGAGTTTTCGGGTGATTAGGCGCTTGGCCTGGACCAGCAGCAGGTCCAGGACGAGCGCCAGGACGACGACCAGCAGCGCTCCGCCGATCATCTGTGCGTAGTCGCGGGTCTTGAGACCGGCGAAGAGGAACCGCCCCAGCCCCACGTCGGCGGTGTAGGCGGCGAGCGTCGCCGTGGCGACGACCTGGAGGGTGGTAGATCGCAGCCCCTCGAGAAGCAGCGGAACGGCGGCGGGCAGCTCCACCTGGGTGAGTACCTGCCACGAGGACAGGCCGATGGCGCGGGCCGCGTCCACCGTGACCGGTTCCGCAGAGGTGATCCCCGCGTAGGCACCTGCAAGCATCGGGGGAATAGCCAGCACCAGGAGCGCACAGAAGGGCGCCACCAGCCCCAGACCGGACCACAGACCGACCAGGGTCAGCAGACCGAGAGTCGGCAGAGCGCGTGCCGATGCGGTGATCATGGGGACCACGGCCACCCCGCGCCGCGTGTGGCCAATGGCAACCCCAGCCGGGAGCGCCAGCACACAGGCCAGTGCAACCACGGCGAGGGTGAAGGAGAGGTGTTGCTGCAGTCGTGACAAGATGCCAGCATCACCATCCCAGTTCTCGCCCGTGAACAGCCAGCCGAGGGCTTCGAGGAAGAGATTCATGCCGCCACCTGCTTCTGTTTGCGGAGCCACGGGGTCAGGGCCCTGCCGAGCAGCACGACGAGCAGGTCGAAGATCAGGGCCAGCAGCAGGGTCGCTCCGAGCCCGGTCAGCAAGGATTCGATCAGTTGCCGCTGGAAGCCGTCGGTGAACAGGGTTCCGAGCGATTGCACACCAACCAGCGCGCCAACCGTGACCAGGGACACCGTGGACGCGGCCACCACACGCAACCCAGCGATCAGCACCGGCACCGCAAGCGGCAGCTCCACGTGCCAGAATCGCCGCCATGGATCGACACCGAGGGCGTTCGCAGCCTCCACGACGTCCTCCGGGAGGGATCGGAAGCCCTCCGCGACCTGGGTGACGAGCACCGAGATCCCGTACAGAGTCAGGACGATCACCATGTTGAGCGGGGAACGTACCGGCACTCCCAGGATGACCGGGATCACCACGAGCATCGGCAGGGATGGCACAGCGTACAGAAGCGAGAAGGCGCCGAGTAGAAGTCCTCCGAAGCGCCGGCTTGCAACCGCCAACCGGGCCAACGGCACCGACAGCACAGTGGCCGCGAGGATGGCGCCCAGCGACAGCAGAGCGTGGACTCCAAAGTAGCCGCCCACCTGTCCCAGGTTGTTGATCAACCAGTTCACGACGACTCCCCATCCGCGGCTCCTCCACCGTCTTCGCGGAGGGTTCCCAGGGGCCGCCCATCGGCGTCCACCACGACCCGGGAGCCGTTGCGTTCAACACTGCGCAACTGACGACGGCTCGCGTCCGCCCCGACGAAGTCGGCGACGAACTCATCGGCCGGCTTGGAAAGCAGTTCCTCCGGGGTGCCGACCTGCGCCAGGACACCGCCGGCACGCAGCACCGCCACCTGATCGCCCAAGAGGAAGGCCTCATCGACGTCGTGGGTGACGAACAGGATGGTGGTTCCCAGGCGCCGCTGAAGGTCACGCAATTCCCGCTGCAGATCGGCACGGACCAGCGGATCAAGGGCACCGAAAGGTTCGTCCATGAGCAGAACCTTAGGATCGTTGGCGAGCGCCCGAGCAACTCCGACGCGCTGCCGCTGCCCACCGGAAAGCTGCGACGGGAACCGCCCGGCCAAGTCATAATCAAGCCCGACCATGTCCATCAGTTCCAGAGCACGTTCGCGCGCTTTAAGTCTGGGAACCCCGTCGAGGATCGGGACCGTGGCTATATTGTCGACAACACGACGGTGCGGGAACAACCCACCGTCCTGTAGGACGTAGCCAATGGAGCGCCGCAACGCCACCGTCGGTTGCACCGCGACATCCTCTCCGGCTAGCAGCACGGCACCCGAGGTGGGGGTCACCATCTTGTTGACCATCCGCATCAGCGTGGTCTTGCCGGATCCGGACGAGCCCAGCAGCACGGTGGTGGAGCGCTCGGCGACATCAAGGGTGATGCCGCCGACCCCGACGGTGCCATCTGGATAGATTTTCTGTACGTTCTCGAACCGGATCATTACCCGACTCCGTTCTCGTTGGTCAGTGCGACGAAGCCGCCGCCGGGCAGCGGCTCATCAAGGCGGGCGCCCTGCATGGCCGGGACGATGTCGGCCCGCTGGCCTGCGCCGGCGGCCACCCGGGTCAGGTTCTGGGTGAGCACTATCAGCTCCTCGGGACGGAAACCGGCGAGCACTGTACGCAGGGTGTCCTCGAAGGTTACGGCTGCGCTCTCCATCCGCACCCGCCCCTTGTCGGTGAGGCTCAGACGACTGGATCGCCGATCCTTGGGGCAGGGGGTCCTGACCACGAGCCCGTCGCCAACCAGCCGGTCAACAAGCCGCGAGGCTGCGCCGACCGTGGTGTGTTGACGCCGGGCGATGTCCTGGACCCGGGACCCACCGTCAGTCGCCGACGCATCAATCTGTTTCAGGACGAGGTAACGCGCCAGGGTGGCGGAGTTCACGGTGCGCCAAAGATCCTTCTCGAGCCGGTTCCACAGCGCCACCTCCGCGTGCAGGAGCGCTTCGAAGAGGGCTCCATGGTCGCCACGGGACACTGCTGCTTCCTTCACCCAAAAAACATTACATGTAACTGAATTACATGGAAAGCATTGAACCTGCCCCAGGACCACTGAAAACTCGAAAACGACGGCGCCGGTTGGGCCGCGGGGACCCAACCGGCGCTTCGGGATACATCCCCCTCAGGACAGCGATCCGTAGGTCGTCTTCGCCTTCTCCAGCGCGGAAACATATCCCGCGCGCTCGTAAGCATCAGCCGGGGCGTTGCTCGGCACGGCCAGCATTCCACGGATCTGGTCCAGGGTGAGCTGTCTGCCGTCGAGCCAGGCTTCGAGGCCGTCGATCAGGCGAGTGGCGTGCTCAATGCCGTGACGCACCAGCGCCGATGTGGTGCAGACCACATCGGCTCCAGCCAGCAGGTACTTCACCACGTCCTCGGGCTGGTCCACCCCGGACGAGGCCGCAA
>ERZ773075.358-NODE-358-length-36841-cov-19.5001_pt1 | contig 36841 bp, 34 predicted proteins | sample MGYA00580614_ERZ773075 | MGnify/ENA primary metagenome ERZ773075 (study PRJEB29015, sample SAMEA2738021) | human oral metagenome | biome: human oral; feature: human-associated habitat; material: dental | place: China | collected 2043 ...
CGACGTCCGGATCGGCGCCCTCCTCGGCCATGCGGCGGGCGTGGTCCTCGTCGGCGGCGTCCCAGTGGCCGGGCACGGTGACGGCGTCGTCGCGGTGGCGCAGCGGCTGGTCGAAGTCGCTCCAGCGCCGGGCGACCGCCGGCTGGTTGGCCGTCGCGATCCAGCACGCGACGTAGAGGATCAGCCGGGCGAAGAGGTTGAGGAACAGCAGCGCCACGACGAAGGAGGCGCCCCACAGGGCCGCGCTGCGATTCCGGGCGAACATCCTCGCGAGGGTGCCGGCGCCGGCCTGGAGGATCCAGAACATGACGGCGGCCATGAGGGAGCCTCGGCGCACCGAACGGCGCGGGGCCTTGTTGTCGGCGGGCAGGACGGTGAAGAAGGCGTAGAAGAGCAGCCAGCCGGAGGCCAGCGAGACCGATGCCGACACGAGCCGGACGAGCCAGTTCGACAGGCCGAGGGCGTCGAACGGCAGCAGTCTCACGAGATCCTCGCCCCAGGTGATGAAGACGGTGTTCGCCGCGAAGGCCAGCAGGATGAGCACGATGAAGCCGATCAGCTGGCCCATGTTGATGAGCACCTCGACGAAGAAGAAGTGCTTGTTCTCGTCCATGTCGAACTCGGGCCGCCACATGGCGCGGATGGCGCTCTTGATGTTGCCCACCCAGCCGCCGCCGGCCCACAGGGCCACGACGAGGGCGACGAGACCGACGGCCTGCCAGTTGTAGAGGTACTGGTCGACGTAGGTGAGGATCGTGTCGCGCAGCGGGCCCGCGTAGACGTTGCGGGTGATGACGGACTTCACTTGGGCGAGCCAGGCGGGGCGGATGCGCGTGAGGACGAAGCCCAGGGCGCTGAACGCGAACATGAGCACCGGCACGACGGCCAGGACGCTGAAGTAAGTGATGCCGCCGGCGAACTGGTTGCCGAGGCGGTTGTTGAAGCGGTCGTTGGTGCGCCACAGATGGGCGGCGACGGGATTGCGCGAGGCCCAGGACAGGACGCGGTTGATGCGGCCGATCGCCCCGCGGGGCTCGTTCCTCGCGGGGGCCGGCGCGGGCGGCTCGTGGTAGAGCCTGCTCATCGCCCACCACCGGTGCGCGGGCCCGCTGCGGGCCCGGCAACGGGCCGCGGGCGCGCCCCCTCGGCTGCAGCAGGAACCATGGGCACGAGTCTAACGACGCACGAGTCTGACGACGGGGCGTCCGGGGGCCGGCGCGGGTCCTCAGGTGGCGGCGCGGCGCCGGCGGCGGGCGAGCTCGTCGTCACCGCTGGTCAGGTCGGTGCGCTCGGTGGGAAGCTCGGTGAGCGAGCCCTCGAGGTCGCGCACGACGCCGTCGAGGGTGATGGCGAACATGCCCTGGCCGCCGCGCAGCAGATCGAGCACCTCGTGCTCGCTGGTGCACTCGTAGACGGAGACGCCGTCGCTCATGAGCGTGATGCCGGTGAGGTTCTCGTCGCCGCGGGAGCGCAGGTGGTCGATGGCCCGGCGGATCTGCTGGAGCGAGATGCCCGCGTCGAGGAGGTTCTTGACCACGCGCAGCATGAGGATGTCGCGGAACGAGTAGAGGCGCTGGGTGCCCGAGCCGCCGGCGGACCGGATCCCGGGGGTCACGAGCCCGGTACGGGCCCAGTAGTCGAGCTGACGGTAGGTGATGCCCGCCGCGGAGCAGGCGACCGGGCCGCGGAAGCCCGCGTCCTCGGGGACCGCCGAGAAGTCGCCCTCGAAGAGCGCGTCCTGGACGGCGGTGAGCGCTGCGGCCTCGGGGGCGGGGTGGGTCACGGTGCCTCTTTCGTCGAACGAGCGGCCTCGCGCGTGCGGCTGCATCGTGAACACGTTCCCAAGCCAGTCGAGGCCAGCCCGAACAGCCTCGCGCGTGCGGCTGCACCACTGACGGTAAGCGCCCGGCCCGCACCCGTGCAATCTTCCCGATCCCGGCGTGTCGGTTCCGGCCGGACCTGCCCGGCGCGGCCCAGGAGTCGCCGCAACCCGCCAACTCATCGCGCTGACTAGGGATTCTCCTCGCCGAAGTCGTCGGCCTCGACCTCGTCGAGGAAGCTCCTGAACTCCTCGACGACGTCGTTCTCGTCCTCGAAAGCCTCAACGGCCAGTTGAGCCATGAGCTCGTCGGGGCACTCGAGCGGGAAGCCCATCGTGTGCGACAGGACGGCGATGTCCGAGAGCCTGCCGGGCACCGGTTCCCCGTCGATGACGAGCTCGGCGCTGAAGACCCCGTCGGACCAGCCGGTGATGCGGCCGCTCAGCTCGTGCTCGCCGGTCGCGGCGAGCGCCCTGGCGAAGAGCTCGTAGGCGCGCAGGCTCGGGTCGTCCTGGCTGTCGGGGTCGGCCGCTGAGAACAGCGCCGCAGCGACCTGGGCGTCCACCCAGACCAGCAGGAAGCGTGTGGTCCAGGCCTGACCGAGCATGAGCACGGGCTGGTCGCTGGACTCCAGCATCTGCACCCCGACGATCGACACGGTGGCCATGACTCAGTGCTCCAGGATCGTCTGGACGAGGGCGGCGTGGGCGTGGACGACGAGGTTGGCGAGCTCGGCGACCACCTGATTGCCGTTGCCGCCGCGGCGCAGCGGCTGGGCGCCCTGCTCGATGAGACCGGCCTCATGCTCGGCGGACTGCCTGATGGCGCGCATGTGGCGGGTGTCCATCCCGTAGTCCTGGAGGCGGCGGGCCACCACGCAGATCATGAGGGCGTCGCGCCCGTAGTACATGGAGTTGCGCCGCGGCAGCACCATCTGCTGACGCTCCAGCTCGATGAGGGTGGCCTCGGGAAGCCCCGACTCGCGGATGAGCTCGCGGCGGGTCAGGCGCACCGTCCGGGGACTGCGCGGGGCGGGCCCGGAGGGCGGGTCGGGGGGGTCGACCGGGGCGTGGGTGGCGGCCGGGGGCGGCGGCGGGGCGTCAGCGGCGGGGGGCTGCTGGCCGGCGTCCATCATCTCCAGGTGCTCGCGGATGACCTTGAGCGGAAGGTACTGGTCGCGCTGGACGCGCAGGATGTAGCGCAGCCGGTCGACGTCGGCGGGCGAGTACTTGCGGTATCCGGAGGGTGCGCGCTCGGGCAGGACGAGGCCCTCCGTCTCGAGGAAGCGGATCTTCGAGATCGTGATGTCGGGGAACTCGGTCTTGAGGGTCTCGACCACGCGGCCGATACCGACGAGCTGAGCCGGGGGCATCAGCGAAGTCCGAGCTCACTCACGAAGAAGACCATGCGGAACTTCCCGATCTGCACCTCCTCGCCGGGCCGCAGCAGGGCCGAGCCGTCGACGAGGGTGCGGTTGACGTAGGTGCCGTTGAGGCTGCCCAGGTCCGTGATCGTCACGCCCTCCTCGCCCATGGTGAACTTCGCATGGTGGCGCGAGACCGTGATGTCGTCGAGGAAGATGTCGCAGTCGGGGCTGCGCCCGGCCAGCGTCACGGGCTGGTCGAGCAGATAGCGGGCACCGACGTCCGGGCCGCGGGTGACGACGAGCAGCGCGTGCCCGGCGGGCAGGGCGTGCACCGCGGCGGAGTCCTCGGCGCTGATCTCGGCGTGGGGCGCGGAGTCCTCGTCGATGGCGGGGATGACCGACGTGGTGTCGGACGCGGTGGACAGCCGCTCCCCGCACTGGGCGCAGAAATTGCTGCCATCGGCATTCTCGTGGCCGCATTTGGCGCAGATCATCATGATGTGACTCCCCCGTCGGGACACTGTGGCTAGGCCCTGTCCCTATCGTAGCGGGCCGGTTGCGACTGATTGAGACCCCGTGGGGCCGGCGTGGTCGGGCGGTCCGTCGGACCCCTGGGCCTCATCGGACTCGACCTCGAACAGCCAGCCCTCGTCGTACGGCGAGGAGCAGATGGTCTCCGGCGCCGCCGCGGCGGCCTCGTTGACCGCGCTCGCCACGCCGGTGAGCGGCGAGTGGACCTCGAGCGCCGTGCTCGTCGACTCCGGCTCGCCGCAGGCGTCCCCGGCGACGACCTCGCTGCCGACGGTGGGCAGCTCGACGCGGACGACGTCGCCTAGGTCGGCGGCTGCGGCGGCCGTGATGCCGATGCGGGCGGTGGCGCCGCCCTCACCGGAGCGCACCCATTCGTGCTCGCCGCCGCGCCGGAGTCCGGCCGGGAACTGCGCCATGTCCTCACCCCTCGGGGAACGCGAAGGCCTCCGCCTCCTGGCACGGCACCGGGGCACGGAGCGGGCCGGGCAGCACCCGGCCTGATGTCAAGTCAATCATCCGCCGCGGGACCGGTCCACCCGGGCGCGCGGGGCCGTCGCGGGCCCGGCTGTCGCGGCGGATGCCATCGGGTCCACCCGGGCGCGCGGGGCCGTCGCAGTGCACACGAAGCGCACAGGAAGGCAGGCCCGGTGCTCACGCCTCGACGGAGCGATGCTGGCGCCGCCGGCTCCGGCGCCCGCTCAGGCGCATGCGCGCCGAGTTGCGCCGCGCGGTGCGGTACATCTGGACGACCTGGGGCCCGATCTGCGACCAGTCGAAGCGGGCAGCCTGGGCCCGGCCGCGCTCCAGGCGCAGGTCGCGCGGCTCGGACAGGCTGCGGGTGATCGCCCGCGAGGCGCTTGCCGAGTTGCCGTTGCGGAAGACGTGCCCGATGAGGCCCTCGTCGTCGGTGAGGACGTCGACGAAGGCCGGCAGGTCGGAGGCGACGACGGGGGCGCCGCAGGCCATCGCCTCGAGCAGCACGATGCCGAAGCTCTCGCGGCCGGTCTGCGGGGCGATGTAGACGTCGGAGCGTCCCAGCCAGTAGTTGCGGGCCTCGTCGTCGAGCCCGCCGAGGAAGCGCACGCCCTGCTCCGAACGCGCCGAGCCGGAACCGATGACGACGACGTCCAGGTCGGGGAACTGGGAGCGCACCAGCGGGAGCGCGGGCGTGAGCACCTCGAAGCCCTTGCGGGGCTCGTCGTAGCGGCCCAGGAAGGTCAGACGCGGCACCTCGCCCCCGCGCCAGCGGCCCCGGACGCGCTCGAGCGGGTAGTCGTCCACGTGGATGCCGTTGCCGATGATCACCGGGTTGACGCCGGAGTGCTCGTGGGCGACCCGAGCGGCCGCCTCGGAGACGGCGATCGAGGAGTCGATGCGGCTCACGACGCTCGGCAGCGCCGAGTTGAGCACCTTGATGGCCCGCATCGTCGGCATCGACGTGTGGAAGGTGGCGGTGACCGGACGATCGGTCAGGTAGAGCGCCACGAGGCCGATGTTCGGGCCGATGGGCTCGTGCAGGTGCACGACATCGAAGCGGCCGGTGTCGAGCCATCCCTTGACCTTGGCGGCGGGGCCGGGCCCGAAGTTGATGCGGGCCACCGAGCCGTTGAAGTTGATGGGCACGGCGTGGCCGGCACTGGTGAACTCCTCCGGCCGCAGACCCGTCTCGGCGAGCAGCGCGGGGCTCGCCTGGCCGGGGGCCAGGATCGAGACGTCGTGGCCGTGCTGCTTGAGCCAGCCGCCCAGCCCCAGGACGTGGTTCTGCACACCGCCGGGGTGCGTGAAGGAGTAGGGGCAGACGATTCCCACCCTCATGCCACGACCCCCTTGAAGAACCTCTGCATCATGTGCCAGTTCACGGTGCGCTCGCTGATCTGCGCGCAGAAGAAATCGGCTAATTCTTGCACGCCGGCCTCCAGCCCGTCAGCCCCTCGGGCGACGTCCATCGGCCCGCGGACGAGCACGTGGAGCCGCCCGGCGCGCCCGAACCAGGTCACCGCGCCGAACAGCGGGCGGCCGGTCTGCTGGGCGAGCAGCCCGGGCCCGGGGGGCATCGTGATGCGGGCGTCGCCGGCGGGCAGGTGCCAGGTGACCGGCACTCCCCGGCGGCTGAAGTCGCGGTCCGCGACGAGGCAGACGACGCGGCCCTCGTCGAGGTCGTCGCGCAGGCGTGTGAAGACGGCCCGGTCCCGCACGTCGTAGATGCGGAACCCGAGCCGGGCGCGCAGATCGCGGAAGTACTCGAACTGGCCGTCCGGCAGGCCCTCCGCCACAGAGGTGACCGGCAGTCCCTCCAGGCAGGCGTAGGCGCCGACGAGGTCCCAGCTGCCCATGTGCGGCAGGGCGGCGACGACGCCGCCCTCGGCGTGGGCCGCCTCAAGGCGCGCCCACGCGTCGGAGTCCTCCATGACGATCCGACGGCGGATGCGGGCCTCGCTCCAGCCTGCGAGCTGGAGCGAGATCATCGTGTTCTCCATCCAGCCGATGAAGGCCCGGTAGGTGGTGGTCCAGCCGGCGGGCCGGCCCTGGACGCGCTCGTAGTTGAGCCGCCACTGGCGCACCGGCGTGAAGCCCCCGGGCGCCGTCGCGAGGACGACCGTGCCGAGGACGCTCACGGGGCGCCAGAGCCACCAGGGCAGGTGGGCCCCGAGTCTGAGGAGTGCGAGCGCGCCCGGGCGGTGGTGACGACGAGGGCTCACGCCTGCGACTCCCCGGCGGCCCGCCCCCTGGCCACGGTGGTGGCGTGGCGCACGAGTGTCATGCGCTGGGCGACGGTGATGACGCCGGCGACGGTCAGGACGACGAGGCAGACCGGAAGGCCCCAGTCGAGGCCGAGGCCGGTGAGCATGGCGCCGAGCAGGCTCACGAGCAGCCGGTCGGCGCGTCCGGCCAGGCCGCCGTTGACCTCGTAGCCGAGGGACTCGCCGCGGGCCTTCGTGTAGCTGGTGACCTGGCCGAGCACGAGGGTGACGATGGCCAGGCCAGCCCACCAGGCGTTGTTCCCGGCGTCCACGTAGTAGAGGGCCAGACCGCCCATGACGGCGCCGTCGGCGATGCGGTCGAGGGTGCTGTCGAGGAAGGCGCCCCAATCGGAACTGCGGCCGCTGGTGCGGGCCATGATGCCGTCCAGCGAGTCCGAGAAGATGAACACGAGCAGCAGGAGGACGCCCTGCCACAGCCAGCCGTGGGGGAAGCAGATGAGCGAGACCGCCACGACGCCGATGGTGCCGGCCCAGGTGACCATGTCCGGCGTGACGTGGGCCGAGAGAAGGGCGCGCGCGATCGGCGCCATGACCTTCGTCCAGCGGGAGCGAAGATGCTCAAGCATTCGTGACCTCCTGGTGCGGGCCGTAGAGCTCGATCCACGCGTCGGCGAGGAGCCTGCGCGTGTCGGACAGGAGCTGGGGGACGGCCTTGGTTCGTCCGATGATGGGCAGGAAGTTCGCGTCGCCGAGCCAGCGGGGCACGACGTGCTGGTGGAGGTGGGCGGCGATGCCGGCGCCGGCGACGTCGCCCTGGTTCATCCCGATGTTGAACCCCGCGGGCGCCGAGACGCCGCCCAGCACGGCGACGGCCTGCTTGGTCAGCCGGGCGATCTCGACGGCCTCGTCCTCGGTGGTGTCCACGTAGCCCGCCACGTGCCGGTAGGGGCACACAAGCAGGTGACCCGGGTTGTACGGGTACAGGTTGAGGACGACGAAGGCCGTCGCTCCGCGGCGCACGATGAGCGAGGCCTCGTCGTCGCCGGTGCTCGGCGCCCGGCAGAACGGGCACTGGGGGCCCGCCCCGGAGTCGGCCGGCTTGCCCTGGCCGCCGATGTAGACGGCGCGGTGCGGTGTCCACAGCCGTTGGAGGGCGTCGGGCACGCCGGGCAGGTCCTCGACCCACTCGACGTCCCCGGCGGAGTCCGCACCCCCCGGACCGCTACTCACCCGTACCCGCCTGCTCGGCCGCGGTCGGGTCCTCGTTGGCGCGCGAGGCGATGTGCGAGACGATCCGCTCGACCGCCTCGTCGACGGGCACGCCGTTGAACTGGCTGCCGTCGCGGAAGCGGAAGCTCACGGCGCCGGCCGCGCGGTCGGTCTGCCCCGCGATGAGCATGAACGGCGCCTTCTGGCGGGTGGCGTTGCGGATCTTCTTCTGCATGCGGTCGTCGGAGTCGTCGATCTCGACGCGCACGCCCCGGGCCCTGAGCCGGGCGGCCACCCCGGCCAGGTAGTCGTTGAACTCGCCGGCGACCGGGATGCCGACGACCTGGACCGGGCTCAGCCAGGCTGGGAAGGCCCCGGCGTAGTGCTCGGTGAGCACGCCGATGAAGCGCTCCACCGAGCCGAGCTTGGCCGAGTGGATCATCACGGGCCGCCGGTGCGAGCCGTCGGGGGCGGTGTACTCCAGGCCGAAGCGCTCGGGCTGGTTGAAGTCGTACTGGATGGTCGACATCTGCCAGGTGCGACCGATGGCGTCCCTGACCTGGACCGAGACCTTGGGGCCGTAGAAGGCCGCGCCCCCCGGGTCGGGCACGAGCTGGAGGCCGGTGGCCCGGCAGGCCCGCTCGAGCGTCCGGGTGGCGTCGGCCCAGTCCTCGTCCGAGCCGATGAACTTGTCCTTGCGGGGGCCCTCCTCGTCGCGCGTGGACAGCTCGAGGTGGAAGTCGTCGAGGCCGAACGCCTCGAGGATCGACAGGAAGAAGGCGATCTGGTCGGTGATCTCCCGCCCCGCCTGCTCGGGCGTGCAGTAGGTGTGCGAGTCGTCCTGCGTGAAGCCGCGCATGCGGGTCAGGCCGTGGACGACGCCCGACTTCTCGTAGCGGTAGTCGTGCCCCATCTCGAACAGGCGCAGCGGCAGCTCGCGGTAGGAGCGCCCGCGGGACCGGAAGATGAGGTTGTGCATCGGGCAGTTCATGGCCTTGAGGTAGTACTCCTGGCCGGCCCGGGTGAGCGCGCCGTCGGCGTCGTGCCCCTCGTCGACGGCCATGGGCGGGAACATCGTGTCGGCGTAGTACGGCAGGTGGCCCGAGGTGCGGAACAGGCCGCCCTTGCTGATCTCGGGCGTGTGGACGATGTCGAAGCCGGCCTCGAGGTGGCGGTCGATGACGTAGGACTCGATCTCGTGGCGCAGGATGCCGCCCCTGGGGTGGAAGAGCACCAGGCCGGGACCGATCTCCTCGGGGAAGCTGAACAGGTCGAGCTCGGCTCCCAGCGTGCGGTGGTCGCGCCGGGCGGCCTCGGCCAGACGCTCCTGGTGGGCCTTGAGGTCCTCGCGGCTGGCCCAAGCGGTGCCGTAGACGCGCTGGAGGGTGTCCCTGCTCTGGTCGCCGCGCCAGTAGGCGGCGCTGGTCCTCGTGAGGGCGACCGCCTTGAGGTAGCCGGTGTTCGGCACGTGGGGGCCCCGGCACAGGTCCTTCCAGGCCACCGTCCCGTCGCGGCGGACGTTGTCGTAGACGGTCAGCTCGGCGCCACCCACCTCGACCCGGGAGCCGTCGTCGGCACCGGGTCGTCCCTTGTCGGCGATCAGTTCGAGCTTGAACGGCTCGTCGGCCTCCTCGGCCAGGGCCTGCTCCTCGGTGACGACGCGGCGGACGAAGCGCTGGCGCTGCTTGATGATCGCCTGCATCCGCTTCTCGATCGCCTTGAGGTCCTCGGGGCCCAGCGGGTCGGTCTTGAAGTCGTAGTAGAAGCCGTCGGTGATGGGCGGGCCGATGCCGAGCCGGGCCTGTGGGAAGAGCTCCTGGAGCGCCTGGGCGGTCACGTGCGCGGCGGAGTGCCGGATGATCGCCAGGCCCTCGCCGCTCGTGGCGAGGACGGGCTCGACCCGGTCGCCGTCGGCGAGCTCGGTGGCCAGGTCGACGGTGGTGCCGTTGACTCGCATGGCGACGACGGACGTGTCGTCGCCGAAGAGGTCCAGACCCGTGGTCCCCCTGTCGACCGCCCTGGACTCCTCCCCGGGATCGCTGACGATGACGACTGACACCGACACTTCTGTTCCTTTCGGCGGCGAACCGGGCCGCTCGTGATGACGCCCCCGCGCGGACGGAAGCGGGCCCCGATGCGGGGAGCCTCGTAACATTCTGCCCCATCCGTCAGGAGCGACGGCGTATTCGACCGTCGACGGTCATGTCGCCTGCGCCCCGGTCCCGTCCGGCCCCTGTCGCCGACATGCCCGGTGTGCGATACTCACGCACTATGAGTGATCCGCAGAACCCGAGCCCGAACGGAACCGGTCCCGCCGAGGACGCCGGGGCCCCGCAGCCCTCGACCGGACCCGACGCGCCCACCAGGGCGCAGGGTCAGCCCCTCACCGGCCAGGACGCCCTCAACCAGGCGTACGGCCAGCCCCAGCGGGCCGGTCAGCCCCAACAGCCTCCTCAGCCCCAGCAGTTCGCCCCCACCGGGGCCCAGCCCCCGCAGGGCGGTCAGATTCCTCCCGGCGGCCCCGTCCCGCCGGCCGGTCAGATCCCCCCGGGCGGCCCCGTCCCCGGCGGCGATGCCCTCATGGGCGGCAGCGTCCCGGCCGAGAAGGGCAGGTCCCGGGCCGTCGCCATCGTCTCGGCGATCCTGGTGGTCGTCCTTCTCGCGGCGGCCGGTCTGGTCATCAACCACCTGCGCACCTCGCACGACGCGACGAAGGACGTCGGCAAGTGCGTGACCCTGTCCGGCAGCAAGGACGACGTGAAGACCAAGCGCGTCGACTGCAGCACCGCCGGCTCCTACTACGTCGCCAAGGCCGGCGCCGCCGAGACCTGCACGGACGTGACCGACACGGACAAGAACTACGGCGGCACCTACGACGAGATCACCGTCCAGAGGTCCGGCTCGTCGGCCAAGATGTGCCTGGTTCCCCAGCTCGTCGAGGGCAGCTGCTACGCCGAGGACCTGAACGACCTGACGTACCAGAGCATCGACTGCAGCGATCCCCACGCCTACATCCGCGTCGACCAGATCATCGAGGAGTACGACGCCACCTGCCCCGACACCTCGACGGGCGGTCTCACCTACGACACGCCGGCCCGCACCTACTGCATCTCGCAGCCGGAGTGAGCCGACGGCCGACGACTCCGTCGTGACGTCCCGTCCCGACGACGACCATCCTGCGGGTGGCGGACTGCGGTCCGCCACCCGCAGCCGTCCTCTCCCCCAGTCCGTCCAGCCGGACACGGGGGCACGAGGCCGGGGCCACGAGGCGGCTCGGACGACGGGAGGGGGCCGGGCCGGCGCGGGCGACGACCACTCGGGAGGAGGGGCGGCGGACCGGACGAGACGTTGCGGGCCGGGCAGGGGTCGGGCGGGAACAGGAAGGGGCGAGCGCGCCCGGGAGGACCGGGCGTCCACCCCCCATCCATGAGAGACGGTCGGCCGACGCACGGAAGGAGCAAGCGCCCGGAGAACGACGATCCCCGGCGGGTGCCGGGGGGATCGTTCTGGTGGGCGACACTGGGTTCGAACCAGTGACCTCTTCCGTGTCAGGGAAGCGCGCTACCACTGCGCCAGCCGCCCGAGGTGGAGACGGGATTTGAACCCGTGTATACGGATTTGCAGTCCGCTGCCTCGCCTCTCGGCCACTCCACCGGGTGAAGAGCCTGCCTCCACCACGGAGTCTCGTGGTCAGTGGATGGGGCCAAGACCTCTCCGAGCGGACGACGGGACTCGAACCCGCGACCCTCACCTTGGCAAGGTGATGCTCTACCAACTGAGCCACGTCCGCAGCGCTTCTCGGCAGGCCGCCTCGCCGGCTCACCTCGCCGAAGTGCGGGGACCACATTAGCGAACTCACCCTGACGGCACAACTCGGGCGCTCCCGCAGGATCCGGCCCGACCGTGCCGACACGACTCCGACCAGGTATGTCACAGGTATGTCACACCGAAAAGTTCTCCTTCCCCGAGATGCCCGGGTCGTCGCGACGCCTCACGCCCCGACGCCCCCCGGGACCCGCCAGTGGACCCCGCGAGGGCCCTCCGGACGAGGTCCCTTGGAAGCCGTCGGCCTCCGGAAGTGCGGTTCGATGATGAGCCGGAAGCGGCCTCGGCACCGGCAGGACCCGCGGCCCGCGGAAGTGCCCTGGGACCAGCCCGCGGCCGCGCAACCGGCGTACGTCGGGCCCGCAGTCGCGGGAGCGCCCCCTCCCGAGTGACCGCCGGGCGCACCGGCCCCGTCGGGCCCGCGGGAACACCCGGCACAGGACGCCGGCACCGGGCCCGTCCGCCGTGTCCGGTTTGTCCCGGCGCGCGACGGTGCGCTAGCTTTGTTCCGCCCCGGGCGATTGGCGCAGCGGTAGCGCGCTTCGTTCACACCGAAGAGGTCACTGGTTCGAACCCAGTATCGCCCACCCCACCGAGCCGTCGGCGATGCGCCGACGCTTCCCCGGCCGTCCTTCCGACCGGCCATCCATTCACCATGCGAGACGAGCGCTCCGCGCAGCACGCCTCCGCGCACCCGACCGGCACGCTCTGGGCGAATCTGGGGAAAAGCCCTCCGACCCCGGCCTGAGCAGAAGATTCTTCTGTTCGCGAGCAGCCCCGCAGCCCACAGGACGGAGACGCACCGAAGGGTGACATGAATTTTTCGTGTCACATCGTGGACAGACGATTTGCCAATCCCTCCGAGATGTCCGAAGCTTGAGACAAGATAACGGCAATGGCGCCGCCCTGACACTACAAGAGACAAGGGCACGCAGATGACTGCACCGGCATTGATCCTGTTGGCTGACGGCGCCGAGGAGATTCGGCTGCTCCGCAAGCAGATGCAGATCCAGCGCCCCGAGCTCCCCGTCCATCTCGCCTTCCTCGATCACTGCCCGCCGAGCGGTCTGCAGGTCATCAGCGCCCTTGCCTCCCACGGGACGCGGGAGGCCGTGTTCGTCCCCATGTCCCTGACCCAGGCGGTCGACGCCGGTCAGGCCGCCGTCGACATGTTCAAGCTCGTCCGCACGACCCATCCCGACATGAACCTCGCCATGGCCCGCCCGATCGGCCCGGCCACCGAACTGCTCAACATTCTCGACATCCGGCTGCGCAACGCCCTGTCGAGCTGCCACGCGCTCGAGCTGGACGGGCTCGTGCTGGCCACCCCGGACACCGGTGACGTCCGGGGTCAGAGCCTCATCGCCCGCCGCGCCCGTCAGTGGAGCTCGCACCACCGCCTGCCGGTCGCCATGGCCTGCGTCGACGGCTCCGGCTCGTCCATCGCCGCCGCGATCGGCCTGCTGCGCGACCAAGGCCGCCGGAGCATCGCTGTCGGCTCGCTCTTTCTCACCGCCTCCGACCGCTTCATGGCGGCCGCCGAGCAGGCCCTGGCCGCCGGGGCGCTCACGGTGAGCGCCCCGCTGGGCGCCGACGAGCGGATCATCGAGCTCGTCATGAGCCGCTACGCGTTCACCACCATGGACATGCTCGACGACGTCCCGGCCGACGAGCACTTGGGCGACGACGTCATCACGAGCTCCCCGGAGCTCATCGCCCTGTGATCCGCCGGGCGACGGGCTGACGCGGGAACGCGGGTCCCCCGCGGGCCCGCACCGCCGGGCGCTCCACCGGGGCGGGCCCGCGGCGGCCCCTGCAGCGCCGCCCGGGACCCTGTCATCGCTCATGGGCGCGGGCCGGATGGGACCGGCCCGGGGCGGCGGACGGAGGATTCGGAGGACCCATGGACGAGCACCGCGACGAGTGGACCGACGAGCAGTGGCGCGCGCAGCTGAGCCCGCAGGAGTTCCAGGTGCTGCGCAGGGGCGGCACCGAGGCCCCCTTCACCGGCGAGTACACCGACCTCGTTGCCGAGGGCGTCTACCGCTGCCGCGCCTGCGGCGCCGAGCTCTTCCGCTCCGAGACCAAGTTCGCCTCCCACTGCGGCTGGCCCAGCTTCTACTCGCCGCTGGCCGCCGACCGGGTGCGCTACCTGCCCGACGCCTCGATCCCCGGACGCCCGCGCACCGAGGTGCGCTGCGCCCGCTGCGACTCCCACCTGGGCCACGTCTTCGAGGGCGAGGGCTACGGCACCCCCACCGACCAGCGCTACTGCATCAACTCGATCTGCCTGAGCTTCGTCCCCGCGGACGAGCACTGAGGCGCCCACCGGCGGTTTGTCGAGGGAGCGTCGGTGCTCGTCGCGTGGACGAGCACCGAGGGCCGTCCGTCCACCGGACGGTCGCGGAGCCGAGGGCCTCGGCCGGCGGGGGGACGGAACCGCCCGGCGGGCGGGCCGGTCACCGGGGGCCGCGGCGTGGCACCCGGCCCGGCGAGCGGGTGAACCATAGGGTCGAGGCATGTCCACCGACCTGCGCGCTCGCCCCGGGCGCGACGACTTCGACCGCGTCGTCGCCGAGCTCGAGGCGTTCCGCTGGAGGCCGGGCATCGACGTCGAGACGATCGGCGCCCCGCAGCGCATCGCGCCGTACGGGCACGCGATGGAGGCCGGGCTGGGGGCCGGCGACGAGGACCAGGGCCTCGGACGACTCATCCTGCTGCACGACCCGGCCGGCAACGACGCCTGGGACGGCGACTGGCGGCTCGTCACCCTCGTACGGGCCGACACCGACGCGGACATGGTCGCCGACTCCCTCATCGGGGAGGTCGCCTGGAGCTGGCTCGTCGAGGCGCTCGACGAGCACGGTGCGGCCCTCACCGCCCCGGCCGGCACGGTGACCACCGTGACGAGCCGCTCGTTCGGATCGCTGGGCGCCGAACCCGATCGCGCCGAGATCGAGATCCGGGCGAGCTGGACCCCCCTGCTCGACGATCCCCCGGGCATCACCGCCCATCTGCGCGCATGGCAGCAGCTCATGTGCCAGGCGGCGGGCCTGCCTCCCCTGCCCGAGAAAATCACCCCTCTCCGCACCGCTCCCCTCGCGACAGGAACACGATGAAGGATCCGGCTGACGGCACGCAGACCGAGACGGAGCTCGACGGCCGGATCGACCCCGAGTCCGGACTGCCCATCCTCGCGATGCCCCGGGAGGGCATGCCGCCCCTGGTCGACGACGACGCGCTGCTCGCCGAGTGCATCGAGGCGCTCGGCTCGGGCACCGGCCCGGTGGCCATCGACACGGAGCGGGCCCAGAGCTTCCGCTACAGCGGCCGTGCTTATCTCCTCCAGCTGCGCCGCTCCGGCGCGGGCACCTGGCTCATCGACCCGCAGGCCTTCGAGCCCGGGGACGGCTCGGTGGCCGACCTCGGCGCGCTGCGCGAGGCGATCATCGACGCCGAGTGGATCATCCACGCAGCCAGCTCCGACCTGCCCTGCCTCGTGGAGCTCGGCCTGCTCCCCGAGCGGCTCTTCGACACCGAGCTCGCCGGGCGCCTGCTCGGGCTGCCGCGCGTCGGGCTCGGCCCGATGACGGAGAGCTACTTCGGTGTCCATCTGCTCAAGGAGCACTCGGCCGCCGACTGGTCCAAGCGCCCCCTGCCCGCCGACTGGGTCGCCTACGCGGCCCTCGACGTCGAACTGCTCATCGAGCTGCGCGCCCTGCTGTGGCGCCAGCTGCACGAGGAGGGCAAGTGGGCCTGGGCGCAGCAGGAGTTCGCGCACATGATCGACTCCCACCGCACCCCGCCGGACCCGCCCGCCGAGCCGTGGCGCCACGTCAACGGTCTCCACACGGTGCACAGCCGCCGCGGCCTGGCGCTGGTGCGCGAGATCTGGGGCGAACGCGACCGGCTGGCCCACGACCTCGACCGGGCCCCCGGCAAGATCCTCCCTGACAAGGCGATCAGCGAACTGGCCGGGCGGATCACCAAGGAGAGCCCCGAGGTGCCGGGCATGACGCAGATGGACACCATCGTGGGCTTCAAGCGTCGCAACGCCCGCCGTTACCGGGGGCGCTGGGTCGCCGCGGCGACGCGCGTCGCACGAATGCCCGAGTCCGAGCTGCCCCGCCTGCGGGTGCCCCACGAGGGCCCCTCGCACCAGCCGCGCAACTGGCAACGCACCAACCCCGACGCCTGGCGCCGCTGGCAACGTGTGCGCCCGGCGATGAACCGCCTGGCCAAGGCGCTCCAGGTGCCGCCGGAGAACCTCATCGCCCCCGAGACGCTGCGCTGGCTCGCCTGGGAGCCGCTCGAGGCCGTCGACGCGGAGCACGCCGCGGCGAGGCTGGCCGCCCACGGCGCCCGCGAATGGCAGTGCCGGCTGTGCGCGCCGGTGCTCGTCGCCGCGCTGGGCGCGACGCCGCCCGCGGACCGGGACTGAGACCGGGCGGTCCGGCGCCCGACCGCTAGCGGGCCAGGCGGCTCCAGGTCGCGGCGACGGACTCGGCGATCGGTTCGGCGGTGAGACCGAGATCGGACAGCACCTCGGCGCGCGTGGCGACGGGCAGGTACTCCTGCGGGATGCCGAACTGGCGCATCGGCACCTCGACGCTCGCCGCGTCGAGGGCGAGTTCGAGCTGCGAGCCGAGACCGCCGACGACCTGGTTGTCCTCGATCGTCACGACGAGGGCGTGCTCGGCCGCCATTGCGAGCAGCGGCTCGGCCATCGGCAGCGCCCACAGCGGGTCGACGACGGTGACCGACAGGCCCCGGGCCGCGAGGATCCGCGCGACGCCCAGCGCCGTGCCGGTCAGCTGGCCGAAGCCGATGAGGAGCACCTCCGGACGCTCGCCGCGGGCCAGGACGTCGACGCCGTCGCGCCTGTCCACGGCCTCGATCGGGTCGGGGAGCTTGTCCTTGGAGTAGCGGATGAGACTCGGAGCGTCGTCGATGTCGACGGCCTCGCGCAGCGCGGCGCGCAGCCGCGTCGCGTCGCGCGGACAGGCCAGGTGGATGCCCGGCACGAGGCCCGCGATCGAGCAGTCCCAGACGCCGTCGTGGCTCGCACCGTCCGAGCCGGTCACGCCGGCGCGGTCGAGGACGACGGTGACGCCCAGATGGTGCATGCCCACGTCGAGGAGCAGCTGGTCGAAGGCCCTGTTGAGGAAGGAGGAGTAGACGGCCACGATCGGGTGCAGCCCGGCCCGGGCCATGCCTGCGGCCGCACCCATGGCGTGCTGCTCGGCGATGCCGACGTCGAAGACCCGGTCGGGATGGGCGGCGGCGAAGCGCCCCAGGCCCACCGGGTGGAGCATCGCCGCAGTGAGCGCCACGAGGTCCTCGCGCTCGGCGCCCAGCGCGACGAGCTCGGCTCCGAAGGCGTCGGTCCAGGTGGCCTCGACCGAGGGCGTGAGCGGCTCGCCGGTGCACTCGTCGATCCTCCCGATGGCGTGGAAGCGATCGCGCTCGTGGTTCTCCGCCGGCACGAAGCCCTTGCCCTTGCGGGTGATGGCGTGGACGATGACCGGCCCGCCGAAGCCCTTGGCCTGGCGCATGGCGACGGTGAGCGCCTCGAGGTCATGGCCGTCGATCGGACCGATGTACTTCAGCCCGAGGTCGCTGAACAGCCCCTGCGGGGCGAGGACGTCCTTGAGGCCGATCTTGAGGCCGTGCAGCAGGTCGTAGGCGGGCCTGCCGACCAGCGGGGTGTGCGAGACGTTGGCCTTGAGGCTCTCCATGGCCCTCTCGTAGCGCGGATCGGTGCGCAGCCCGGACAGCTGCCGGGACAGGCCGCCGACGGTCGGCGAGTAGGAGCGCCCGTTGTCGTTGACGACGATGACCATGGGCAGCTCGGGCTCGTCCGCGATGTTGTTGAGCGCCTCCCAGGCCATGCCGCCGGTGAGCGCGCCGTCCCCGACGACCGTCACGACGGTGCGGTCGCGCTGACCGGTCAGGGCGAAGGCGCGCGCCATGCCCTCGGACCAGCTGAGGCCAGCCGAGGCGTGGGAGTTCTCGAACCAGTCATGCTCCGACTCGCCCCGGTTCGGGTAGCCGGACAGCCCGCCCTTCTGGCGCAGCCGGTCGAATCCGTCGGCGCGCCCCGTGAGGATCTTGTGGACGTAGCTCTGGTGCCCGACGTCGAAGACGATGGGATCCTTCGGCGAGTCGAAGACGAGATGGATCGCCATCGTGAGCTCGACGACGCCCAGGTTCGGACCGAGGTGGCCGCCGGTGCGCGCAACGTTCGTCACGAGGAACTGACGGATCTCCTGCGCCAACGACCGGAGCTCCCCCGCGGTGAGGGTGCGCAGGTCGGAGGGCTTGCGAATACGGTCCAGCAGCGCCATGTGCGTCAGTCTAGGGCCGGTCGCCGAACCGGACGGAGCCGGTACCGTTCCACAGCGGGAGATTATCCACGGCCGCGCCCCAACATTTGCGGGGCGATTCCCGCTATGGTGGGGCCGAAGCGGACGCCGCGACCTCCTCGGGAGGAGGACGGGCTTGACGAAGAGGACGGGCAGCCCCTGATGACCTCACGACGCACGCCGGCAGGCGACGACGACCAGCAGCGCGGGGGTCTCGCGCTGCCCGTCGCCGAGCTGGTGGCCGCGCTCACCGACGTCGTCGCGCAGGTCCACGCCACTCTCGGCCCGAGACTCAGCGGCCTGTGCGTGCGCCGCCGTCTGAACACCACGTGCTGCCGGACGGTCCAGATGCAGGCCGGAGTGCGCTCGGACTGGGAGCTGACCCCGATGGCCTGCCTGTTCGACCCGGAAAGCACCTGCATCCTCACCGGCTCGCAGCCGAGCTGTCCGCGCACGATGGCCGAGGAGGAGGTCGTCGGGGTGCAGCTCGGCGACCCCGATGAGGGATTCGGCTGGCTGTGGCACGTCGACCCGCGCAGCACGGACCCCGATCGGCGCCTGGCAGCCGAGCTCGTCCTGACGGCGCTGGCCGGCATGGCCGAGCGGCTCATGGCCAGGGCGGTGCGGGCCGACGACTCTGAGGCCCGCACGATCGCCGGCGAGCGCGAACGGATCTCGCGGGAGCTGCACGACGGCGTCGCGCAGGTCCTCGGCGCCACCCACCTGAGGCTGTCGGCCCTGGCCGAACGCGAGGAGCTCGACGAGGGGACGGCCGCCGAGCTCGCCCGGATCGGCGAGGACTGCGCGTTGGCCTACTCCGACGTCCGTGAAGCCATCTGGGACCTGCACCTGCCCGAGGAGGCGACCGGTCCGCTGGCCTCGTGCATCCGTTCGGCGACGAGCGCCTTCGAGCGCCGCACCGGCATCACCTGCCGGGTCGAGCTGACCGGCCCGGACGCCCCCCTGCCCGCCGGGACGCGCCTGCAGCTGCTGCGCGTCGTGCAGGAGGCGCTCACCAATGTGCGCAAGCACGCGAAGGCGAGCTGCGTGGACGTGACGGTGCGCACCGGGCCGGGCGGCACCACCGTCAACATCAGCGATGACGGGGTGGGCTTCGAGAGCTCGCCCGCCGACCCCGGCCGCTTCGGGCTGCTGTCGATGCGCGAACGCATCGAGGGGATCGGCGGGCGTCTGAGCATCATGAGCATCCCCGGGGCGGGTACGTGCGTGAGCGCCGTCGTGCCCCTCGCCCTGCGCGACGAGAACCACGGCGAAAGGATGCATGCATGAGCACGATCCCGCCGGAGCAGGAGCGCGGGAATCCGATCCGCGTCGTCATCGCCGACGACCAGACGCTCTTCCGCCGCTCCGTCGGAGCCCTCATCGACCGCGAGGACGACATGACGGTCGTCGGCGAGGCCTCGAACGGGCTGGAGGCGCTCGAGACGATCGACTCCAGCGATCCCGACGTGGTGATCCTCGACCTGGAGATGCCGGTCATGGGCGGGGCCCGCGCCGCCGCGATCCTGCGCGAGTGCCACCCGGGCCTGAAGATCGTCATGCTCACCGTCCACGACGAGAACGAACTGCTGGCCGAGGCGATCCGCGCCGGGGCCGACGGCTATCTGCTCAAGGACCTCGAACCCGCCGAGCTGCTCCGGATGATCCGCGGCGTCATGGCCGACCAGTCCCCGCTGTCGCCGCGGCTGGTCGGCGGGCTGCTCGAGCAGCTGCGCAACGGCCTGGACGGGCACCGGATCATCGGGCCCCGACTCGACGCCGCGCACGGCCTGAGCCGACGCGAGCTCGAGATCATGGCCCTCGTGGCCAAGGGCATGTCGAACCGCGAGATCGCCACTCATCTGACCATCACCGAGGGGACGGTCAAGAACCACGTGCACAATGCGCTGCGCAAGCTCGGCATGAGCACCCGCGGCCAGGCCGCCGCGTACCTCGTCCGGAACGGCCTCGCCGCCCGGACCTGAGCCGGGCACAACCCCGCGCCGGGAATTTTTCTATCCGTTCTGTGCCCTTGTTGTGCCCTCGTCCCCATGGACGCGACAACCCGTCCCCATCATGATGGGAGTGTGAGATCCGCATCACGGCGGAGGAGGACGATCATGACGAGCGGGCGCCGTCGAACGCAGGGCGCGCTGGCCGTTGCGCGCCGTTGGCTTCCCGGGATCTGCGGGCTGCTCGTCGGAGTCCTGGTGGGGCTGGCGGCCTTCACCTTCGTCTACGCCAACGGGATGTCCTACCTCGGCCACGACCCGAAGGCCTGCGCCAGCTGCCACGTGATGCAGGACTACTACGACGCCTACACCGCCGGCCCGCACCACCACGTGGCGGAGTGCAATGACTGCCACACGCCGCACGACCTCATCGGGAAGTACGCCGTCAAGGCCGAGAACGGCCTGCACCACTCGATCGCGTTCACCACGGGCGACTACCCGCAGAACATCCGGGCGCGCGACGTCTCGCTGCGGATCGTCAACGAGAACTGCATCCGCTGCCACGGCGGATTCACCCACGACGTGCTCGCCAGCCAGAAGGACGACGAGCAGATCATGTGCATCCGCTGCCACGAGGGCGTGGGCCATGACAAGTGAGCGCACGGGATCACCGACGGCCGCGGCCGTCCCACAGGAGGGGTCCGATCCGGCCAACCCGGCCGGTCGGCGCCACGAGCACAGGCACAGGAGGTGAGAAGAGGATGAGCGGATCGAACCAGTCGCGGCACGTGCCGCGGATCTCGCGCATGAACAGGACCGCCATGTTCATCGTGTTCCTCGTCGCCGGCGCCCTGATCATCATCGGGATCGCCGCACTGCTCATGAGCATCTTCAACCACAAGGAGGAGGGCAAGGAGCAGTTCACCGAGGTGGTGGCGCTCGACGAGACGACGATCGATCCCGCCGTCTGGGGGCAGAACTTCCCCGAGGAGTACGAGTCGTACATGAAGACCAGCGACCCGGACCCGGGGAACTACTTCCCGCGCACCCCGACGGCCGACGACCCCCGCGAGTGGACCAGCTATGACAACCTGGCGCATGACCAGCGGCTCGTGACCATGTGGGCCGGCTACGCGTTCTCGCTCGACTACACCGAGCCCCGCGGGCACAACTGGATGCTCGTCGACCAGCGCCACACCAAGCGCACGACCCAGGTGAAGCAGCCCGGCTACTGCCTCAACTGCCACGTGAGCGTGCCGAAGCTGTTCACCGACCTGGGCAACGGCGACGCCGAGGCCGGCTGGTCGAAGATGAACTCGATGACCTACGACGAGGCCTACCCGATCGCCGAGCACTACGGCGCGCTGTCCTGCATCGACTGCCACGACCCCGCGACGATGAAGCTGCGCGTCACCCGTCCGGCCTTCATCAAGGGCATCGCGGCCTACAAGGCCTCGCAGGGCGTCAAGGACTACGACGTGAACAGCGACGCCTCCACCCAGGAGATGCGCACCTACGTCTGCGCCCAGTGCCACGTCGAGTACTACCAGTCGCCGACCGACAAGAACCTCACATTCCCGTGGAACAACGGTCTGACGATCGACGACGAGTACAACTACTACCAGCAGATCAACTTCACGGACTTCACGCACAAGCTGACCGGCGCCTCGATCATCAAGGCCCAGCACCCTGATTTCGAGACCTGGTCGAACGGGCCCCACGCCCAGGCCGGCGTCACCTGCGCGGACTGCCACATGGCTTACCAGAGCGCCGGCGCGAAGAAGGTCAGCAATCACCACGTCACCTCGCCGATGGCCGACGTCAACGGAACCTGCGGCACCTGCCACAAGGCCTCCGACGACGAGATGAAGGCGCGCGTGGCGACGATCCAGACCCGGTTCTACCAGGCCCGCGACGTCTCCTTCGACGCCCTCGTCGACCTCATCGACGACATCGAGGCGGCCCAGACCAACGGCACCCCGCAGGATCGCATCGACGCGGCGCGCAACTACCAGCGCAAGGCGAACTTCTACATGGATTACGTGGAATCCGAGAACTCCCACGGCTTCCACGCCCCGGAGTACTCGCTGCGGATCCTCAACGACGTGACCGACACGGCACGGCAGGGCCAGCTCGCACTGGCCGGGGCCGATGTCCCGAGCACGCCCGAACCCGGCCGGCCCCATGACGAGGCCGCCCCGCAGCCGGCCGGCTCGACCCCGATCAACACCGCCACGGCGGCCGCCCCGACCCCATCGGACTCCCCGTCGTGAGGCGGTGACGGTCGGCCACGAGCCAGGAGGTGCGGCACCGGTACGTGTACCGGCGCCGCACCTCCTGTGCCCAGCACATATCCGACGGTGGATACCGCACCGGGTTCGCGCTTGTCACACTGTCGGACAGCGAGAAATTCGGATCGATGACGAACCGGAGATGATGATGACGCGGCATTCGAGCCTGTCAGGGGTCAGACGCACGCTGCTGGACTCCTTGGGGATGCCCCCGGACGCGAGCGACGAGGAGCTGGCCGACCGAAGGGAGGAGCTGCGCGGATCGCTGGACACCGCGCCGCAGGCCCGCCGGAAATGGATCGAGCAGCAGCTCGCGAGGATCGACGCGATCACCGCGCTCGACGCATCGGGGGAGATCATCGAGGCCGACGCGGACGAGGAACCCGACCCCGATGACCCGGTCGCCCTGGACGAGATCGACGAGGCGTCCGAGACCCGCCGCCGGACGGCCCGCGGGGCCGGCCGGCGAGCACCCGTCACCGGGGCCGACGCGGACGACTCCCCCGCCCCGTCCACGCGACAGCAGCGCGCCACGGCGACCGCGCAGCGGCGCAGCGGGGCCGGCCGGCAGCGGGCCGACGCCACCGCCTGGGTGGCGCGGGTCGTCATCGTCGCCCTCGTCGTGGCGGTGGTGCTGGCGGTCTACAAGCTCGGGGCGCCCTCGGGCTCCTCGGGCTCGGACGCGTCGTCCTCCGCCATGATGGCCTCGGCCAGCGCCACGCCGACGCTCGACGCGGCCCAGGTGGCCGAGCTCGAGCAGAAGGTCCGGGACAACCCGCAGGACACCGACTCGATGGGTCGGCTCGCCTCGCTCTACGCGAAGGTTGGGGACTACGCGAACGCCTCGAAGTGGCAGGCCCGGGTCGTCGAGCTCAAACCCGACGACGCCGAGGCCCAGCTGACCCTCGGCGTCTCGTGCTTCAACAGCAACGACTTGGACTGCGCCAAGGAGCACTGGGACATCGTCAACACCCTCGACCCGGACAACGCGGAGCTGCACTTCGACCTGGGCTACTACTACCTGTCGATCGACCCGCCCGACGCCGACAAGGTCAAGCAGGAGTGGAACAAGTACCTCGAGCTGGAGCCCAACGGCGAGTACGCCGAGACCGTCAGGACGCACATGAGCAGCCTCGACGAGACCGGGACCCCCACGCCCAGCGCCTCCTCGACGCCATGAGGAACCATGGAACCGGTCACCCTTCCCATCGCGCTGCTCGCGGGCATCGTCTCGTTCGCGTCGCCCTGCTTCCTGCCCATCGTGCCGGTCTACATCGGCTACGTGGCCCAGGGGCGCGACGGCGCGACGGGCTCGCGACGGCGGGCGGTGACCGGAGCGCTGCTCTTCGTCCTGGGCTTCTCGGCGGTGTTCATGGCGCTGTGGGCGTCCCTCGGGGCGCTGAGCGAGCTCCTGGCCGGCCACCGGGCGGTGCTGCGGACCGTCGGCGGGGCGATCCTCATCCTCCTGGGCCTGCACGTCGCCGGCCTCGTCCCACTGGGTCCGCTGGACCGGAGCAGTCAGCCGCTGCTGCGCGCCGGGCGCTCGTCGTCCCGCCCCGGACTCGCCTCGCTCCTGCTGGGCGTCGGCTTCGGCGCGGGATGGACGCCGTGCATCGGCCCCGTCCTGGGCGGCATCATCGGGCTCGCCCGGATGAGCTCCTCGGCGGGCCGCGGCGCCCTCCTCATGATCGTCTACTGCCTGGGGCTGGGGATACCCTTCATCCTGGTGGCCGCGGGGGCCTCGAAGCTGTGCGACCGGCTCGGCTGGCTCCGGCGCCACCACGTGGCGGTCTCGCGCGTCTGCGGCGCGCTGCTGGCGGTGACGGGTTTCCTGATCATCACGAACCTGTTCGGGCGTCTGGCCGGCTACCTGCCGGTCCTGGCCCCCTGATGACGAGGTGGGGAGACAATGGCGACAGCGAATGATGAGTACGACGAGGAGGCGCCCCAGATCGGGATCGGCGACTTCTTCGGGGCGATCTACCGCTTCTTCCACAACAAGAAGGTCGGTCTGGTCCTGATCCTGGCGATGGGCGTCCTGAGCCTGCTCGGCATCCTCATCGACCAGGCGGACCCGACGGTGCGCGCCGACGCCGACATGTACGACTCCTGGCTGGAGCAGGCGAGGACGAAGTACGGCGGCTGGACGAGCGTGCTCGACACGATCGGCTTCTTCCACATGTTCAGCTCGCCGCTGTACCTCGCGGTGCTCGTGCTGCTGGCCCTGTCGATCATCGCCTGCACGGTGCACCGCATCCCCGTGCTGTGGCGCAATGCGGTGCACCCGAAGACGCGTGTCACCGAGGGCTTCTACGCCCGCGCCCGCACGCGCTCCCGGGCGGTCACCCCGCTGAGCGTCGACGAGGCCCACGACCGGGTCCGGTCGATGCTGTCGAAGGCCCGTTTCCGGGTGGTGACCGACCCGGAGCGCCCCGACCAGCTCTACGCCGACCGCTTCCGCTTCGCGCCCTTCGGCACTGTGCTCGCCCACGCGGCCTTCATCATCATCCTGGTCGGCTTCACCCTGACCGGCGCGGCTGGATTCCACGACGAGAACGTGACGATCCCGCTCGAGGGCCGCGTCGACGTGGGCCACGGCACCGGCCTGCAGGCCGAGCTCATCTCCTTCGAGGACAGCTACTACGACGACGGCTCCCCCAAGGACTACGTCAGCGATCTGGCCGTCTACCGGGGCGACCAGCAGGTGGCCCGCCAGTCGGTGCGCGTCAACCACCCGCTCACCGTCGACGGGGTGTCCTTCAACCAGAGCTCCTTCGGCACGGCCGCCGACGTAACGATCGCCGACGCCGATGGCGTCGGGATCACCACGCAGGTGATCCCGCTGCAGTGGACCACCGACGACGAGCAGAACGCCTACGGCATGGTCACGCTGCCGGACCAGCACCTCGACGTCTACGTGATGGCCGCGGCCTCGGGGGCGACGTCGTCCGAGCTGGCGCCCGGTCAGGTGCGCATCGAGGTCTACGGCGAGGGCGAGCGGACCCTGCGCGGCTCGGGGACCGTCCAGCAGGGCACGCAGGGCACGGTCGGCGGGCTGAAGTTCACCTTCAACCGCGAGAAGGCCTACGCCGGGCTGCTCGTGGCCCGGGACCCGGGCGCCGCCTGGGTGTGGGTCGGCTCGGGGCTGCTCCTGGTCGGTATCTGCACGACGATGCTCGCCCGTCACCGCCGCGTCTGGGTGCGCATCAGCGAGGACCCCTCCGGCGGCGCCCTCGTGCGGTTCGCCTGCCCGGACCGCCACGACACGTCGTTCGAGAACCGTCTTGACCGCATGGCCGCGAGCCTTGGGGACACCGTCGAGGAGGACGCCGACAATGCTTGAGATCTCCCGGTACTGCCTGGTCGCGGGCACGATCGCGGTGGCCCTGGCGCTCATCGCCCAGATCGTCGTCGCGACCGCCCGTACGACCACGACCGCGCACCGCGGGAGGGGGGGAGCAGCCGAGCTCGCGAGGCCGAGGAGCAGGGGCCTGGCGCACTACGCCACCGTGCTCAGCCAACTCGCGCTCCTCTGCTTCACGGCCTGCCTGGTGCTGCGCACGATCGTCGTGCACCGGGCGCCGCTGTCGAACCAGTACGAGTTCGCCGTCTCGTTCGCCTGGGGCATCATGCTGGCGATGGTGGTCGTCGAGTGGCGCACGAGGCTGCGCGTCCTGGCCCTCGCCGTGCTGCCGGTGTGCCTGGCGCTGAGCCTGTACTCGCTGACCCTCGACGACGAGGCCACCGAACTCATGCCGGCCCTGCAGAACGGCTTCCTGCTGCCCCTGCACGTCATCACGGCCTCCCTCGGCTACGGCGCCGCCGCCGTCTCGTTCGCCGCCGCGGTGCTCTACCTGCTGCACGGCCATCTGGGGCGCGTCCGGCTGCCCGGCAAGGAGCGCCTGGACGAGCTCGGCTACCACGCGGTCGTCATCGCGTACCCCCTCATCACGCTCATGATCATCCTGGGCGCCATCTGGGCCAACGTGGCCTGGGGGCGCTACTGGAGCTGGGACCCGAAGGAGACCGCGTCGCTGGTCACCTGGCTGTTCTACGGCGCCTATCTGCACGCGCGGGTCGTCGGCGACTGGCGCGGCAAACGGGCCGCGTGGCTGCTCATCCTGGGTTTCGCGGCGGTGATCTTCACGTTCCTGGGCAATCTCTTCTTCGGAGGTCTGCACTCCTATGCCTGACCGTCACGGCAGCGACACGGGACCGGGGGCCGGGGCGGAGGGGTCCGCCTGGACGAGGTTCCGGCGCAGCCCACTGTTCACGCTGCTCGTCCTGACGGTCACGGCCGGCGTCGTCATCGCCGGCGTGTGGCTGGTGAACCACCACGGCGACGCGCAGGAGGACGCCATCACCGCCGTGCAGGTGAGCGGCGGCACCGGACGGCTCGTCGAGACCGGCCAGACGGCACCGGACTTCACGGCGACGACGATCGACGGGCGGACCGTGACGCTCAGCGCCCTGCGCGGCCGTCCGGTCTGGCTCGTCTTCGAGGCCAGCTGGTGCGCCTCCTGCCGCTCCGAGGCGCCCGACGTCGAGGCGGCCTACCAGCACGGCGCGGAGGCCGGGCTGGAGGCCATCGGCCTGTACCTGTCGGAGGACTCCTCCGACGTGCAGCGCTACGTCGACGCGCTCGGGCTGACGTACACCCAGGTGCCCGACGAGGGCTCGCGCATCGCCGCCTCGTTCGGCGTCATGGGCATTCCCAGCCATGTGTTCATCGACGCCGACGGCGTCGTGCAGATCGCCCATCCGGGCGCGTTGAGCGCGAGCCAGATGATCGCCGACGTGAACAAGGTGACCGGGCAGGGCTGACCCCGGGGCTGGCACGGGACCGGGACGCCGCAGCAGCGGCGCTCGCCGGATCCCGCCGGCCGGCGGACTCACCCGTCGGCCGGCAGGCTCATCGTGATGCTCGTCCCGACGCCGAGCCGCGAGCTGAGGGAGCAGCTGCCCCCGTGGCGGGCGGCGATCGTCGCGACGAGGGCCAGCCCGAGACCCTGTCCGGGCCGGCCCTGCGCATTGCTCGCCCGGCTCAGTTCGCCCCACACCTGGTCGATCTCCTCGGCCGGGATGCCGATGCCGGTGTCGGCCACCTCGAGCGCAACGAATCCCCCGGTCTGGGAGCCCCGCACCTCGATGAGGGCATCCGGGCCGGTGTACTTCGCGGCGTTGGACACCATGTTGTGCACCGCCGAGTAGAGCAGGTCGGCGTCGCCGCGCACGGGGGGCAGCGGCCAGGGCGCCTCGGGGAAGCTCAGCGCGAAGGAGCGCCCCTGCCCGGAGACGGCCAGGTCCTGCTCGACGGCGGCCACCGCGTCGCGGGCGGTCTCGACCAGGTCGACCTGCTCCGCCTCGAGGGGCGCGACCTCGAGCTCGGCGAGCCTGCGCAGGTCCTTGAGCAGGCGTCCCATGCGCAGGGACTGGGCGTCGATGATGGCCCTGCTCCCGTCGTCATCGAGACTGTTCGCGGCGGCGCGCATGGCCGTCAGCGGGTTCTTCAGCTCGTGGTCGAGACGTCGCAGGAACTGGCGGTGTGCACGGCGGGCGGCCTCCTCGGCGTCGCGACGCGCCCGTTCCGCGCGGGTCGCGGAACGGGCGCGCAGCAGGCGGTCGGCGAGCAGCACGGCGCTGAGCGCCGAGCCGGCGGCGAGCAGCACGACCGGCAGCCCGACCGCCAGCACCAGTGCGCGCCGCTCCCCCGCCAGCCACCAGCCGAGCGCGGCGGGCGCGGCGACGAGCACGGGCACCAGCCGCAGGACGAGGCCCCGGCGACCGCGGCCGACGTTCTCCTGGCCGGCGTCCCGGCCGGGGCTCAGCGGATCGGGGCTCACGCGCGGGACCGTCCGATGAAGCGGTAGCCGACCGAGGGCACCGTCTCGACGTACCGCGGGGCCAGCGGGTCGTCGCCGAGCACGCGGCGGATCTCGCGGATGCGGTGGTCGACGGCCCGGGTCGAGGTGGCGAAGTCGATGCCCCACAGCGCCGCGAGCAGGCGCTCACGGGTGTGGAGCTCCCCGGGGTGCGTCACGAGGTAGTCGAGCAGCATGGCGGCCTTCGGGGTCAGGGACAGCTCGCGGCCGGCGAGGAAGAACCTGCGGGCGACGCGGTCGACGACGAGTTCGCCGCAGGTCACCCTGTCGGCGGCCGACAGCGGTCTGGGGGCGCCCGAGGCCCGGCGCAGGACGGCCCGGATGCGGGAGACGAGCTCCTGGGGGTCGAAGGGCTTCGACAGGTAGTCGTCGGCGCCCTCGTCGAGTGCCGCCGAGCACTCGTGGGAGACGTCGATCTGGGTGAGCAGGATGATCGGCGTCCACCCTCCCCTGGCGCGGATGCGGCGCACGAGCTCGCGGCCGTCCATGCGGGGCATGAGAACGTCGCTCACGACGATGTCGGGCCGGACCCGGTCGTGCACGAGAAGGGCCCGTTCGCCGTCCGGGGCGACGTGGACGACGAATCCGCAGCGGCGCAGGCAGGGGGCCAGGGCATCGGTGATGGCCTGCTCGTCGTCGACGAGCAGGACCGTCCGCCTGGACTGGTCATCGCTCATGGCTGCTCCTCCTGGCGGGCGGGCGGCGGGACGTCGTGTGCCCCGCGGCCCGCCCCGACGGTCCGCCGGGCCGGCTCTCACCCGGCTCGGCGGACGACGTTGTCCGTACCGACCTGCTCCACCTCGGGGGCGGAGTCCCCGCTCCAGACGATGGTGTTGCCGGCGCCGTTGATCGTCACCTCCATGACGCCCATCACGTAGACGGTGTTGTTGGCGCCGGTCACCGTCACCTCGGGGGCCGTCCGGGCGACGACGGTGTTGTTGCTGCCGGTGATCTCGACCTCCGGGCAGTCGACGGCGACCCGCAGGAGCTGGTCGTCGCCCACGATGTCGTCGGCGTCGTCGGCCGAGATCTCGAGCTCGGCCCGCGAGAGGGCGTCGAGCCAGTCGGGGTCGGTGATGCCGGCGTCCTGGCCGGGCGCCCCGCTCGCGGTGGTGTCGCGCGGGCTCGTGGACGCCGACGACACCGGGGCGTTCGCAGTGGTCTGGGACGTCGAGGCGGTCGTGGCGGACGACGAGGAGTCGTCGACGCTGAGCGAGCAACCGCAGGCCAGCAGCGCGGCGCTCACGACGCCGGCGAGGGAGAGGACGGACTTCGCGCCGCGGTTCATCGGGGGCATGATCGTGGTCCTTTCGTCGGCCCGCCCGCGGTTCTGCGGCGCCGGGGCGGTGATCTCTCTTCTGGGCGGGACCGGATGAGTGGGCCCGGGGAGCGTCCGCCCGTTCCCGTTCATCCCGTCTGAGTCGAGCCTACGGACACGATGCCGCAGGGCTGTCGCGGCGATGTCGCAGTCCGGCGACATGGGGCTCGGCCCCGGACGCGCCGGGCGCCGACGGGTCAGTCGCGCGCGAGGTTGCGCAGCACGAACTGCATGATGCCGCCGTTGACGTAGTAGTTGCGCTCGCCGGGAGTGTCGATGCGCACGACGGCGTCGAAGCTCACCTCGGAGCCGTCGGGTCCGGCGGCGACGACCGTCATCGTCTCCGGGACCGAGCCGTCGTTGAGCCCCTCGACGCCCCTGATCGCGAAGGTCTCCTCGCCGGTGAGACCGAGCGAGTCGGCGCTGCTGCCGGCGGGGAACTGGAGCGGCAGGACGCCCATGCCGATGAGGTTCGAGCGGTGGATGCGCTCGAAGCTCTCGGCGATGACGGCCCGCACGCCGAGCAGGAGCGTGCCCTTGGCGGCCCAGTCGCGCGAGCTGCCCGAGCCGTACTCCTTGCCGGCCAGCACGATGAGCGGGACGCCCGCCGCCCGGTAGTCGAGCGAGGCCTCGTAGACGGTCGTGACCGGCGCCTCCGGCCTGGCGAAGTCCCTCGTGAAACCGCCCTCGGTGCCGGGCGCGAGCTGGTTGCGCAGGCGGATGTTGGCGAAGGTGCCGCGCATCATGACCTCGTGGTTGCCGCGGCGCGAGCCGTACGAGTTGAAGTCGAGCGGTGCCACGCCGTGCTCGAGCAGGTACTGGCCGGCCGGGGTGTCCGACCTGATGGCGCCGGCGGGGCTGATGTGGTCGGTGGTCACGGAGTCGCCGAGTTTGAGGAGCGCGCGGGCGTCCGTGATGTCCTCGACCGGTTCGGGCTCGGCGGGCATGCCCTCGAAGTACGGGGGGCGGCGCACGTAGGTGGAGTCCGGGTCCCAGGCGAAGAGATCGCCGGTGGGCGTGGCGAGGCTGCGCCAGCGCTCGTCGCCGGCGAAGACGTCGGCGTAGTCGGCCCGGTACATCTCGGGGTCGATGCAGCTGCTCACGACCTGCTCGATCTCGTCCTCGCTCGGCCAGATGTCGGCCAGGCGGACGGGCTCGCCGTCGGCGCCGATGCCCAGCGGCTCCCTTGTGAGGTCGGCGTCCATCGTGCCGACGAGCGCGTAGGCGACGACGAGCGGCGGGCTGGCCAGGTAGTTCATCGTGACGTCGGGGTTGATGCGGCCCTCGAAGTTCCGGTTGCCCGAGAGCACCGAGGTGATGGCCAGGCCGTTGTCGTTGGCGGCGGTGCTGACCTGCGGGAGGACCGGGCCGGAGTTGCCGATGCAGGTGGTGCAGCCGTAGCCGACGACGTCGAAGTCGAGGGCGGCCAGGGGCTCGATGAGGCCGGCCTTGGTGAGGTAGTCGGTGACCACCTGGGAGCCGGGCGCGAGGGTCGTCTTGACCCAGGGCTTGCGGCGCAGGCCCTTCCCGATGGCCTTCTTGGCGAGCAGGCCGGCGGCGATCATGACCGAGGGGTTCGAGGTGTTGGTGCAGCTCGTGATGGCCGCCACGCCGATGGCGCCGTTGTCGAGGCGCACCGGCCGGCCGTCGATCTCGGTCTCGAGGGGCCGGGTGGCCTCGCTCACGTGGTCCGCGACATCACGGCGGAAGACCCGCTGTGCCTCGTCGAGGCCGATGCGGTCCTGGGGGCGCTTGGGGCCGGCGATCGAGGGGCGGACGCTCGACAGGTCGAGCTCGAGGTATTCGGAGTACTCGGCCTCGCGGGACGGGTCGTGCCACAGGCCCTGCAGCTTGGCGTAGGCCTCGACGAGGGCGACCTGCTGCTCGTCGCGGCCGGTCAGGCGCAGATAGTCGAGGGTGGCCTCGTCGATCGGGAAGACGGCGATGGTCGAGCCGTACTCGGGGCTCATGTTGCCGATCGTGGCTCGGTTGGCGAGCGGCACCCGGGCGACGCCCTCGCCGAAGAACTCGACGAACTTGCCGACGACGCCGTGCTCGCGGAGCATCTGGGTGATGGTGAGCACGAGGTCGGTCGCCGTGGCGCCGGTCGGCAGTTCGCCGCTCAGTCTGAAGCCGACGACGCGCGGGATGAGCATCGAGACGGGCTGGCCGAGCATGGCGCACTCGGCCTCGATGCCGCCGACGCCCCAACCGATGACGCCGAGGCCGTTGACCATGGTGGTGTGCGAGTCGGTGCCGACGCAGGTGTCGGGGTAGGCCTGCAGGACGCCGTCCACCTCGCGGGTGAAGGCGACCCGGGCCAGGTGCTCGATGTTGACCTGGTGGACGATGCCGGTGCCCGGGGGAACGACGGTGAAGTTGTCGAAGGCGCCCTGGCCCCAGCGCAGGAACTGGTAGCGCTCCCGGTTGCGGCCGTACTCGATGTCGGTGTTCTGCCGCAGGGCCTGCGGGGTGCCGAAGTGCTCGGCGATGACCGAGTGGTCGATGACCATCTGCGAGGTGCTGAGCGGGTTGATGCGGGCCGGGTCGCCGCCGAGTGCGGACATCGCCTCGCGCATGGTGGCGAGGTCGACGATGCACGGCACGCCGGTGAAGTCCTGCATGATGACGCGGGCCGGCGAGTACTGGATCTCGTGGTGCGGCTGGTCGTCGGGCCGCCAGGCGGCCAGGGCCCTGATGTCGTCGGCGCTCACCGTGACGCCGTCCTCGGTGCGCAGCAGGTTCTCCAGCAGGACCTTCAGGCTGTAGGGCAGGTGCTCGTGGCCGGGGACCGCGTTCACGCGGAAGACCTCGTAGCTGGTGTCCCCCACCACGAGATCGTGGCGGGCATCGAAACTGTTCAGACTCATTGACTCTTCCCGGGCATCTGGTGTCGACTGCGGAGGGCCGCACGATGCGGGCGCCCCGCGGGATGTGGACGGGATGTGTGGGCACGGGGGTCGCGGGACGACGCCCCGGCCATTCATCTCGGCATCAAGATAACACCGTGGAGCGGAGACCGGGTCCGTCGTGCCCGCGGCGGACGCCATCGGTCCGCAACCGCCCCGACCCGCGGGGGACGGGCACGTCATGGACAGCGACGAGTCCCCCGATCGACACGATCTCCCCGACCCGCGGGGGATGGGCGGCATCGCCGGGAAGTACGGTGTGACGTTGGAGCAATCGCCCCGGCCCGCGGGGGATTGGGCCCCGGACCGGAACGCGGGCCGGCCTCGAGGGGCCGGCCCGCGCGGTGCGCCGGGAGGACGGCGCCGGTGAGCTCAGCCGCGGGTGAGGCGGCGGTGACGGCTGGCATGGGGCCGGGCGGCCTCCTCGCCGAGCCGAGCGATCTTGTTCTTCTCGTAGTCGGCGAAGTTGCCCTCGAACCAGAACCACTTCGGGTCGTTGTCCTCGTCGCCCTCGAAGGCGAGGATGTGCGTGGCGATGCGGTCGAGGAACCAGCGGTCGTGGCTGATGACGACGGCGCAGCCGGGGAACTCCAGCAGGGCGTCCTCGAGGCTCTGAAGGGTCTCGACGTCGAGGTCGTTGGTGGGCTCGTCGAGCAGCAGCAGGTTGCCGCCCTGCTTGAGCGTGAGCGCCAGGTTGAGTCGGTTGCGCTCGCCGCCGGACAGCACCCCGGCGGGCTTCTGCTGGTCGGGGCCCTTGAAGCCGAAGGAGGCGACGTAGGCGCGGCTGGGCATCTCGAAGGCGCCGACCCTGATGTGGTCGAGGCCGTCGGAGACGACCTCCCACACGGTCCGGTCGGGGTCGATGCCGGCGCGGCCCTGGTCGACGTAGCTGATCTCGACCGTCTGGCCGACCGTCAGCTCGCCGGAGTCGGGGCTCTCCTGACCGACGATCATCTTGAACAGGGTCGACTTGCCGACGCCGTTGGGCCCGATGATGCCGACGATGCCGGCGCGTGGCAGGGTGAAGTCGAGGCCGTTGAAGAGCAGACGGTCGTCGAAGCCCTTGTGCAGGTCGACGGCCCGGAGCACCTCGGCGCCGAGGCGCTTGCCCGGCGGGATGTTGATCTCGCCGGTGTCGATCTTGCGGAAGCGTTCGGCCTCGGCCGCGAGCTCCTCGTAGCGGGCCAGGCGGGCCTTGTTCTTGGCCTGGCGGGCCTTCGGGCTGGAGCGCACCCACTCGAGCTCCTTCTCGAGGATCTTGGCGCGCTTGGCGTCCTTCTGACCCTCGATCTGCAGGCGCTTGCGCTTGGTCTCGAGGTAGGTCGAGTAGTTGCCCTCGTAGGGGTAGAGGCGGCCGCGGTCGACCTCGCAGATCCAGCCCACGACGTTGTCGAGGAAGTACCGGTCGTGCGTGACGCACAGGACGGCGCCCGGATAGTTCTTCAGGTGGCCCTCGAGCCAGTTGACGGATTCGGCGTCGAGGTGGTTCGTGGGCTCGTCGAGCAGCAGCAGGTCGGGCTGCTCGAGGAGCAGCTTGCACAGGGCGACGCGGCGCCGCTCGCCGCCGGACAGGACGTCGACGGGCGTGTCGGGGGGCGGGCACTGAAGGGCGTCCATCGCCTGCTCGAGCTGGGAGTCCACGTCCCAGGCGTTGCGGTGGTCGAGGGCCTCCTGCAGCTCGCCCAACTCGGAGAGCAGGGCGTCGTAGTCGGCGTCGGGATCGGCCAGCGCGGCGCTGATCTCGTTGTAGCGGTCGAGCATGCCCTTGACGTCGGCGACGGCCTCCTGGACGTTCTCGAGGACGGTCCTGCCCTCGGTGAGCGGGGGCTCCTGCTGGAGCAGACCCACCGTGGCGCCCTTGGCCAGGAAGGCCTCGCCGTTGTTGATGGGCTCGAGGCCGGCCATCACCTTGAGGAGGGTCGACTTGCCGGCGCCGTTGGGGCCCACGACGCCGATCTTCGCATTCGGGAAGAAGGACAGCGTGACGTTGTCGAGGATGAGCTTCTCGCCGACGGTCTTGCGCACGTCGTGCATCTGGTAGATGAATTCAGCCATGAGGGCGTGGTCTTCCTTCGCGTCTGTGTGGTGACCGCTCGCCGAGGACCGGCGCGGTCGACTGCCTGCTGTCCGGCGAACCGGGCCTGGCACCGGCCGCCGTGCCGCGCGGCGGGTCGTCCACCGGCGCCCCGTGACGGGGACTGCCGGGGCCGCGGCGCCTGCGAGGGCATCGGGTGATGCCGGTGCAACTCGACCAAGTATGCCAGCGCAGCAGGCCGTCGCAGAACCGGTCGCACCCGGCTCACCCGCTCCCGGCGGGCTCGACCGACTGCGCCGCAGGAACGGGCCCGGGCTCCGGCTCGTCGCTCCTCGCGCAACCCACTTCCGAAACCACGGCCCTGGTTGGTCAGAGGCTGGATCGCACGAACATGCGGTGTCCCCACAGGACGAAGGGCAAACGTTATACCAGGGCCAACAGGGCGGTGAGCAGCAGGGCGCCGAGCGGACCCGTACCCGAGGCGAAGTCACCGCCCAGCAACCGGGTGAGGACCGCGCTGGGCAGGATCGCGTTCACCCAGTCGGGTGCGATGAGGGCGAATCGACCGCCGCTGAACAGCGCCGGAACCATGGTGGCGAGCATCTGGCCCAGTCCGAAGCACAGCGCGAGGATGATGACCGCGACGGACACCGACATGGCGATGACAGCCAGGCTGGCCCCGATGAGCCCCGCAAGAGCGAGCACGAATGCGCCGCGGCACGTGAGCAGCAGGACCTCCCCCGTCTCGAGGGGGCCGATCGCCCGCCGGAGCCGCCGTCGCGACGAGCACGTCGAGGTCGAGGCCATCTGAGCTGTCCAACAGAAGACGATCAGCATCTACCGCCACCCCGACCGGCGCCGGAGCCGCTAGGTCATGACCAGCCTCATCGACTCCATCAGCCAGGCAGCCCCCACCGTGCTGACCGAGGTCACCGCCCTGGCCAGACGCCGGGCCGACATCCTGGTCTGCTTCGAGCGCCTCGGCTCCAGCAACGGGCCCATCGAGGCCGTGTGTGGGTGTGATCCTGGCTGGTCCGGGGTCGGCTGGTCAGGATGGATGCAGGTCGTGTCGATCCGGGTGTGATTCTCGAAGCCATTGGCCCGCTCGTGGTGCTTTTCCGTTCGGTGACCTCATCGGGGGACTGCCCGGCCCCGCAGGTCGTGGCCCATCACGGATTCGCCCCGACGTGACCTCCTCCCGGACAGGCGCCGGCCGCTCAGCGGCCGTGACCGTATCCATCATGAGGACAGGAGCGTCGATCGTCATGGCCGTCGTCGCGCATACCCGCCCGTTCGTCATCGGTGCGGACACCCACGCCCGTGCAACCACGCCATCTCGATCCTGGCCCGCCCGATCGGTGAGATCGTCGATGAGGCGCAGTTCCCCGCCACTGCAGCGGGTCTGTCACGCGCCGTGTCCCGGGCCGCGCGATGCGCCGGTGGCGATGCCGGTGTGCTCTGGGTGCTGGCACCTGTGGGGCGCGTCTGGCGCGTGCCGCATCGGATGCTGGACACGCGGTCGTCGAGGCCCCGCGCATGAACGCCCGCGCGAACCACGGCATCGGCGAGTCCGACTCGGTGGACTACTCCCGCCGCATTGCCGCCGCGGCGCTCCCGCTCCGGGACATGCAGCTGCGCGGACCACGAGCCGACGGTGGCCTCCGCGCCGCCGTCGAGGTGCTGCTGGCCTCCCGCGACCGCATGAGCCCGAGCGCACCGCGACGATCGACGCGTTCACCGCGCTGCTGCGGGTGGTCGGTCCCGGCATCGACGCACGCCACCCGCTCACCGCCACGCGGGTCGTCACGGTCACCGCGTGGAGAACACGCAACGAAGACCTCGCCACCCGAACCGCACGCGGTGGAGCGGTCAGGCTTGCCCAGCGTGTCACAGCACTCGACAACGAGCTCGGGGACGTCACCGAGCGGATCACCGACCTGGCCCGGCGCGGCCCCGCGGCCGCCCTCCTCCACCAGCCCGGGATCGGGCCGGTCGTCGCCGCGGTCGCGCTGACCGCGTGGTCGCACCCGGGGCGTGTCAGGATCGAGGCCGCTTTCGCCGGCCTCGCCGGCGTCGGCCCGATCCCCGCGTCCTCCGGGAACACCGTCCGGCACTCCATCATGGAGTGATATGGGTTTTTAGGCAGTGGTTGATGGGTGGTTTCGGGCTGCTGTCTTGTGTTGTTGTCTCCATTCTGTGTCGGCTTGGTCGGGGGTCCGGTGGTCGATCGCCGAGTGGAGACGTTTGTGATCGCATCGTGACCCGGTCCGGGCTGTCGCGTCCCGGATCGCATGGTCTCGGGTCGAGTGGACCCCACGGTTCACGAGTTCCTCCCTCGAGACCGCGGTGAACGACTCAGCGACGGCACTGCCATAGCAGCTGCCGGTCCGCCCGACGGACGGGAGGACCCCGCGGCCGGCCATGAACCCCGTGCATCCGGCCGACGCGCATCGAGCCCCCGACCCGAGCGGAGGACCCCGACACCACGGATCGGCGGACAGGCCCGGCGCGGCCATGGCCGAGGCTCCGGCGACGAGCCCGGCGCGCATGCGACCGGCGATCGCGCGCCCGACGACCCCTTCCCCGGGATGCAATCCACGACGACCGCCGGGTGGGCGGATCCCCGCCGGGCCGGA
>ERZ773075.362-NODE-362-length-36539-cov-61.6909_pt1 | contig 36539 bp, 33 predicted proteins | sample MGYA00580614_ERZ773075 | MGnify/ENA primary metagenome ERZ773075 (study PRJEB29015, sample SAMEA2738021) | human oral metagenome | biome: human oral; feature: human-associated habitat; material: dental | place: China | collected 2043 ...
ACTCGGACGGGGAGGCGTAGCCGCGGAACTGGGCGTAGCGCTGGAAGTAGCGCTTGGCGGCGTCGCCGAAGCTCGCACCCGGGAGAGGGGCAATATCGGGGGTCAGGGGCGGAGTCCCGAATCCGAACTGGTTGGGAGCGCCGTAGGGCGCCTGGCCGCCATAGGGTGCAGGGCCGCTTCCATAGGACATGAATCCTCCAAGTGAGACTGAGAGACGTTGGGGAGCAATGCATCCATGGCGTCTCGAGGGAGATACAGAGCCATACGCGGGTCAGCATGGCGCAGGCAGCCTAGAGGTAGAAGCCCTTCGCTGTCATCTTGACAACGCATCGTGAAGTGGGGAGAACTTCCTCTTGTCCTCCCAGCCCTCTTGACTTGACGGGTCTCGTTCCACGACGGAGCAATTAACACGTGATCCCCAGACCCTTGAGGTTCTGGGGATCACGCTGCTCTGAGAAGAGGGCGGACGTCAGCTCCACTCGGGGCGGTAGAGATCCGGGCGGGACTCTGACGCAAGAAGGACCAGCAACCAGATCGGCCCGGCTACTGGTACGAGCAGGATGAAGAACCAGAGTCCTGATTTTCCAGTGTCGTGCAGGCGCCGTACCAAAGAAGAGAGATTGGGGAGCAAAACTGCGAGACTGTAAAGCGAGGAGATGCCGGACGCGATGTAAACACTGCTGGGATACACAGGCGTCACTGTGGGGTCGCCGTTCTGGGCCGCCTCGATGACGGTGGACATGGCGCTCAGTATCGGAATGATCATGAACAGGGAGAAGGCGCAGCTGATGACGAAGTTCATCAGCCACGGCCACCAGTACTCCGAGCGGGAGGCGTAGCCGCGGAACTGGGCGTAGCGCTGGAAGTAGCGCTTAATAGCCTCGCCGAAGCTCGCACCCGGCAGAGGAGCGATATCGGGAGCCAGGCCCGGAGCCCCGAACTGTTGAGGAGCGCCGTAAGGGGGCTGGTTGGCAGGGTACGGGGTAGGTCCGCTTCCGTAAGACATTCATCCTCCATGTAAGACGAGGTCGAGGGATTGTGGGCATATGCGCAAGAGCCAACAACTCTTGTGGCGCACGAACGCTCTGCCACCGCTAGCCTAGGCGTTGGGCATCGTTGTGACCATCCCTGCTCAGACATATCTCATGGGCAGTACTGCCCGAGAATCTTGTTGCTCTCCGGTAGTCTGTATCGATGCGTTCCGCTGATCCTCTGGGCAACCGTCTGAGTACGGACCGGAGCCCTGAGCTGATACGCGCACGATCCGGGGTCTACCTCGTGTTTCTGGCCAATGGGCTGGGCTTCGCGAACCTGGTTCCACGTTTCCCGGAGATCGTGGAGCAGCTGGGTCTGAGCAAAGCGGCCTTCGGGCAGGCCGTGGCGGCGGCCAGCGTCGGAGCACTGGTGGCAGGGCTGGCCGCGTCCTGGTTCATCTCCCGCCTGACCTCGGCCAGGGTTGCCAGCCTGGGCATGCTCGTCGTGGCTCTGGCACTTCTTGGCGCAGGCCTGGCCCGCTCATGGATCGTCCTGGCCGGCTGCCTGCTGGTCGTGGGCGGGACGGACGCCATCGTCGACGTCGCACAGAACGCCCACGGCCTGCGGGTCCAGCGCCGTTGGGGTGCATCGATCGTGACGAGTTTCCACGCGGCCTGGTCGCTGGGGGCGGTCCTGGGCGCGGCCATGGGGCAGGCCGCGGCTGGAGCCGGTGTGGGACCGGGAGCCCACATGATGCTGGTAGCTGTGATACTGCTGGCCATCTCGGTAGGGCCCCTGCTTGCGGGCTGGTTCCTGCCCGGTCACGACTCTGAGGAGCGCACCTCCGACCACGCCGAGGTCTTTGACACCTCCAATGACTTCAACCATGAGCCACCGATGGCTTCGTCTCGTCGCCCGTTCCCAGTGACGGCTCTTGTTCTCAGCGTCGTCGGGGTGCTGTGCGCAGCATCCATGTTTCCCGAGGACGTCGCCATGAACTGGTCATCCTTGCTCCTGTCCGAGCAGGGCGCAGCAGCCGGCCACGTGGGGCTTGGGCTTGTGGCGCTCCAGGGGACGATGATCGTGGGGCGCCTGGTGGGCGACCGGATCATCGACACCGTCGGTCGGCGCGCCGTCATCGTCTGGGGTGGAGCGCTTGTGACCCTCGGCATGAGCGTCTCCCTCCTGCTCTCCTCCGTCCCCGGAACGCTCATAGGAATGGCGATCTCCGGAGCAGGCTGCGCCGTCGCCGTACCCGTGACCTACTCTGCGGCCGACGACGTCGAAGGTCTCCCGCCCGGGCTGGGGCTGACCATCGTGTCCTGGCTGGCCCGTCTCACCGGCCTTCTGGCCCCACCGGTTGTCGGCTGGCTCGCCGATAGTCACGGGCTGTGGGTGGCCCTTGCCTACGGATTGCTGGGAGGCCTCATCATGGTCACCTGCTGGCCGATCCTGCGTCGTCGTTCTGCGTCTCGTTGACGGGCCCAGACGATACCGGCCACGATGGTGGCGACAACAGCGATCACTGCGATTCCGATGCACACGGGAGCGCTCAGGAGGAATGCTGATGCTCCCGAGGCGTCCGTCGAGCCTTCTGAACGGCGCTGAATGAAGAGCAGGATGCCGCCCACCCCGCACAGGACCCAGAAGGTGCGGGCCGTCACGTTCCAGTGGTCCCGGCGAAGGCGCGCCGCGCACCATCCGGGCAGACTGTCGACGTCGACGTCTCGCAGGCCTACTCGGCGAGGAGCATCATCCCCGGGAACGTGCGTCGGATAGGCGGCCAGGAGCCGATCGCATGACTGGAGTGATGGAATGATGGCCATTCCCACCATTCCTGCACCGATCATCATTGCGGTCGCTACCCGACCGGTGCTCAACATCTCCCCGCCCTTGAAGAAGACGTAGTAAAGGCCGATGATGACCATCACTGTTAGTGACGTGGCAACGACTCTCACCCTGCCCTTCCCGACGCTCTTCGCGATGCTGTAGGCGTCGGGCCAGGCCGGCCCCATACGGCCGTCAAGTGTGACGCCCCGCCTGCGCGTCTCCCCGTGGGGGTGGGTGACGAGGTCGGGACGTAGCCCCGCCTCCACGTCGAGTGGGCGCGATGATCCCGGCTGCTGCCCGGTCAGCCGGGTGAGGGTAGAACGCAGGAGCTGCCACTGCTCCTCGGCGATGAACTCAGGTGTCCGCAGGATCCAGGCGCTTCGGAGTCCCACAGCCGTGATGAGTAAGCCCAGGACGACGAATCCTGCGGGCACGAACAGCATCGGAGAGCTAAACGTCGAAACACGTCCGTACGCCTCTTCGTCGATCCTCATCATAGGTACGGCTATGCTGAGAATGAAGAAAGAGATGAGGGAGAAGAACATCCCGAAGCCGGCCACTGCCAACCTGCTCCACATCCCCGAGCCCCACTGCTTGCCGGGCGCCGCTGTTCCGGGATTGTAGGAGGAGACGGCAGCCTTGACCGCCTGCTCGACCTGCTCGCGGCCGGCAATGGATGCAGGGACAGTGAGACGCTCACGAACCAGGGGCAGTCTGGAATCGGATCCGAGCCCCGACTCGTAGTAGTACGTGCGCTGGGTGTGCGGCTGTCCATTGCTACCAGTCGTGGTGCTCACCGAGATGTTGCTGACGCGGGCAGGAACCCTCTGCTGAACTGTGACGACGGCGCCTTCCTGGCGTACTCGCACAGCCGGGAGCTTCCAGCGGGCGATTGCGAGGCCATAGCGACGACTTTCAGCAGGATTGGTCATACTCATCACGGCTTGTCTCCATGGGGTGATGGGGGGGGCTCAGACGAGTCCTGCCCGGCGGCGGCGCTCAGTGTCACGGCGTCGGGCCCAGAGAAGGCCGATAGCAAGGGTCAACAACGCCAGTGCGATCGTCAGCAATACGATCACAGAGGAAGCGAAAGGTAGCTGCGGCGCTGAAGGTGAGGAGTCGAATATCGCCTCGGTGTCGAAATGCGCGAAGGCGTAGAAGGCGAGAAGAAAGCCAACAGCCATCGGCGGCCAGAACGCGGCTGCCATCACACGCCAGGTGTCCTCCCGGCGTCGTGCCGCGCACCAGGGTTCAAGGCTCGCCACGTCAATATCCTCAACCTGCAGGCGGTAAGGCTGCTCCTCTCCGGGAATCGCGGCGGGATGAGCCAGCAGCTTTCGGTCGCACACCCGCATCGACCCGATGATGACGACAGCGGCGATTCCTGAGCCCAGGAGCACGAAGGGAAGAACAGGCAGTACACCAAGTCGCACGAACGACCCGATGACCAAGGAGCCGAGGACCAGAAAACAGGAGAAGATGACGGCTGCCTTGGCTGCTCGGCCCCGTGCTTCTCGGCGAAGCCTGGCGATATCTGAGGAATCGGGCCAGGTCGGCCCCATACGGCCGTCACGCGTGGCGCCACGTGCAACGGTGCCACCGCCCGGATGAGTGATGAGGTCCCGTCGCCGCCCAGCCTCAATGTCCAGAGGACGCGACGAGCCGGGTTCCTGCCCAGTCATCTGTGTCAGCGTGGTGCGAAGTAGCCCCCACTGCTCCTCTGCAACAAACGGGGGAGTTCGCAGTATCCAGGCCCGGCGGAGGTTGGCAGTGGCCAGAAGCGCTCCGATCAGCATGAAGATGATGATCGGGATCAGAAAGATGCTACGCGGATCGAATCCAGCGGGAGCCGGAGAGCTGGAGAAGGCCAGCTGGATGCGCACCGCGATGAAGATGGCGGCAGTCACGATGGCGAGGCCAAGGAGCCCCTGCACCACATGGCGGACTACGCCGGAGCTGACCTGGGCCGAAAGTGCAGCGGATCCAGGATCGTAGGAGCTGACTGCGGTCTCGACCGCCTGGCGGACGTGCTGCTCGTCAACAGCAGACGCTGGGACGGTGAGACGCTCGCGCACCAGGGGGAGAGTCTTTGCCGACGTCAGACCGGACTCGTAATAAGGGACTCGCCTGGTCCGGTACGGAGAAGACCTCAGTGGGGAGGAGACAGTGTCATGAGACCTTGCCGAACCCGTTTCGCCAGCGTTGTCCACGCCGTACCTGTGCTGTTCGACTCTGACGACGCGGGCGGGAACCCTCTGCTCGACCGTGATGACGTTGCCCTGTCTGCGTACGTGCACCGTGGGCAGCTTCCAACGAGGGATCGCGGGACCGTGGCGTCGGCTCTCAGGTGTGGGGGCGGTAGTCACTCAGGCTCTTCTCGTCGGGGACGTCGCCCTCGAGCATAGGCCCATGAAATGACCTGGGAGAGGATTTTGAGGGTCTCGTCGAGAGTGAGGCGGGGGAGAGGCGTTAGCATCGGGCTCCATGGACTCCTTTGAGATGACCGTTGCTGCTGATGGTGACCTGCCCGCTCTTGTCCTGTCGGTCCCGACCGGCGACGACGTCGACCGCATCGCCGAGATCTGCCAGGAGGCCGACATCCAGGAGTGGACCGTCATCCCCCGCGGATATCAGCGCAGTGACGCCCGGATCTTCGTCGAGGAGATCGTCGTCAAGGGCTGGATCGAGGGGAGTGCGCTCACCTGGGCCGTGCGTGAGGCCGGTGCGGACGGCTCGTCGGCAACCCTCGTGGGGATGCTCAGTGTCACCCTGAGTGGCCCTGAAGGTAATCGGACGGGAGAAGTCGGCTACTGGCTCACTGGTGCCGCGCGAGGTCGCGGCACCATGACCCGCGCCGTTGCTGCCCTCATCGATATGGCCTTCGATCCGGACGGTCCCCTGAACCTGTCTGCACTGCGGTGGCGCTGCGACATCCATGACTCGGGGCGCGGTCTGGTCCCCAACTGGGTCTCCTGGAAGGTCGCCTGGTCGCTCGGCTTCCAGCGTGAGGGACGAGTACGCCGATTCCTGCTCAATGACGGAGCGCTTCACGACGGCTGGATAGCCACCCTGCTCCCCGATGACCCGCGCGAACCGCAAGCACCCTGGGACGGCCCTGTCGATGCCGACGGCACTGTGCCCCTCGTGGCGCACGACGGCGTCGGAGAGCGCGAAGGCAATGACCCCGAGGCCCTCGTGCGCCGTTTCCATCACGTCTACGGACTTCCCGTCCAGACCGACGGCGCCAGCCTCGAGCGTGAGAGCCTGCACATGCGCATGAGTCTCATCGCCGAGGAGTTCGCCGAGCTCGTCGGCGCCGTCTACGGGCAGGCCGCGCGCAACGAGGTTGAGTCGGGCTACCGAAGCGCTGTGGCCGTCGATGACGGTGGTCGTGACGCCGTCGAGGCTGCCGACGCCCTGGCGGACCTCGTTTACGTCATCTACGGCATGGCGTTGGAAACCGGGATCGATCTGGCGGCCGTGCTGGCGGAGGTGCAGCGCTCCAACATGTCCAAGCTGGGCGCCGACGGAAAGCCGATCTATCGCGAGGACGGCAAAGTGCTCAAAGGTCCGGGCTACTTCGCGCCGGACGTGGCCCAGGTGCTGCGTCACCGTCGCCTGCGCTGAGTGGAGTGCATCGTCACGCCGAAACTGAACTGTATATACAGTAAAGTTATGGTTGTGACTCGTTCTCCCGGACTTCGTGCCTGGGCGGCTCTGGCCGTCCTGACTCTCGCCGTGACCCTGCTGGCCATCGACTCCACGGTGCTGGCCCTGGCGATTCCCTCGCTGAGCGCGGACCTGAGGCCCACGGCCAGCCAGCTGCTGTGGATCGGTGACATCTACTCCTTCACCCTGGCGGGCCTGCTGGTGACCATGGGCAACGTTGCTGACCGTATCGGCAGGCGACGTCTCCTGCTCATCGGGACCCTCGGCTTCGGTGCGGCCAGCGTCATAGCAGCCTTCGCGCCGAGCGCGGGAACTCTCATCGCAACGCGTGCACTGCTGGGCATCGGCGGTGCCACCATCATGCCCTCCACCCTTTCCCTCATCCGCAACATCTTCCCCAACGCCAATCACCGCGCCACCGCCATCGCGATCTGGTCGGCCGGAAGCTCCGGTGGCACCGCACTGGGGCCGCTGGTCGGTGGGGTCCTGCTGGAGAACTTCTGGTGGGGCAGCGTCTTCCTCATCAATGTTCCCGTCATGGCGGCCGTCGTCATCACCGGACTGTGGCTCTTGCCCGAGTCGAAGAACGATCAGGGCGCCCCGGTGGATGTAGTTTCTGCGATGCTGTCCGTTCTGGCGATCGTGCCGATCGTCTATGCCGTCAAGTCCTTCGCCCACAACGGTCTGACGGTCATCGCCGTGGCTGCCCTGCTCGCAGGCCTCGGCGCTGGAGGGGTCTTCCTACGGCGCCAGCGCACGCTGGCCACGCCGCTGATCGACGTCGATCTGTTCAAGCGGCCCGCCTTCACCTGGGCGATCATCGCCACCGTGCTGGCGATCTTCTCCCTGGCCGGTCTGCTGTACTTCTTCTCCCAGTACCTGCAGCTCGTCCGGGGCTACTCCACGCTCCAGGCGGGCCTGACCGAGCTCCCGACCTCTCTGGCCTCCATCGCCGTCGTGGTGGTCGTAGCCTCGGTGGTACGCCGACTCGGAAACGGCCGGGCGCTCGGAGGAGGCCTGATTCTGGCGGCAGTGGGCCTCCTCGTCGTTGCTGTGGGCGAGTCCTACGGCGGGATCATCGTGATCTGCGTCGGTCTGCTCATCATCGGTGCCGGCATTGGCCTGGCCTTCACAGTCTCCACCGGCGCGGTCCTGGGGTCGGTGCCGGCGGACCGGGCCGGAGCCGCCTCCGCCATCTCAGAGACCGGCTTTGAGCTCGGTGTCGCCCTGGGAATCGCCGTGCTGGGAACGACCCAGGACGTCGGCTACCGGCTCATGCTCGGGCCTGCCCTCTCGGGTCTTCCGAGTCGGGTGGTCGACGCCGCTGAGCAGTCGCTGGCAACCTTGTCTGGCGTCATCGATCCGACTGACACCGCACAGGCCCAGCTGATGGCACACGCTCAGACCGCCTTCATCCACGCCATGCAGGTCACAGCCGTCATTGCCGCGGCGATCCTCCTGGTGGCAGGCGTCATGGCAGCGCGTCATGTTCCGGCTACGAGTGAGGAGACCTCGTGAGAACCTCGAAACGGGACCGCATCATCGCCGGAGCGCTCGAGCTCGCCCACCGCGACGGCTTCGACACGCTCACCTTCGACGCCCTGGCCGAGCACGTCGGGCTGACGCGCGGTGGAGTCATCTACCACTTCCGCAACAAGACCGAGCTCCTGGAGGGCATTGCGAGCGCCTTCTTCGAGCGCTGGCGGGCCGAGGCCTTGGAAGCACTGGGAAAGCCGTTGGAGGAGGCAAGCCGGGCCGAGCGCATCGAGGCTCTGGTGCGCTCCGTCGTCGACGGTGAGATCCTGCCCGGGGAGGTCAGCTTCATGCTCTCGGCGACGCCAGAGGCGGAGATGCTCAAGGACGCCTGGGACACGCTGCGCCACGAGTGGGTTGGGGAGACCTCTGAGCTGACCCCGATGCAACGTGTAGCACTGCTGGCAGTGGATGGATGGTGGGCGAACCGCGCTGTCGACAGTGACAACCAGGACCCCGATGACCCCGCCATCGCCGGTCTTATCGTGTCCCTAGCGGCGGGAAACGCGCCTGACCAGGTACGTGGCAGATCTTCCGGTAAGGACTAACGACCCACAAATGTCTGCTTGTTGTGCTTGAGAAGGCCCAGGCTCATGGCACGATGGGCCCATGAGCGAGACCACTGACGGCACCGACCTCCCGGAGTCGAACGTCTTCGCCAGGCCATGGCTGCTCGACCTGGGCCTGCCCGGCTTCACGGCCGTGGACCACGCTGATATCGAGCCGGCCATCCGGGCAGGGATGGCTGCCGAACGCCAGGAGTGGGAGGCGATCGCTACCAACAAGGCCGAACCCACGATCGCCAACACCGTCGATGTCCTGGAGCGATCCGGAGATCTCCTCGAGCGGGCGCTGACGGTTCTGGACGCACTGACCTCCGCCACCGACTGCCCGGACCTTGATCAGCTCGAGGAGGCGCTCGCTCCCGAGCTGGCGGCGCACTCCGACGCCTACCACCTTGACTCACGTCTCTATGAGCGCTTCAAGGCACTCGACGACCTCGTCGCTGCCGCGTCCGATGGTGAGCAGGCGCGCGACGCCGACGGCGCAGTCATTGACGCCGAGACCGCCCGTCTCATCCGCCTGACCGTCGAGGAGTTCGAACGCAACGGTGTCGGTCTGAACGAGTCGGAGACCGACGCCCTCAAGGAGATCAATGCCCGCGTCAACGCGCTCAAGATGCGTTTCTCCGCCCTGGCCACTGAGGCCATGCACGCCGCTGGTGTCTCCAACGTCACGGTCCCGCCTGTTCTGGCCACTACGCGCCCCCACGCCGCCCGGCTCGCCCTCCTGGAGAAGTCCATGAGCCGGGGACTGGGCGGGCAGGGCGGTGCTGGCGACACTCGAGGTATCGTCCTGGAGCTCGCGGCACTGCGCGCCGAACGGGCTGCTCTCCTGGGCTACCCGCACCACGCCGCTCTCGTGGCCGCCGAGTCGGCCGCCCGAACCACCGAGGCGGTATCCGAGATGCTGGCCCGCCTCACCCCTCTCGCCATGGCCAATGCCCGTCGCGATGCCCAGGTCTACGCCGCCCGCATGGACAGTGACCCCCAGACCCAGTCGGGAGAGACCTTCGGCCCCGCTGACTGGCCTCTCTACGAGGCCGCCGAGCGCAAGAACCGCTTCGGTGTCGACGATGAGGTCCTGGCCCCCTACCTGGAGCTGTGGAGCGTGGTCACCAAGGGTGTCTTCTACGCCGCCACCCGCCTTTACGGCATCACCTTCCATGAGCGTGAGGACCTGGCCGAGCACATGTACGCACCGGGCATCCGGGTCTGGGAGGTACGCGACGGCGAGGGGACTGACGCGCCGGTTCTCGGGCTCTTCGTCGGTGACTACTACGCGCGAGCCGGTAAGTCCGGAGGCGCCTGGATGGACAGCCTCGTCACCGGCTCAACACTCACCGGCCGCAGGCCGGTCGTCATCAACTGCTGCAACATCGAGCAGCCCACCTCTGGCCCGGCCCTGCTGACCTGGGACGAAGTCATCACCTGCTTCCACGAGTTCGGACACGCCCTGCACGCCCTGTTCTCCAAGGCCCGCTACCCCTCGGCCTCGGGGACCGCCGTGCCTCGGGACGTCGTCGAGTTCCCCAGCCAGCTCAACGAGAAATGGGCCCTTCACCCTGAGGTGCTGTCCAGCTACGCACGGCATGTGGACACCGGCGAGCCCCTGCCGGCCGAGCTGGCCGAGCAGCTGCGCGGCCAAGGCACCTTCGGGCAGGGTTACGCCACCACGGAGTACCTGGGAGCAGCCCTGCTCGACCAGGCCTGGCACACACTGGCCCCCGCCGAGGTGCCACATGATGTTGCCGAGGTGGAGGGGTTCGAGCACCACGCCCTGGCCGAGGCCGGGATCAACGACACGCTCGTGCCCCCGCGTTACCGCACCACCTACTTCTCCCACATTTTCGCCGGCGGCTACAGCGCGGCCTACTACGCCTACATCTGGAGCGAGGTCATGGACGCCGACGCCATCGCGTGGTTCACCACCGACGGAGCGATCGACGGCGACCTCGGCCTGAATCGTCAGGCAGGGGATGCCTTTCGTCGCGAGTTCCTCTCCCACGGCGACTCCCGGGATCCCCTGGTCTCCTACCGCGCCTTCGCCGGGCGCGACCCCAGCATCCTGCCTCTTCTTCAACGTCGCGGACTCACCTGACGGGCGCAGTCCGCATTCTCACCCTCTCATCACCGGAAGGAACACACTATGGCTCGCGTCACCATCGTCGGCGGTGGATACGGCGGCATCACCGTCGCCAAGGCCCTCGACGACGTCGCCGAGGTTACCCTCGTGGAGCAGAAGGACACGTTTGTCAGCCACGCCGCAGCGCTGCGGGCAGCGGTCGACCGCGACTGGGCGGAGAAGATCTTCCTGCCCTACGACCGGCTGCTGGCCAACGGACACGTTGTTCACGGAACGGCGCTGGCTGTCCGCGGCACCACCGTCGAGGTCTCCGGGTACGGACCGATCGAGGCCGACTACCTGGTGCTGGCGACCGGGACCGCCTACCCCTTCCCGGCCAAGCACATGGAGTCCTCATCTGTCATCGCCAAGGCTCGTATCGAGCGGGTTCACGCCAACCTCGAGCAGTCCTCGAGGGTACTTGTCGTGGGAGCCGGCGCAGTCGGCATCGAGTTGTCCGGTGAGATCACCTCGGCCTTCCCGAACATCAAGGTGACCATGCTGGAGTCCGCCGACAGGATCCTGCCGGCCGGCGACTACAAACCGGAGATCCGCGAGGCGATCTCCGACCAGCTCGCCCAGCGCGGGGTGGAGGTCATCACCGGTGACTCTCTCAGCTTCCTGCCGCCGGTCGATGTCGGCGTTCTCTCGCCCTTCCGGGTCACCACTCAGGGCGGGCGCCCCCTTGAGGCCGACATGTGGTTCCGCGCCTACGGCTCGGCGGCAGCCACCGGATTCCTCAGCGAGGACTACGACGAGGTGCGTCACTATGACGGCACGATCCGCGTCGACGACTACCTGCGAGTGGTCGACCACCCCGGCGTCTGGGCGATCGGTGACATCACCGACGTGCGCGAGTCCAAGCGCGCCGACGCCGCCCGGGCCCATGCCCGAGTCGTCGCCCAGAACATCACCGACCTCATCGCGGGGCGGGAGCCCGGTACGACCTACACGCCGGGAGCCGAACGGATCATCCTGCCCCTGGGGCCCGACGGGGGCGCCTCACAGATCCTGCGCGACGGCGTGCGCGTCGTCGTCGGATCTGAGGAGACCAGCAGGATCAAGGGAGAGGACCTCTTCCTGGGCTTCATCCGCCAGGAGCTGGGGATTGAGCAGGAGGCGTAATCGGACGCGACGCGTCCCCGTGTTGAGTTGCGCCTGTGTGCTGGGCGAGGGAGAGCCGGTAGTGTGTCCTACATGACGAACGATCCGCGGTCCGCGCTCAACCGACTCATCGCCGCCTTCGAGGCGCACCTGGATGCTGCCGCGACCGGTGACGAGCTCTCCCCGGCCGTGGTTGCGGCTGAGAACACCCTCCAGGACGCCTTCTTCACCTACGACGACTCGCTGTTCACCGCCTATGGCATCGAACTTCCCTTTGAGGCCTTCGACTCCGACAGCGATGACGATGACGACGAGGACTACGACGATGGCGAGTATGACGAAGATGATGAAGAAGACGACTACGACGAGGACTACGACGACGAGGACTGACTGACTTCTTCTCACTCAGCTGTCGCTCAGCGGTGGGGCCCGCGCCAGGTGCGCGGGCCCCACCGCTTCGCGGCTCAGAAGCGCTCAGGGTATCCGAGTTGTACGGAGGTGACCTCGTCCAGGGCATGGCGGATCTGGACCGGAAGCTCCAGATCATCGGCTGAGAGCACGCCCTGGAGCTGAGCCGGGGTGCGCGCCCCCACGATGGTCGAGGAGACCCCGGTGGCATCGCGGGCCCAGGCCAGGGCCACTTCCGCCGGCTTACGGTCCAGACCCGATGCGGCGGTGGCCACGGCCTCGACGACCCCTCGGTGAGGGTCTCCCAGGTAGGGGGAGATGTAGGAACGCAGGTGGGGTGAGGCCGCCCTCGAGTCCGGAGGGATGGTCGCCCGGTACTTGCCCGTGAGGACTCCTCGTCCCAGGGGCGCGTACCCCAGGATGCCGAAACCCAGGGCCTGGGAGGCTGGCATGAGCTCGCGCTCGATGCCCCGGGAGAGCAGTGAGTGCTCGACCTCGACGGCCCCCAGTCCCGGCCCTCGGCCGGCCTCGCTAAGCAGGTCGTGCATGCGCACCGAGGCCCAGGCCGGGTGGTTGGCGATGCCCACGTAACGGGTGCGTCCGGAGGAGACGGCCAGGCTCAGAGCGTGGGCCGTCTCCTCCAGGGAGGTGGTGGGGTCGGGCACCTGAACCAGCAGCAGGTCGAGGTGGTCGGTGCCCAGCCGGGCCAGGCTGGTATCGAGAGTGTCGAGCAGCGAGCCGCGCGAGGCGTCGGCCACAGAGGACCGCTCCCCGGTGCGCCAGGTGCGTACCCCGGCCTTGGAGACCAGGACGAGGTCCTGGCGATCCACGTGCTCGCGCAGGAGCGCGCCGATGACCTCCTCGCTGACGCCTTCGCCGTAGGAGGCGGCGGTATCCACGAGGGTGCCCCCAGCGTCGAGGAAGATGTCGAGCTGCTCCTTGGCCTCGAGCTCGTCGGTGTCCCGGCCCCAGGTCATCGTGCCCAGGCCCACGGAGGACACGCGCAGGCCGGTCCGGCCGAGTCTCCTGTGCTCCATAGGCCCAACCGTAGCGGTTCGGCCTACTTGCGTACGGTGATGGTCCAGGCTGCGTCGCCGGTGCGCTCGAACTCGGTGACGGTGTAGCCGTTGTCAGCAGCCCAGGCTGGCAGGGACTGCGTTCCCTGGGTGCAGTCGAATCCGATGACGAGTTCGTCGCCGATGTCGAGGTCCTCCATGGCCTCTTCGGCCTCGATGACGGGGAAGGGGCAGACCTGGCCAGTGGTCTCCAGAACAGTGCGCATGAATCTCTCCTTGGTGACGGTGTGGTGCTGATGAGGTGCCGACGCGGTGTCAGACGGCGGTGGGGACGCGGGTAGCGGCGCGCTCGGCGCGACGCCGTTGCCGGGGGCTGATGAGGAGGAACCATGCGGCTGCCCCGACCCCCAGAACCTGGAAGACGAGGGCGATCCAGCCTTGCCATGACAGGAGCGAGGTCTGCACCAGGGCGTTGCCAATCGAGCAGCCGCCGGCCCAGACGGCGCCGACTCCCATGAGAATGCCGCCGGTGATGGAGCGCTGGATGACCTGGGCGTTGGGCACGCGGACACGGAACTCGCCGGAGGTCTTGGCCGCTATGTAGGAGCCGATCAGGATTCCCAGGACCAGGAGTACGCCCCAGTCGAGTCGCTTGGTGTCACCAGTGACGATGAGTCCTACCAGGTTTGACGACGGAGTCGTGATTCCGAGCCCGTCCTGACGCCCCGAGGCCCAGGACGTGGGCCAGGCGACGATGGCGACGATCCCGACGAAGAGTCCCGTGACCAGTGGGTTCCACTGCTTCTCCAGCAGCAGGTGGGCCAGTCCCGTACGCTGTGCGGGCAGCTGGACCTGGGCGGGGCGACTGCGCCCCAGAACGACGAACCGGTGCACGAAGACCCCGGTGATTCCGGCCAGGATGACGACGCCGGCCCAGTCAGGCACACCTATGGTGGCGGGGATCGTGGTGAGGTTGGTGACCCACAGTCCCTTGACCCATGTGGTGAGGCCGGACAGGACTCCCGTCTTCGACGCAGCTGCGGTGGTGGCGTAGGACACGAGCGCGAACCAGGAGCCGACCAGGCCTTCGCCGGCGCGGTAGTAGGTGCCTGTGGCGCAGCCTCCGGCCAGGACGATCCCGACTCCGAAGAAAAAGGAACCGGCGACGGTGGCGACCACTGACAACCTGGGGATCTCAGGGTTGATGAAGCCGACTCCGGTGAGGGCGGCGACTCCGACCGCCTGAATGGCGATGGCCAGCAGGAAGGCTGTGAACCAGCGCCAGGAGCGGGAGACCCATAGGTCACGGAAGGCTCCGGTGATGCAGAAACGGCCGCGTTGGAGGATGAATCCGAGAACGGCTCCAACGGCGAGCCCGGTCAGGACGGTAGGTGACGGCATGATGTGGTCCTTGTCCGGCTGCTGCTTTGAGACGCAAGCAGCCTGCGTGGGGGACCGGTGACGCAGCGCAAGCGTGGAAAAGACTGAGACAACAAGCCACGTCATCCGGTGGGGGAGTGAGGAGGAGACCTGGCTGGACGCGGTTGTCCGGGCGCCGTCTCAGGGGCGCCGGGAGCCGGAGAGAACGATCTGTCTGAGACCGTCTCAGAACGCCCGAACCAGGCAGCGCATATACATGCCGGCCCCGCGCAGGGCGATGCGGGCGGTACGAGCCTGGGCGACGTTCATGTGCTTCTCCGTTGCGACGTGGTCGACGACGATTATCAACTGCCACGGACTGTAGAGGAGAGCTTGCCCTGTAGCAATTCTGGAACGGAGGCCGAGATCAGGCGGCAGTGCGTCGGGCACTCAGGAGACGGGCGAGCCCGTCGTCGGGGATCTGCGGCGTGGTGCCGCCGAAGATTGGGCACTGGGCCTGGAAGGCGCACCAGTCGCACAGGCGGGAGCGTTGAGGGCGGAAGGACCCGGTGCGGGCACAGTCCTCGACCTCATCCCACAGATGTGTCAGGCGGGTCTCGGTCCGTTCCAGCTCGGCCAGGCGAGGGTCGTGGGTCAGAACACGCCCGTCCTTGAGGTAGACCAGCTGGAGCCGGGTCGGTGCCCGACCCCGCAGGCGCCACAGGACCAGGGCGTAGAAGCGCATCTGGAACAGCGCCTCCTCCACGAAGCGCGTGCCCGGGCTGCGGCCGGTCTTATAGTCGACCACGCGCATGGCGCCGTCGGGCGCCACATCCAGGCGGTCGACAAAGCCCCGCAGGAGCAGACCATCACTGGTCTCGGCCTGGACGAAGAGCTCGCGCTCCGCGGGTTCCAGACGCTGCGGGTTCTCCAGGGTGAAGTAGGTACGAATGAGTCCACGCGCTTCCTCCAGCCAGGTCTCCACCTGAGTCGGATCCTCGAACAGTCCCATGACCTCCGGACTCTTCTCCCGATGAGACTCCCACTGACCGGGCAGCAGTTCGAGAGCCACCTCAACGCGGCGTTCGGAGACCGGTAGGTCGTAGAGACGTTCCAGCACGCCGTGAACGACCGTTCCCTTGTGCGTAGCCAGGGAACCGGGCTCGGGGAGCCGATCGACCGTGCGCAGGCGGAACATGAGCGGGCACTGCATGAAGTCCTTGGCTCGGGAGGGGGACAGGGCTGCGCGGCGTCCACCGCCGGAACCTCGCCCCGGGTTGCCGCCCGCTCCCGGCCCAGTGGGTCTGCTGTCGGTGTGGGCCGATGATCTGGTGACGATATGAGGGTCGCTGGGCATGAAGGTGACGCTACCGCGAGGAGGTGACGCGGCGTCGGATCTGGGAGGTGACTCGTCCACAGCATGCCCTCTCATTGGGCATCGGAGCTGGCTGTGGCCCCAGGCAGGTCGGGCGCATGCGGTGTGCTGCCCTTGACAGCGTTAGGCTCGCGCCCATGCCTGCCTCCACATCAACCGGCGAGTGGGTGATCGCCCGCATCGGTGGCGCCCCCGTCGTCATTTCGCCGACCTCGCTCCTGCTCGGCCTGCTCATTGCCGGCAGCTGGTACCCACTGGTCTCCGCCGCCCTGGGGCCCTTCGGAACCGCAACGGTGCTGCTCGTGGTGGTCGCCACGGTCTTGGGCGTGGCCGCCTCGGTCCTGCTGCACGAGCTGGCCCACGGGATGGCGGGCACCCTGATGGGGCGTCGCCCCACACGCTACGAGCTCTACCTGTGGGGCGGGCGTACGTCTTTCGGGCCGGCAGACGAGTGGACCGCTTGGAAGGACCTGGTCACCTCCCTGTCCGGTCCAGCAACCAATCTGCTCATCTGGCTGGTCGGTACGCAGATGCAGAAATCTGATGATCTGTCCGTTCCCGTAGCCTTCGCCGTGTGGGCCGTGACCCTGGTCAACCTGGCTCTGGCCATTTTCAACGCCCTGCCGGGACTGCCCCTCGACGGCGGCTACGCTCTGGCGGCGCTCGTGGTCCAGGTGACCGGAGATCGCCGGCTCGGCCTCAAGGCCGCCGGCTGGGGCGGACTCATCGTGGTCGGCGGTGTCGTGTGGTGGTGGATCCTGCGCCCACTTGTGCTGTACGGCCGCCAGCCCGGCGCCTTCAACCTCGTCCTGGTCATCATGGTGAGTTGGTCGATCGTGGACTCCAGCCGGCAGGTGCTCGAGCTCGGGGGAGGTGCCCGGGCCGCCTCGAGGCTAGACCTGCGCGAGCTGTCCCGGCCTGTGCACGTCGTCGGACCTGATGCGTCCCTGTCCCAGGCTCGCAAGGCGATTGCCGGTGGAGCCGCCCTGGTTCTGGTGATTGACGGGACCGAGCTCGTGGGCGCGATCGACGAGGCGTCCCTCGACGAGGTTGGGCTCGGTGACACAGCGGACTCCGCCTCCGATGCCGGTGTGACCGCGGGCCAGGTCTGCACGGTGCTGCCCGCCGCGGCGGTGACCAGTGAGCTGACCGGGCAGGCGGCCGCAGACGCCATGAAACGGGCTCGGGAGGTCTCTCGTTGGCTGGTGCTAGTGGACTCGGGGACCCTGAGCGGAGCCGTGCCCACCGGTGCGCGCTGAGGAGCAGTGGCGCCAGCCGGCTCCCCGCTACGCTGGCGGCATGACAGAGCCGGACCCGATACCGTGCACCGCACCCACTTCGTCGATAACCGCGCCAACTGGGACGACCGTGCCACGCTCCACGAGGCCTGCGGCTACGGCATCGCCGAGCTTCTCGCCTCGCCCACAGCGCTCACCAAGGACGTCGCCGATGACCGGGAGCGCCTGGGGGATCTGGTCGACCTCGACGTCATCCATCTCCAGTGCCATCTGGGGCTCGACACGATCAGCCTGTCCCGGCTGGGAGCGCGGCGCGTTGTCAGTCTCGACCTGTCCCCGCGGTCACTGGAGCGGGCTCGGGATCTGGTGCCCGCATCGAGTTGGTCGAGTCCAACGTCTACGCAGCCCGTGAAGCCGTGACTGGGGACTTCGACCTGGTTTACACCACGCTGGGCGTTCTGTGCTGGCTGCCCGACATCGACCTCTGGGCGCGCGTCGTGGCCCGTCTGCTGCGCCCTGGCGGACGCCTCGTCCTGCGCGATGACCACCCCGTCTTCATGGCTGTCGGAGACGACACCTCCCAGGGGCTCAGCCTCCACGAGCCCTACTTCCAGCAGGAGGAGCCCATGACCTGGGAGAAAGAGGACTCCTACGTGGAGGCCCCCGAGGGCGCCGCGCCGATCACCCACACCCGCAGCCACCAGTGGAACCACGCGGTGGGGGAGATCCTCACCGCCCTGCTGGGGGCGGGCCTCGTCCTGGAGGAGGTGAGCGAGGCCCGTGTGAGTGCCTGGTACCGCTGGCCCGACCTCATGGAGCCCCGCGAAGGCGGTTACCGCTTCACCGACCCGGCGATGCGCGACATGCTGCCTCTTCAGCTCGTCGTCGTTGCCCGCCGGCCGGGCGGGTCCCGGCCGTAGGATCTACGCAGGTGCCGCGTCATGGGCCCTGACTACACTGCTCGGTGATGAGCCAGTACGAGTCCGCCCCAGAGCATGATGCCCCCACAGAGCAACCGCCCTCCCGGCGCCCGGACCCTCAGGAGGTCCTGGGCCAGGCCGGCCGCCGCGGCCCCTTTCGCTACGGCGAACGCATCCAGGTCACTGATACCAAAGGCCGCAAGAACACCTTCCTGCTCGACCCCCAGGGCTATTTCCAGTCCGTGCGCGGCTCCTTCCACCACCGTGACGTCGTCGGTCTGGACGAGGGCAGCGTCATTGAGACGGACACCGGCCACGAGCTGCTCCTGCTGCGCCCGCTCCTGGCCGACTACGTGCTCTCCATGCCCCGCGGTGCGCAGGTGGTCTACCCCAAGGACTCCGGACAGGTCATCGCCATGGGTGACATCTTCCCCGGCGCCCGTGTTCTGGAGGCCGGAGTCGGCTCGGGCGCACTGACCATGAACCTGCTCTCCGCCATCGGGGAGAGCGGCCACCTTCTGTCCATCGAGCGCCGCGAGGACTTCGCCCGGATCGCCGCCTCCAACGTGGACGCCTGGTTCGGCCGCCACCACCCCGCCTGGGAGCTGTGCACCGGGGTCTTCGCCGACGTCGTCGCCGCCCGGGTGGAACCGGGCAGCATCGACCGGGTGGTCCTGGACATGCTCGCGCCCTGGGAGAACGTCGAGGCCGCCTCCTCGGCCCTGGCCCCGGGCGGGCTCTTCCTGGCCTACGTCGCCACCGTCACCCAGCTCTCGCGCACCGTGGAGGCCCTGCGCCACAGCGGGCTGTTCACCGAGCCCGAGTCCTGGGAGTCCATGGTGCGCACCTGGAACGTCGACGGGCTGGCCGTGCGCCCAGACCACCGCATGGTGGCGCACACCGGGTTCCTCCTGACCGCTCGTCGCCTGGCCGCCGGATCCCGGCCCCTGCCCCGTAGGCGTCCACCCGCCCGCGGCGCCTACGACGAGGGCGGCTACTGGCTGCCCGACGACGTCAAAGAACGCACCAGCACCGACAAGAAGGTCCGTCGCGTCCTGCGCGACTGCCGGACCAAACAGCCCACCGACGCCACGCCGGTCCAGAGCGGGTGTGACGATGAAGCCCAGGACGGCGATGATGTCTGAGGCCCCCGAAGCAGGAGCTGGAATGCCTCAGTCCCTGCGCATGCCGGCCAAGGACTTCACCAGCCACCAGCTGCGCGAGGCCCGCGCCCAGGCCGTGAGCCTGGCCACCAAGAACGAGCGCCTCGTCGCCGCCCTGGGCACCGCCCGCGAGCGCATCACCGAGCTCGGCCAGCAGCTCGACGCCGTCACCCGCCCCCCGGTCACCCTGGGGCTGCTCACCGGACTTCCCGGCACGCAGGGCCTCTCCGACGTCGGCAGCACCGAGCGGGCCGGAGAAGACACGGCCCGGGAGCGTGAGGTTGCCGTGAGCCTGTCGGGCCGCCAGATGCTCCTACACGTTCACCCGGGCGTGGACGACGCCGACCTGAGGGTCGGGCGGCTCGTGGCCGTCAACGACCAGATGCTCGTCGTCGCCATCCTGCCCGAGCCCCGGACCGGCGAGGCCGTCACCCTCGAGGAGAGTCTCGACGACGCCCGCGTCCTGGTGACCACCGGTGGAGGGGGTACAAGGATCCTCACCCTGTCCTCCTCACTGCGCCACGTAGCCGGGACCGGAGAGGGGCTCAAGCCCGGGGACACCCTGGCCGCCGACCTGCGCGCCGACATCGCCACGGCTCTCGTCGAACGCACCAGCGTCGAGCAGCTCGTCGTCGCAGAGACCCCTGACGTCTCCTGGGCCGACATCGGGGGACTGGGGCCGCAGATCGAGCAGATCCGCGACGCCCTCGAGCTGCCTTTCACTCACCCGGGGCTCTTCCAGGCCTACGGGTTGCGCGCGCCCAAGGGGCTGCTGCTCTACGGTCCACCGGGTTGCGGCAAGACCCTCATTGCCAAGGCCGTGGCCACCTCGCTGGCCGGTTCCGGAGGCACCTCCGGCGTGAACGGACGCGCGGCGGCGTTTCTCAACATCAAGGGCCCCGAGCTGCTGAGCAAGTTCGTCGGTGAGACCGAGCGTCAGATCCGCGCCATTTTCGACCAGGCCCGCAAGGCCGCCGCCGAGGACCGGCCGGTGGTCATCTTCTTCGATGAGATGGAGGCGCTCTTCCGCACCCGCGGCACCGGTGTGTCCTCCGATGTCGAGACCATGATCGTGCCGCAGGTCCTCGCGGAGATCGACGGCGTGGAGTCTCTGCGCAATGTCGTCATCATCGGTGCCTCCAACCGGGAGGACATGATCGATCCCGCGATCCTGCGCCCTGGGCGCCTGGACGTGAAAGTTCGCATCAACCGGCCTGATGAGACCGGCGCCGAGGAGATCCTCGCTCGACACCTCACCGCCGACCTGCCTCTGGCTCCCGCTGAGCTCGCGGCTCACGGAGGAGACCGTGAGGCTGCTGCGGCCTCGCTGCGTCGCGTCGTGGTTGAGACGCTCTACGCGCGAAACGAGACCACCGCTGTCCTGGAGATCACCGAGGCGAACGGGGATACCATCACCTCCCGTACCCTCCACCTGGCCGATCTGGTCAGTGGCGCCATGCTGGCCGCCGTCGTCTCCCGGGCCAAGACCGCCTCCATCAAGGACGAGCTCGCCGGGGGAGAGGGGGGACTGAGCACGAACAGGCTCCGCTCGGCCGTTGAGGTCGAGGCCCGGCAGAACGAGGAGATCACCGGCGCCACCACCCCCGAGGGGTGGGCCCGACTCATCGGCGCCACTGCTTTGCAGATCCGCAGCGTGCGCAGGCTCGGAAGGGAGAGCACATGAGCGACGGTGGCTTTCAGCCGGGGCCGGTGAGGCGCCCCATCGGCCTGGAGACTGAGTTCGGAGTCCTGCGCCCGGACGACCCTTACGCCAACCCCGTGGTCCTCTCCAGCCAGATGGTGGAGGCCTACTGCACCGCTGCCGACGTGCCCGCGGTGCGATGGGACTACGAGGGGGAGGATCCTCTGGCCGACCTGCGTGGTGGGAGGATTCAGCGGTCGGCAGCCCATCCCAGCCAGCTCACCGACGACCCTACGTGTCCGGCGCCGTCAGGTGACGCCCCGCCGCCGGCTCCTTGGGGCTCACGTGCCCGGCCCGGCGCCGCCGAGGCGGCGCTTCCCCGTGCCACGACGGCAGTCCTTGTCAACGGGGCTCGCCTGTACGTGGACCATGCCCACCCCGAGTACTCCTCACCGGAGGTCCTCACTCCCCACGACGCCGTCATCTGGGACCGGGCCGGAGAGGTGGTGGCCAGGCGCGCTATGACGGCTCTGAGCGACGGTGGTAGCGGCGCCGGCGCAGCCGGTGCACCAGTGGAGGTCGTCCTGTACAAGAACAATGTCGATGGCAAGGGCGCCGCCTACGGTTCCCATGAGAACTACCTCGTGAGACGCGAGCTGCCCTTCGAGGAGCTGGCGGCGGTCCTCACCCCCTTCCTCATCACCCGGCCCGTGCTGGTGGGCGCCGGGCGGGTCGGTATCGGCCAGCGCAGTGAGCGGCCCGGTTTCCAGATCAGCCAGCGTGCCGACTATGTCGAGTCCGAGATCGGCCTGCAGACCACTTTCAACCGCCCCATCATCAACACCCGGGACGAGCCGCACGCCGACGACGCGCGCTGGCGTCGGCTGCACGTCATCAACGGCGACGCCAACCGCTTCGACGTCCCCATCTACCTCAAGGTCGCCACAACCGACCTGCTCGTGTGGCTCCTGGAGCAGGCACACGCGGAGGGCTCCGGCGTGCTCAAGGACACCATGAGTGACCTGGGGCGCCTGGCGATCATCGGTGACCCCGTTGAGGAGCACTGGGCCGTGTCCCACGACCCCACTCTCTCCTACGAGCTGACCACACAGGGTGGAGCCATGAGCGCCCTGGCGATCCAGCGCGCCTATCTGGAGATCATTACTCCAGTCGTGAAGCGTACCGGCGAGCGAGAGGCACAGCGCGCCCTGCTCCTGTGGGGACAGATCCTCGACGCCCTGGAGCAGTGGCGCAGCGATGGATCGGGCCCGGCCGCCCAGCTCGTGGAGTGGGTCGCCAAGTACGAGCTCTGCGAGGGAATGCGCCGCCGGTCGGGAACCGGATGGGACGATCCCCGCCTGGCTGCGCTTGATATCCAGTGGGCTGATCTGCGCCCGGGACGCTCCGTCGTCGACAAGCTCGATGCTGCTGGCCGGATCCATCGTCTGGTCACTGAGGCCGAGGTCCAGCGCGCCGCCGACGTGGCTCCTGAGGGCACGCGCGCTACCATTCGCGGAACCGCCATCAACCGTTACCCGCAGATCGTGAGCGCCTCCTGGACCTGCCTCGTTCTCGACGTCCCTGGTGCCCCTGACCTGCTGCGTCTGCGCCTGCCCGACGACGTCGCCGTCGGAGCGGGTGAGACGGCAACCATCCTGGAGGAAATTGGTCGTCGGGCAGCACCTGCGAGAGACTGAGCCTGACAGCGCTCGTCACCGATGCGCTGTCCCAGAGGACGAGTGAAGGAGAGCCCTGATGACGCCGCAGCATGCCGATCAGTCTCACGGACAGGTTCGTCGCGCCGGCGTCGAGTCCACCGCCGAGGACACCGAGGAGGAGGTCGGTGCCGGGACATCGACGTCGGCGCAGGCAGCAGTGGCCGGCCCGTTCAGTGACGTCGACAGCATCCTCGATGAGATCGACTCGGTCATCGAGTCCAATGCGGCGGCCTTCGTCCAGGGGTTCATCCAGAAGGGCGGCCAGTGAGCATGAGCGGCTCGCGGCCCCCGGCACGTCGCATCATCGGGGTGGAGACCGAGTACGGCATCACCTGCGCCCCCACGGGGGACGGCCTGCCGCCCCTGGACGCCGACCACGCCGCTCGCGAACTCTTTGAACCGGTGGTTCAGCGATCGCGCTCCTCGAACGTCTTCACCCGCGGTGGCGCCCGACTCTACCTGGACGTGGGCTCACACCCGGAGTTCGCCACCGCCGAGTGCGATCGCCTTGAGGATCTGCTCGCTCAGGACCGCGCCGGCGAGCTGGTCATGGCTGATCTTGCCCAGCAGGCCAACGCCCGGCTGTCCGCTGCAGGCGTCCCCGGGCGGATCCACCTGCTGAAGAACAACCTCGACGCCGAGGGCAACGGCTTCGGCTGTCATGAGAACTACCTCGTGCGCCGCCGAGGCGACTTCTGGAACGATGCGCGCACCCTCGTCCCACACCTGGTGACCCGGCAGATCCTCGTTGGTGCCGGCCACATCACAGGAGATGCCGAGAGGCGCCCCGTGGCTCACCTCGCCGGTCCCGGACACTCGGGGTACGTCTTCTCCCAGCGGGCCGACCAGATGTGGGACGCCGTCTCCTCGGCCACGACCCGCGCCAGACCGCTGATCAACACTCGTGACGAGCCACATGCTGACGCCGAGCGCTACCGCCGCATGCACGTCATCGTCGGGGACTCCAACATCGCCCAGGGATCCACCCTGCTCAAGGTGGCGGCCATGGACCTGCTTCTGGACTATCTGGAGGCCGGGGGAGACCTGAGGGACCTGGCCCTGGCTGATCCCATGCGGGCCATTCGCGAAACCTGTCGCGATCTGAGTGGGGGTGCGCTTCTGGAGCGCTCCGACGGTCGCACCCTGACGGCGCTGGAGATGCAGGCCGAGCACCTCGAGCGGCTGCGTGACCACGCCCTCAGAGGAGACATCGAGGTGACGGGCCTGCACGCCGCCGCACTGGACCTGTGGGAGCGAGGCCTTGAGGCCGTCCGCCTTCAGCAGCCCGAACGCGTGGCCACGGAACTGGACTGGGCGGCCAAGCACCAGCTGGTGACCCGCTACTGTCAGCGGCATGGTACTGACCTCACTGATCCGCGGGTGACCCGGCTGATCCTGGCCTATCACGACGTCTCACCCGGGCAGGGTCTGCGCCAACGTCTGGAGAGCGCAGGCATGCTGCGCCGCTTCATCGACGATGAGGCGTGCCGACGTGCGATGAGTACCCCGCCTGCCACAACGCGCGCGCACCTGCGCGGTGCGGTCGTGGCCAGAGCCGAGGACCTGCGCCGTGACCTGACGGTCGACTGGGTGGGCGTTCGACTCGACGACGGCGCCTCCCCGACTGTTACCCTGAGTGATCCTTTCCGCGCCGCGGATGAGCGCATCGACGCACTCCTGGAGAGCATGGAACACTCGGTAACCGACCTCCCCACCGGGGTGTGAATGGCAACGTTGACAGCACTGGTGAGTTGACCGACGGAAGACACAGCATGAGCACTACCTCCAGCCCGGACTCCGGAGCAGGCGTTCCCCTGACCCGGCGTCAGCGCCGTGCGCTCGAACGAGCTCAGGAGATGGCTCAGCAGAATCAGCAGGACGCGCACACCGAGAACCTGCCGGCGATCTCCCAACCTGCAGAGGAGGCACGATTCACCGGCTCACGTCTCACTGGCGCAACGGCGTCGTCCGCCGTCGAGCCGCAGGCTCACTGGCAGATCAACGTCCCCTCGCCTCAAGGACTTCCTCCTCAGCGGACGGTGGATAACGGTCCGCCACCTATGAGACCGAGGACCGGTGGTGACCAGGGCCGCTATCACCGTGTCGCCTACCCGAACGACCCGCGAGGCGATTACGACGAGCCTGAGCATCAAGGTGGCGGTGTTGATGAGTCAGATGAGTCACAGGCGAGGCCGCGGCGCGCCCTGGGAGGCCCTCTGGGCCGTATGCCCAGGGGGCCCTTGGCCGTCGCCCTTGTCGGTGTCGTCATCCTCGCGATGATTCTGGTGCCCCTGGCCGTCAACAAGCTCATCTCGGGCAGGAACGGCTCGGGGGACAGCACTATGGCCCAGTCAACCGTGCTGGATGGCAGTGCCCCCTTGAACCAGCTGCTGACGATCAGCGGTCGAATCGGCTCGGGCTCGGCCCCCTCCATCGCCCTGAACAATGAGGCCTCCCTGTCAGCCCCCAGTGACGTGCTGACAGACGTCGTCGAGACAGGCCAGGGTCGCGCGGTCTCAGAGGGCTCGCCGGTGATCCTTCAGGTATCCCAGTTCTCCGGCCTTGATGGGCGCAACACGACCGGCAGCGCCGACGGCTACAAGCTCTGGCAGGGGATGCTGGGTCCCGCGGTGGGCGACTACATCAACGCGGCGGTCTCAGGCCAGCGTGAAGGGACACGGATCGTTCTTCGTGAACCCGCCGATGAGCAGGACGGTTCCAGGACAACGAAGATCACTATCGTCGACCTCCTCCCCACCACGGCGACCGGGGAGGCCAAGGAGCCTGCCCCCGGCGCCCCTACCGTCAGTGAAGGAACGGACGGGTCCATCACGGTCAGCAGTGCTGGCCTCCCGGCTCCTACTCGCGCTTCCACGTCAGTTCTCATCAAGGGCACCGGTCCTCAGATCGGCCCGCAGAACAAGCTCATCGCTCGCACCACGATGGTCAGCTGGGCGACAGGCCAGCCTCTTGAGGAATCGACCTTCGGCTATCAGACCCCGCCCAAGCAGCTCGACATGAGTAATGCGCTGGTGGGCGTCTCCCAGAACCTGGTCGATATCACGGTCGGTTCGCGAGTGGTCCTCTCCCTGCCGGCGGAGCAGGCACAGGGAAACGAGCCCGTTGTCGTGGTCATTGACGTCCTCGCCATTGACTCAGCCAATTCCTCCGGATCCTCCGCAGGAAAGGCGGGCGGAACACCGGCCGCTACACCCCAGGCCTCCGCATCTCCTCGCCCCACAACCCAGGATCAGTCATGAGCGTAGCCATCCGCGTTATCCCCTGCCTTGACGTCCACGACGGCCGTGTCGTCAAAGGTGTCAACTTCCAGGGCCTCAAGGATGCCGGAGACCCGGTGGAGCTGGCTGCTCGCTATGACGCTCAGGGGGCCGACGAGATCACCTTCCTGGACGTGTCGGCCTCGCATGAAGGACGCGCCACCATGCTGGACGTGGTGTCCCGTACCGCCGAGCAGGTGTTCGTCCCCCTGACTGTTGGTGGGGGAGTGCGCTCGGTCAACGATGTGGACCAGCTTCTACGGGCGGGCGCGGACAAAGTCGGCATCAACACCGCTGCCATCACTCGTCCCGAGCTGCTGGCGGAGGTGGCGCAGCGCTTCGGAAACCAAGTGGTCGTTCTGTCGGTCGACGCACGCCGGTGCCCGCTCGGAGTCTCCACACCCTCCGGCTACGAGGTGACCATCCACGGCGGACGCACCTCCACCGGGATCGACGCCGTCACCTGGGCGGTTCGAGGCGCGCAGCTCGGCGCCGGGGAGATTCTCCTGAACTCCATGGACGCCGACGGCGTCACCGAGGGGTTCGACACCGAGATGCTCGACGCCGTCCGCGAGCAGGTTCGAGTTCCTCTCATCGCCTCAGGCGGCGCCGGAGCCCCTGAGGACTTCGCCATCGCAGCAGACCATGGTGCCGACGCCGTCCTGGCGGCCTCAGTCTTCCACTACGGAACGATGACCATTGCCGAGGCCAAGGAGTCCCTACGAGATGCCGGCCACCCCGTGCGTTAAGCTCATGGAGAGCGAAAAAATCCATCATCACGCGGTCGCATATTGCGGTCGCCCTCGAGATGGTGATGTATTGAGGTCATCACATGTTCCGCTGTTTCAGTCTTGAGCTGATTCCTTGAGGTGGGATATTTCTCAGGCGACGCTGGTGGGGTGTAGTCCCCATAGGACAGAGTGCGGTCACGGTGATGTGATGCCCCTGGTCATGTAGTCTGCACAGTGTATTTCGTCCTCTGGGGGAACAATGAGTGACTTGAATCCTTATCAGGCGGGTCCTTACTCGCAGGGAAATGCTGGCGATCATGCTGATCTGTCTGCGCAAGAGTATCCGTTCTCGGGTGGGACAAGCTCACTCGCCGGTGGAGCCGGATACTACAGTGCCGGCTATGCTTCGAGCAGTCAGCCCGACCCGTACCTGTCTCCTGCTGGAAGTCATATGACTCCGTACTCGGGGCCACCTCAGCAATCCTATGGCCAACAGTATCATCAGCCCTATGGCCAGCCGTATAGTCAGCAGTACCCATATCCGCCCACTCCTTATGGCCCCTACATGCCGTACGGTCCTAGCGCGTACTGGGGCGGGGTCTATGATCCGCGGCGTTACGAGGACAATGCCCTGGGAGGCTGGGCGCTCGGACTCGGTATCGCGAGCGTGTTCTTCAACTGCTACCTCGGGGCATTGTGCGGGATTCCTGCAATCGTTGTCGGCGTGAAGGGGATGCGTGCCGCGGATGAAGGGCGTGCCACGAATAAAGGAATGTCGATCGCCGGAGTGGCTATGGGGAGCATCTTCACTGCGTTCAACGTCATTTATGTGTCTTTCCTCATCATATACTTTAGCATGTTGGGGATCTGAGGGATTCATGGTTAGAAGTCTTGATAGGTGTCGTGGTCGCCTCCCTCTTCGCAGCCGAATAGGCCTGGGGCTTCTGATGGCACTCGCGGCTGCGCCGGGCGGCTTCATCGTCCTACGGACACTAACGCTGCCTCGAGACTCTCCGGGACTTCCGGACCTTTGTCCGCTTCATCGGATCACGGGGTTGTGGTGCCCTCTGTGCGGTGGCACCCGGGCGACTCGGGAGCTCATTCACGGCGACGTGTGGACGGCTCTGGGCTACAACCCTTTCGCACTCGTGGTGGAGGTGCTCGCCGTCGCCCTGGTTGTGCGCTGGCTGCTCGCATTCGCCAGAGGCCGGCGCCGGCAGCTCGTCACGGGGAGAGAGGCCATCCTTCTTGGTGCGATGTGCGCTGCTTTTGCCGTGGTGCGAAACCTTCCAGGAATGTGGGTCTACCTCGGGCCCCTGCTCGGCCCCCCGGGGTGACGGGGGATCAGTGTGCATAATGCAGCTGTGGCTCTCGATTCTCAAATCTCTACACGTCTGAAGCGCAACGCAGATGGTCTGGTCTGCGCCGTCGTGCAGCAGCACGACTCACGTGATGTGCTCATGGTGGGCTGGATGGACGACGAGGCGCTCCGGCGCACCCTGACCGAGGGGCGGGTGACCTTCTGGTCGCGGTCTCGGCGTGAGTACTGGCGCAAGGGGGACACCTCCGGGCATGCTCAGTACGTCAAGGCTGTTCACCTGGACTGCGATGGGGACGCAGTTCTGGTTGAGGTCGACCAGGTCGGAGCGGCCTGCCACACCGGCGAGCACACCTGCTTCCTGGCCGGCGGTGATCTGGGTGCGCGAGTGGGAGAGCGTCCTGATTGAGCGCTCCTCAGGCGACGCGGTTCAGCGATTTGCAACAGACGGCCTCAGGCCGTCACGATGGATACGGACGGGCGCCCTCCTGGAGCGCCGGTAGCTGAGGTCGAGGAGGTGCGTGATGACCTCGTTCGAAGCGATGGTGGCCGAGGCCAGAGCGGCAGCCGACCGCCGGGCTTCGTGCGTCCCGTTGACTCGTCTGCGAGAGTCCTCACGCCTGGCCCCCGGCGCCATCAGCGCCCTGTCCAGACTTCGCACCGACGACCGCGCGGTCACGGTCATCGCGGAGGTCAAGTGTTCGACGGCGACTTTTGCAGACCTCAGTGGAGTCGGCGATCCCGGGATGCTGGCCTGCTTCTATGCCGCCGGTGGTGCCGCCTGCGTCTCCGTGGTCACCGGGCCCAGCGCGACGCGAGGATCGCTCAAGGACCTGGATGCCGTCAGGGCGGCAGTGGACCTTCCCGTCCTTGCCAACGACCTTGTGGTCACCCCGTACCAGGTGCATGAGGCTCGGGCTCACGGCGCCGACCTGCTCATGCTCGATGCCCGTCTTGAGACCCTGGTGCTCGAAGGGCTCATTGAGAGAGTCCACTCCCTGGGCATGAGTGCCGTTGTCGAGGCCAGAACCCGCCGAGAGGCACTGGCAGCGGTCGATGCGGGTGCCCGTATCGTCGCTATCGATACCCGGGATCCTGACACGCTCGCCGTCGACTGCAGCCTGTTCGATCAGGTCACGGATGTTCTGCCCACGCAGGTTGTACGCATCGCGGCCGGGGGAGTCCGGGGACCTCACGACGTCATGAGTTTCGCCCGCTGCGGCGCCGACGTCGTCCTCGTCGGTGAGGCGATCATCCGCTCCACCGATCCCCAGCAGTTCGTCGCTGAGCTGGTCGCCGCCGGTGCCCACCCAGCACTGATCCCCTCCGCCCATCGAGAGGTCCTCTGAGTGCCTGTCACCACGCTTTCCACCATGATGTCAGCGATGTCGGTCACGGCAGCGATACCCGCCGATATACCGAGCCCCTCCTCGAGTGTCTGGCATATCGGTCCCATCCCGATCAGGGCGTACGCCCTGTGCATCCTCACCGGGGTCTTCGTGGCCGTGTGGTGGTCTGATCGACGCTACCGGGCGCGAGGAGGAGAACCGGAGGTCGTTCTCGACGTCGCCATTGTGGCCGTCCCGGCTGGAATCATCGGGGCCCGGATCTATCACGTCCTGTCCTCGCCCGAGGCCTACTTCGGTCCGAACGGTGACCTGGCACTGATTCCGCAGGTGTGGTTGGGGGGCCTGGGCATCTGGGGCGGCATCGCAGGTGGTGTCCTGGCCGGCGTGCTTCTCCTGCGTCACCGCGGCCTACGTGTGGCCCCTCTGGCCGACGCCGTAGCCCCGGCGCTGCTGGTCGCGCAGGCGATCGGCCGCTTGGGAAACTGGTTCAACCAGGAGCTCTACGGTGCGCCGACGACGCTGCCCTGGGGGCTCCAGATCGATGACGCCCATCTGCCTGCCGGCTCCACCTACCCGCCCGGTACCCTGTTTCACCCGACCTTCCTCTACGAGGCCCTGTGGAACCTCGCCGGGGCCGCCCTGGTGGTGTGGATCGGACGAAGGATGCTGGCCCGCCGCGGGCTCACCGGAGGCAGGCTGCTGTGGGTCTACCTCATGGTCTACACCGCTGGCCGGGTGTGGATCGAGATGTTGCGCATTGACGAGGCCGAGACGATTCTCGGCCTGCGCCTGAACGTGTGGACGTCCATCGTCATCTTCCTCGTCGGCGCCATTGGTCTGGCAATCTCGTCCCGACGGCCCCTCAGTGGCGCCATCGAGCGATCCGGGCTGGAGACGCAGAAGGGTGATGCGGAAGAAGACGACGCCTCTGAGGAGGACTCACCCGAGGGCACCTCGCCGGTGGAATCCGGCGCTGCGGCGTCAGCCGTTCACGATGAGGTAGAGGCGTAGAGACCCACTCGGGCAGCCGGCCTGCCTCTCGGGTGGAAGGAATCCGGGTGAGGATGGTCGCAACCTGACGAGTGCCGGGATTCGTCCTCGTGCACAGGGCCCGGCGTCCCGTATCCTGAGCCCATGCGTAGAGCCAAGATCGTATGTACCCTCGGACCCGCCACTGATTCTCCCGAGCAGGTGCAAGCGCTCGTGGACGCCGGCATGAACGTCGCGCGCATCAACCGCTCCCACGGCCGTGCCGAGGACCAGGAGGAGGTCATCGCCCGTATCCGCGAGGCCGCGGCCGCCTCCGGTCGCGCCGTCGCCGTCCTGGTGGACCTCCAGGGTCCCAAGATCCGTCTGGGCCGATTCGTCGATGATCAGAAGGTCATGCTCAACAAGGGTGACGAGTTCACGATCACCATCGATGACGTCCTTGGCACCGTCAAGCGCGCCTCCACCACCTTCAAGGGACTTCCCGGAGACTGCCGCCCCGGCGACCGGCTCCTCATCGACGACGGCAACGTCGCGGTACGTGTCGTCGCCGTCACGGACACCGACGTCGTCACCAAGGTTGAGGTGCCCGGCTACGTCTCCAACAACAAGGGCATCAACCTGCCCGGTGTCGCCGTCTCGGTTCCTGCCCTCAGCGAGAAGGACCGCGAGGACCTGCGCTGGGCGCTCAAGATCGGCGCCGATCTCATTGCGCTGTCCTTCGTGCGCGATGCCGACGACATCAAGGACGTCCACGAGATCATGGACGAGGTCGGCGTTCGCATCCCAGTCATCGCCAAGATCGAGAAGCCTCAGGCGGTGGAAAACCTCTTCGACATCGTCTCCACTTTCGACGGCATCATGGTGGCCCGTGGCGACCTTGGTGTGGAGATGCCCCTCGAAGCTGTCCCGCTGGTACAGAAGCGCGCCATCGAGCTGGCCCGCCGTCAGGCCAAGCCAGTCATCGTGGCCACCCAGGTGCTGGAGTCCATGATCCAGAATCCGCGCCCCACCCGCGCCGAGGCCTCCGACTGCGCCAACGCGATCCTCGACGGCGCCGACGCGGTCATGCTCTCCGGAGAGACCTCCGTGGGCGCCTACCCGATCGAGGCTGTTCGTACCATGGCCAGCATTATCGAGAACGTCGAGGAGCACGGTGGGGAGCGCATTCCCGGCCTGGGCTCCTACCCGCAGACGCGCGGCGGGGCCCTGACCCGCGCCGCCGCCGAGATGGGTGAGCACCTCGACGTCACCTACCTGGTGACCTTCACCCAGTCCGGTGATACCGCCAGGCGCCTTTCGCGTCTGCGCTCGCCTTTGCCGCTGCTGGCCTTCACACCTCTGCATGAGACGCGCAACCAGCTCGCTGTCTCCTGGGGCGTGCAGTGCTACGAGGTTCCCGAGGTTGAGCACACCGATGACATGGTGGCTCAGGTTGACGAGATCCTCCAGGACAAGCACCTAGCGCAGCCAGGCGACACCGTCGTCATCGTGGCCGGTATGCCCCCGGGCACGCCTGGCTCCACCAACTCGATCCGTGTTCACACCGTGGGTGAGACGGTCGACTACAAGGTCTGAGCGTCGCCGCTGAACAACTGAGAGGGGCCTCCCACCTTCATGGTGGGAGGCCCCTCTTGATGATGAGTACCTCCGGTGGGATTCGAACCCACAACACTCCGATTTTGAGTCGGATGCCTCTGCCAATTGGGCTACGGAGGCGTGTGGTTCCCGCTCTGCGGGGGCGCCAACAGCGAGATCATACTAGGATCGCAGCCGTGAGCAATGAGTCCAGCACCACCAGATCCCGTCGGGTACTCGTCGCTGAGGACGAGACCCTCATCCGCCTCGACATCGTCGAGACCCTCACCGACGCCGGGTACGAGGTCGTCGCTGAGGCCTCAGATGGGGAGGAGGCCGTCCATCTGGCCGACGAACACACGCCTGACCTGTGCGTTCTTGATGTCAAGATGCCGGTGACGGACGGCATCACGGCGGCCGAGAGGATTCTTGAGAAGCACAACTGCGCCGTCGTCATGCTGACTGCCTTTTCCCAGACCGAACTGGTGGAGCGAGCCAGCGCCGCCGGTGCCATGGCCTACGTCGTCAAGCCCTTCACCCCGGCGGACCTCATTCCGGCGCTTGAGATCGCTATGTCCCGCCACGAGGAGATCATCTCTCTGGAAAGTGAGATTTCTGACCTCACTGAGCGTTTTGAGACCCGTAAGCGCGTTGATCGGGCCAAGGGCCTGCTCATGGAGCGCATGGGACTGAGCGAGCCGGAGGCATTCCGGTGGCTGCAGAAGACCTCCATGAACCGACGTCTGACCATGCGCGAGGTGGCCGACGCCGTCATCGAGCAGGTGGGGGCTGGCAAGAAGGACTGAACGCGTCCTTCCCGCTGTGTCAGGTGAACAGGCTGCGGAGCGTCCCGACGGCGATTGTCCGCTCGTCCTCGTCAGTCACTGCCACCTGGTAAACCACCGTACGACGACCGCGATGCAGGGGGGATGCAGTGGCCGTCACCCAGCCCCGGGACACGGAACGTAGGTGACTGACCGTCAGCTCCGCCCCGACCGGGATGACGCCTTCGGGCGCCGCCGCACGTGCTGCTACAGAGGCGGCTGTCTCAATGAGCGCGGCCGTGGCGCCGCCGTGAAGGATCCCCACGACTTGTCGGGCTCTCTCAACCGGCATCCGGACCTCAGTGCGGTCCGGATCGCGGGTCACCACCTCCATCCCGAGCGTGTCCATCAGCGTTCCCTCCTCACTGTCCTCCAGCACCGCGTGCAGCGCGGAGGAGGCGGAGACGGCGGAACCGGCGGGACGAGGATCGGGGTACGGGCGCCGGGCTGGGTCCGGGAAGGCCACGGCCGCGGTGCTCGCACCGGAGTAGGAGGCCGCAGTGACGCGGCCCACGGGACCCAGCGGCCCCACGATCGCAGGTGAGCTGGAGGAGTCTGCGGACTCGACCGTCTCCGACTTCACGGGAGACTCGGCGGAGACGGGCTCACCGGATCTACCGCACTGTGCGGAACCGGTGGGATCAAGAGGCGTAGAGGATACGGGAGAGGGTGGGGAGACGGGAGAAGCCTGAGAGTCGAAGGGCTCTCCTCCGCTGATGGGGGAGAGGGGCGAGTCGGACTGTGGATGGCTCATGGGCCTAGGCTGGCACGGTGAGCACCACCGCGACCAGCCCTGCGACGAGCCCAACACCTCAGAGCCCCTCAGACTCGGTTCCCGAGCGGCTTCTTCTCATCGATGGCCACTCCATGGCCTTCCGCGCCTTCTACGCGCTGCCGGTCGACAACTTCACGACATCGACCGGCCAGTCCACCAACGCGGTCCACGGCTTCGTCTCCATGTTCCTCTCGCTCCTGGAGAACGAGCGACCCACGCATGTGGCGGTTGCCTTCGACCTGCCGGGAGGCACCTTTCGCACCGAGGAGTACGCCGAGTACAAGGGAACCCGCGATGAGACGCCACAGCCCTTCCTCGGGCAGGTCGAGCTCATCGAGGAGGTCCTGGAAGCCATGGGCGTCAAGGCTCTTACCGCCCCGGGCTACGAGGCGGACGACATCCTGGCCACCCTGGCGGCCTCTGCCCAGACGGAGGGGATGGAGGTGCTTCTCTGTTCCGGAGACCGGGACTCCTTCCAGACCGTCACCGAGCGGTGCACCGTGCTCTACCCGGTCAAGGGTGTCTCCACGCTGCGCCGTATGACGCCGGCGGAGGTTGAGGGTCGCTACGGGGTGACGCCCGAGCGCTACCCGCACCTCGCCGCCCTCGTGGGGGAGACCAGCGATAACCTACCGGGGGTTCCGGGCGTGGGCCCCAAGACCGCCGCCAAGTGGATCAACCTCTACGACGGACTCGACGGCGTCATTGCTCACGCCGACCAGATCAAGGGCAAGGCCGGGCAGTCACTGCGAGACCACCTCGACGACGTCATGCGCAACCGCCGTCTCAACCACCTGCTCACCGACCTGGACCTGGGAGTCGCCCCCCGAAAAGACCTGCGCGTCTCGGGCGCCGACCGCGCCGACCTGGCACGCGTCTTCGAGGCGCTGGAGTTCCGCACCCTGCACCAGCGGGCGCTGCGTACCCTGACCTTCACCGACACCTCCAACCACGCCGAGCCCGTCGAAGGCGAGGCATCCGGACCTCTAGGAGCACTGGAGAGCCTGGAGCTCGCCTCACTTGGCCATGATCTCGCGGCGCGAGGTCTGTCCCAGTGGCTGGAGACCAACCTGTCGGCGGACGACGGCAATGGCTCCCGTCTCCTGGGAGTCGACGTCGTCGGGGTCCTCAAGCCTGTGGAGGGTGATGCTGCACTCGTCTCGCTCTCCGACGGCGTCCGCGCGGTGGCCATCGACCTCACCGAGATCCTGCCCGAGGACGAGGCTGCTCTGGCCGAGCTCCTGGCCGACGTCGAGCGCCCCAAGCTGGTCGCAGACGCCAAGGGAAGCTGGCACGCTCTGAGAGCCCGGGGACTCACCATGGACGGCGTCGTCGCGGACCCCTCACTGGCCGGATACCTGTGCCGCCCCGAGCAGCGCAGCTATGACGTCGATACCCTCACCCAGCGCTGGCTCGGCATCGACCTGACAGTCGTCGGTGAGGGGCAGAATCAGGCGGATGCAGGTTCCAGCCAGTCCCAGAGCGCCTTCGACCTCGATGCTCTCGCCTCCGACGCCGTCCCCGCGGCCCACCTGGCCAGCGCGCGTCGGGCCGCCGTCCTGCTCCCGCTCCAGGTCGTGCTCGATGAGCAGATGGCGGATCGTGATGCCTTGGGGCTCTTCGCCGACCTGGAGATGCCCGTGGCCGCGACCCTGACCGTCATGGAGGACGCCGGTATCGCCGTCGACGACGCCGTGCTCGCAGTCCGCGAGACCGAGCTCGACGCCCGCGTGACGCACGCAGCCGAGGGCGCCTACGCCGCAGCCGGGCGCGAGCTCAACCTCTCCAGCCCCAAGCAGCTCCAGGCCGTCCTGTTCGACGAGCTGGAGATGCCCAAGACCCGCAAGACCAAGACCGGCTACACCACCGACGCCGAGGCTCTGGCCGGGTTGTACGCCAAGACCTCGCACCCCTTCCTGGAGAACCTTCTGGAGCACCGCGACGCCATCAAGCTGAGGCAGACGGTTGAAGGGCTGCGCAAGGCCATCCAGAGCGACGGGCGCATCCACACCACCTTCCAGCAGACCATCGCCGCCACAGGGCGGCTGTCGTCGACCGACCCCAATCTGCAGAACATCCCAGCCCGCAACGAGGAGGGGATGCGTATCCGCCAGGCCTTCACCGTCGGCGAGGGCTACGAGTGCCTCATGACCGCCGACTACTCCCAGATCGAGATGCGCATCATGGCGCACCTGTCCGGCGACCAGGCGCTGATCGAGGCCTTCCGCAGCGGGGAGGATCTACACCGCTACGTCGCCGCCCTGGTCCATGGCATCGATGTCGACGACGTCACCGCCCAGCAGCGAAGCCATGTCAAAGCCATGAGCTACGGCCTGGCCTACGGTCTGTCCACCTTCGGACTGGCCCGTCAGCTCGGTATCGGTAACGCTGAGGCCGCAGACCTGAGGAACGCCTACTTCGCCAGGTTCGGACGAGTTCATGACTACCTGGAGTCCGTGGTGGAGCAGGCACGTCGCGATGGCTACACCCAGACGATGTTCGGTCGCCGTCGCTACCTGCCCGACCTGACCAGCGACAACCGGCAACGCCGAGAGATGGCTGAGCGGGCCGCTCTCAACGCCCCCATCCAGGGCAGTGCTGCCGACATCGTCAAGAAGGCCATGATCGATGTTGACCGCGCGCTGAGCGAGCAGGGACTGAGCAGTCGTGTTCTACTGCAGATCCATGATGAGCTCTTGGTCGAGGTCGCCTCCGCAGAGGTCGAGGCGGTTGAGACGCTCCTCAAGGAGCAGATGGGCGGGGCTGCCGAGCTCTCGGTCCCTCTGGATGTCGCTGTCGGACGGGGACGCACCTGGCGTGAGGCAGCCCACTAGATCTGCTCCAGAAGCCGTCGATCAGTGCCGGAGAAAGCCGTTGATATGTGAATGAGATCGCTGCGTCATCCTTTTGACACCTAGTTGTCAGATGACGTGAGCGATTGCACGCGTGTACGGGAGAATGCTTGAGGATCCTCTAGTTACGGATTCGTCACGTGCTGCTAAGGTTCACTCGTGCGCTCCTGGGCGTCTCCTATGAGAGTAATCCAACCAGGGTGATGAATTGG
>ERZ773075.363-NODE-363-length-36524-cov-55.6418_pt1 | contig 36524 bp, 34 predicted proteins | sample MGYA00580614_ERZ773075 | MGnify/ENA primary metagenome ERZ773075 (study PRJEB29015, sample SAMEA2738021) | human oral metagenome | biome: human oral; feature: human-associated habitat; material: dental | place: China | collected 2043 ...
GGCGGGTGGGGCCGACGGCGGAGATTCCCGCCAGCGGCCGGCGCAGGTTGCGCTCGACGTCAGCTCCCAGCGCCTTGAGCGGAGAGACGTAGAGGACCCGCACGCCGTCGGTCTCCGCCTGCGCACCTCCTGCTGCCGCCTCGTTTCCCTTCTCCTCCGCGACCGGCTCCCGCCCTAGGCGGTCGATGGCGGATAGGAAGGACGCCAGTGTCTTGCCCGAGCCGGTGGGGGCGATGACCAGGGCGTTCTCACCTCGGCCGATCGCGGCCCAGGCCCGCTCCTGCACAGGGGTGGGGCCGGTGGGGAAGGCGTCGAGGAACCAGGTGCGTGTGGCCGGGGAGAATCCTTCCCAGCCCGGCTCATGCGGTCCCGCGGCGGCAGCCGGGTCCCTTGCAGTCTCGGTCACTGCCATCACCTCCTCCCGTCCGGTCTCACCGACCATCCTTCCACGAGGGTGTGACAGGAATGCCGGGGCCTGAGCGGTGGTGTGATCGCTGGGGGAGCGGTGACGGCATCGCTCAGTTTCGCTCAACGCGTGATGATCTGGAAGAATGCCGCCGTGAGCACACGTACTCCCACGAAGACCTCATCTTCGTCCACTCCCAGCAGCGCATCCTGGCTGGATCGGTACTTCCACATCACCGAACGCGGTTCGACCATTTCCCGCGAGGTCCGTGGCGGTATCGTCACCTTCTTCTCGATGAGCTACATCCTCGTCCTCAACCCGGCCATCCTGTCCAAGGCGAGTCCTCCGGGAACCGAGGCCCAGCTCGCCGCCGGCACCGCCTTCGTCGCCGCGGTCATGACGATCCTCATGGGCGTCGTCGCCAACTACCCGATGGCCCTGGCCGCGGGCCTGGGGATCAACGCGATGGTCGCCTACACCCTCGTGGGCACCCAGGGCATGACCTACGCCGACGCCATGGGGCTCATCGTCATCGAGGGCATCATCATCCTCGTCCTGGTGCTCACCGGCTTCCGCGAGGCCGTCTTCAAGGCGGTCCCCGATCAGCTCAAGACCGCGATCTCCGTGGGCATCGGCCTGTTCATCGCGCTCATCGGCCTGGTGGACGCCAAGATGGTGCGCCGCGGCGGCACCCCCCTGGAGCTGGGCCTGGGCGGCTCCCTCCAGGGCTGGCCGGTCCTCGTCTTCCTCTTCGGGCTCTTCCTCATGGTGGTGCTCCACGTGCGCAAGGTCCGCGGGGCCATCCTCATCGGCATCGCCTCGGCCACGGTCCTGGCCATCGTCATCGACGCTGTCGCCCACCTGGGCCCCTTCAACGACGACCCGAAGAACGGTCCCCTCAACCTCACCGGCTGGTCCCTGTCCGAGCCGCACCTGGACGGCTTCCCGGTGGACCTGCCGAGCCTGTCGACGCTGGGCCACTTCAGCCTGCTGGGCAGCGTCCATAAGGTCGGGGTCGTCTCGGTGATCCTCCTGGTGTTCTCCCTGCTGCTGGCCGACTTCTTCGACACGATGGGCACCATGGTCGCCATCGGCGCCGAGGGCGACCTGCTCGACGAGCACGGCAACCCGCCCAGGACCCGCGAGATCCTTGTTGTCGACTCCCTGGCCGCCATTGCCGGCGGTGTCGGGGGCGTCTCCTCGAACACCTCCTACGTGGAGTCCGCCGCGGGCGTGGGGGAGGGGGCCCGCACGGGCCTGGCCTCGGTGGTCACCGGCTGCATGTTCGCCCTGTCCATGTTCTTCGCCCCGGTGGTCAAGATGGTCCCCTACGAGGCGGCCACCCCGGCGCTCGTGGTGGTCGGCTTCCTCATGATGATGCAGGTGACCGACATCGACTGGACGTCTCCGGAGATCGCCCTGCCGGCCTTCCTGACCATCATCATGATGCCCTTCTCCTACTCGATCACCAACGGGATCGGGGCCGGCTTCGTCTCCTACCTGGTCATCGAGGTGGCCCAGGGGAGGGCCCGCAGGATCCACCCGCTCATGTGGGTGGCATGCGCGATGTTCGTCGTCTACTTCACCCTCGCCCCGATCAAGGCGATCCTCGGCGTCTCCTGACAAGGGCCGACGGCGCCCGGAGGTGCCCGGGTGGGGCATGTGGGCGGCCGGTGTGGGACGGAGCGTGCGCTGGTTGCAATGTCCGACAGGTGGGTATCACTGGCCGACAGCTGGGTGTACTGCCCGACACCCCGAGACTCGGGCAGTACACCCAGGTGGTGGGCAGTAGAACCCGAGGTTCGCCCAGTAGTTCCGGGGCGCCGGTTCGAGGCACGGGCTAGTGAGTGCTGGCGTAGGTCAGCAGATCTGGACACCACCGGGGCGAACTTGTCCCGATTCGGAGCGGTCGACCAGGCGGGTGGTCGGCCTGCGCGTCCGCGTGAAGTACGTGAGCTTCCGCGGGCTCTCCGTGCTCTGTGGGCCGCGGCTCCGGTGAGCCTCGCCGGTGTGGTTCCTGGTCCTGGGCATAGTGGGTTCTTGCTCGACGGTGGTGTTGAGGGTCTGGGCGCGGGTGGTTGGGTGTTCACTATTGGTTGAGGATGGTGGGGTAGGTGTTGGGGGTGCCGAAGGTGAGGACGGCTCCGTTGCCTGCGGGTGTGGTTGTGGTGGCCAGTTGGGTGGCGCGTTGGTAGTGGGGTGAGTCGGAGGCGAAGAACATCTTCCAGCCGGGCAGGTATCTTGGGGTGCGTGGTGTTTCTCGGACTGGGGGAGTTTTTCTTCCCTTGAGTCGATAGGATGGATACCATGCCAGCAGCGGGATACTCCGAGGAGTTCAAGGCGCAGGTGGTGCGAGATTCATCGAGAAGGAACGAACCATCTCCTCGGTCGCCTCGTCGTATGACCTTGTCCCCCAGACGGTAGGTAGCTGGGTCGCCAGGTACAGGAAAGAGTACGCCACCGACCAGGACCGCAAGGAAGCCTCCGAGTCGGCCGAGATAGCGAAACTGAGAGCGGAGGTCCGTGAGCTGCGTCAGGAGAACGAGTTCCTGAAAAAGGCAGCCGCCTTCTTCGCCAAGGAACGACCGTGACTGAGCGCTACGAGCTCGGGGCCGCGAAGAAGGCCATTATCCCATCTCCTCAATGTGTCGATGGTCCAGGGTGTCAAAATCAGGATACTACTCCTGGCGCGACCGGCCCCGGTCGCAGACGGCCATTCGGAGGGAGGAGCTGGCCATTATGATTAAGGATGTTTTTGAGGACTCCGATGGTACCTACGGGTACCGGCGAATCCAGGTGGTCCTGGAGCGGCGTGGTGTGCGGGCCGACGGTTCCACGATCCGCGCCATCATGCGCAACCTGGGGCTACATGCCGCACAACCACGGGCGAAAGTCCGAACCACGGTGCCGGCCCAGGACCTGGGTGAACGGCCGGACCTGTTCAAGCGGGACTTCACCGCAGATGAGCCCGGCAAGAAGCTGTGCGGGGATATTCCCCCGCAAGCGGGAGGTGCCCCCTCCTATGTCAGGACGTGGGCTGGGTTCATCTATCTTGCGACCGTTCTGGACTGCTGACGCCTTGAAGGTCGTGGGTTACGCTATGTCCGACTGCATGCACACCTCTCTGGTGTGCCAGGCCATAGACATGGCGGTCAAAAGATGCCCTGTCGAGGAGGGTGTGACGATCTTCCCGCTCGGATAGGGGAAGTCAGTACACGTCTCAGAGGTTCTTGGATCACCTCAAGGGTTACGGGATTCACCCCTCGGTGGGACGTACGGGGGTTTGCTGGGACAATGCATGGGCGGAGTCATTCAATGCCACGCTCAAGAATGAGAGGGTCCACCGAATGGTGTACCCCACGAAGGATAAAGCGGTCAGTGATATTGCCTCATGGATCGAGCTGAGATGCAATCATGTTCACCTTCACTCAGCCCTGGGATACCGCACCCAGAACGAGGTTGAACGCGAGCTCCTGAACTTAACGAAGGCAGCCTGAAACACAAACAAGCACTGCCCGAAAAACACCCAGCAGTCCAATTTACCATATCCCCGTCATCTTAAACACCAACCACAAAACAACTAACAACACACGACACTAGCCGCCCACTAACCCAGTTTCCCAAACAACCTCTAAGGGATGTCGGGTCCGTACTTGCTTTCGTAGTAGGCGGCCAGCGCCGCGTTTTGTGTTTCGGTTGGCGATTTGATGGTGACTTCGACAAATGTTCCTACAGAGGCGAGGTTTATGGATGCGTTGCTGGGGAGCGTCCAGTCGCTGTGGGGGCCGAACTTGGCCCTACCTTCTTTGGGTGGGCCGTATACTGTAGTCAGGGCGTTCCGGTAGTCGGTGTAGATGGACTGCGTGATAGTGGATACGTGCGCTTCCAGTTCCACGGGGGCTCGGGTGGTCAATCGAGCATTGATTTTGTTGACAAGGCTGCGGTCCCGGGTGTCTTCCATGATGGTTCCGTCTGTCTCCCCGCTGCTCACAGGAGTGGTGAAGAAAGTGCCGTCGTGCGCGGCTCTGGTCCATCCGCACTGGTCGCGCAGGAGGAAGGCTTTGTCAATAGTGATGGGCCAGGCGTGCTCCGCCCAGGCTCGTACGATGGAGATCATCTGTTCGGTGGTGTACGCGTAGAAGAGGAAGCCGATGGACTGGCTGTAATCCACAATATTCGATGCGCTGCTCATTCCTGTCCTTTTGTTCAGTTAAAGATTATCAATGTTCTGTTGGAAATGCTGGATCACCTCAGCTGTCAAGGTGAAGGGCTCCTCGGTGATCTGGGTGAGGTCCTCCGCCTTGGTTTTCATCACCTTGATCGTCAGCTCGGTCTCGCCGCTCTTGACTCCTTCTCATGCATCGGGATGGTCGTGGAAGTACTGTGCGAAGCGAGGGTTGCTCAGCATACGGTCGCGAGTATAGGCGGGAGTTCCCTGTTTGGCGTTGCCCTCGTAGAGCGTCGGGTGGGATGTTCCGTCGAGGTTGACGGCGCCCCCCTTGTACTCGGATATCACTATCTCATCGCCGTTGGGGCTCACGGCCATCCCGTCAAGCCATCCACCAGGGGTGGTGCCGTTGTTGACGGGTACATTCTGAGAGAGGAACTCGTCGGGGATATGATAATCCTGCGATTCGAGATATGCCTCCCCTCCGGTCTCACTAATGCGAGTGCTTGATCCTGTCCAGTCGTTCCAAGAGTCGCGGCGCTATGTGGCGGCATCGTCTAGGCTTTTAGTGGCCTGCGGGTCGTACCCATTTCGTTTTAGCTCTTTGATTGTCTCCTCATATTTTCCTGAATTGTAGTGCTTCATGGTGTGCCCTTTGGGCAGCTGGCTCTCCAGCTGTCTCCTGGCTTCGTAATAGTCGGCTCGGCGCTGGGCTCCGTACCGGAATAGCTCTTCGATCTCATCGGCACGCAAGCTCGCATGAAGGTTCCAGTCTGGGAGCCTGGTTGCGCCGGTTTCGTCTCGGGCGAGCCTGCGTGCGTTTCGGACGTATTGGCGCCATGCGGTTCGGTCGGTGCGCCACAGCCAGGCGGCGTACTCGGCCTCGCGGGTGGCGGCGTAGGCTCCGTGGGTGGAGCCGAGCACGGTGGCCACGCCCATGCCGACCTCGAAGGCCAGACCGAGCGTGCCCCCGGTGAACAGGATCATGGCCCCGGCGAAGAGCATCAGCCCGAGCTTCTGCTCCCAGCTCAGAGACTCCCACGCCGCCCCCAGCGCATCAAGAAGCCCCGCCAACCACAGCCCTCAAACGCGAAGAGCTTTCAAGGGCTCGCCGCCGTCGCCGTGAACGTAAGCCGCAATATCAACCAGACTAGATGTGCCGTCCAGCAGGTAGTACTCATATCGAAGATCTGAGTGGTCCTCAAGGGCAACTATTGGCGGCCCTTGAGCACATTATAGTAAACTACTATAATTACCTCTCGACGTGAGGTCTTATAGTTATGTCCTGAATAATCTTTCATTGGAGGTCTTTGTCTATCGACGTGATCGCGATTGCGTATTTCAAGAAGGCTGACCTGGATTTTATGAATTTTTGAGGAGGTTCTCTCCTGCGTCAGTGGTGATGTACACCAACATTCTGCCGTCCGGCTCATCCATTGTCAGAATCCTCTGTTTTGTAATAATTGTAGCCCCTACGGGATCGTTGGGTCGACATATAGGATCGCGCGATTTAGGATCTCCTAGCCATATTTCAATCATTCTGCTGTTAAGTAATTGTGTAAGAATACTGATTGTTCTGACGGCGGCCGTGTCGTTATCCAGGCTCTCCTCGTCCTTGATGGCATTGAAAGCCTCAAGGCCACTCGTCTCGGCTTCCGTCCCCATGAAGAGCACTTCTGCTGTAGCTGGATCAATCATAATGCTGAATTCCCTTCCAGTGGGATTCGATAAACTTTGCCGCCCTCTGAAACTCGAAGGTAAGGCCCCGAGTGTAGAGGATCTTTGGCCTGGGGTTTGCCTGGTTCGTAAATTATCTGTTCGCCATTACGGTGAGGGTTTTGAAATCGAATTCCATCAGGATCCTTTCGGGGAGTGTCGACGGTCCAGTCGTCGGGAATTGCGTCAAGGACGTCGTCAACTGGATGTCCTCGTATGCTCTGTACTTCTGACAGTGGACTATCTGTATGTGGTCTAGTTCCAACTTTATCGGAGCTCGACGTAGCGGAACGACTGGTGTCGTCAGTCCCTTTTTGTCAGTCGCAGCAGCCTCGGTGCGGTTAGCACTTGTCTTCGTTGATCCGGTGTTCCTGGCGGTGTCGTTGGGTAGTTGGTTCCTCCCTTCGCCGTTGGCTGTATAATATTCTGCCTCGCGGTGCGCTCTGTGCTGGAACTGCTTTTCGACGTCATCAGCACGCAAACTGTTGCGTGGGTGCTACATGGAGGTGCTGGCTGCGCCGGTTTCGTCTCGGGCGAGTCTGCGTGCGTTTCGGACGTATTGGCGCCATGCGGCTCGGTCGGTGCGCCACAGCCAGGCGGCGTACTCGGCCTTGCGGGTGGCGGCGTAGGCTCCGCGGGCGACCTGGCCGCCCATGGCGCTGGCGGCTCCGCCGGCGACCGTGGTCAAGGCGGCGGTGGCCATGCCTATGCCGACCTTGAAGGCCAGGCCGAGCGTGCCCCCCCCCGGACAAGCAGGATGATGACCCTGGTCAGGACCGTCAGTGAGCTTGTGGTGCTGGCTCGCCTTGTGGTTGGGAGGGGGTGTTTGACGGCGGTGCCGCGGGTCTCGGCCTGGGTGGTTGGGTGTTCACCATTGGTTGAGGATGGTGGGGTAGGTGTCGGGGGTGCCGAAGGTGAGGACGGCCCCGTTGCCCACGGGTGTGGTTGTGGTGGCCAGTTGGGTGGCGCGTTGGTAGTGGGGTGAGTCGGAGGCGAAGAACATCTTCCAGCCAGGCAGGTATCTGTAGGGGGGTGGAGTGGCAGAACGTGGGCGCTCTTTGCGGGTCAGGGATCCGATGGTGTTGGGGGTGAAGATGGTGGCGGTGGTGTGCATGAGGGCGTCGGCCAGGTCCTCGCTGGCATCCAGGGCGGCCCCGAGAGCCTCGCCGACCATCAGGTCCACGCTGGCGTCTCCAGGGTTGGGCATGTTGAAGCTCAGTGTGAGTTTGTTGCCTTGGCCGATCTGTCCGGAGAAGGCCGGTGCCAGGCCGAAGTCGGGGAAGTTGGAGGTGGTTTGGGCGTCGCGGATGTATTGGAGGAGGTAGTCCTGGGTGATGGGTGGGGACTGTTCGGCCTCCTGGGGGCTGTCGGCGGTGGGGCGCCACAGGTCTAGGGAGGGGTGCAGGGGCCTGACCCGCTGAATCCACTCCCATACCCGGCGCCCCTCTGAGACCGGGTCACCAAGAGCCTGCCGTTTGAAGCTGAGGTCCCATCTCATGGTTGTCTCCGTTAGTGGAAGTACTGGGGGTACTCGATGTAGGGGTCGTGCTCTGTGTGGTTGACCCACTGGTCGATGACCTGTTGTGGTGTGATGCCAGGGGTGAGAACGGTGTGTCCGTCAAAGACGCTGGTGGTGAACCACAGCACCAGATTTGGGTCGGGGTTCAGTGAACGGACCCAGGCGGCGATATTGGCCGCCTCCTCAAAATCTAATCCGCTGGCAGAGATCAGTCGATTGTCTTTGAAATGGCTGATGATTGTCGACGGCCCTTCTGGATTAAGAACGATGTCGGCATCTGTTATGTCTTCCTCGCTCCAGCGCAATGCTCTGCTGTCTGACCATTTTCTTGACCCTTCATAAAGAAAAGTGTCGACATCGACAATAATGTGTCCTGGATTGATGGCTGGGTAGAGGTAGTTGACGCCCATGATGTATTTGATATATCAAGTGCTCGGGCAGTCGCCGTAAGAGTCACCATTGGTTGAGGATGGTGGGGTAGGTGTCGGGGGTGCCGAAGGTGAAGACGGCCCCGTTGCCCACGGGAACGGTTCTGGTGGCCAGCTGGGAGGCGCGTTGGTAATGGGGTGAGTCGGAGGCGAAGAACATCTTCCAACCCGGGATGTAGTTGTAGGGCTCTGGGGTGGGGTTAAGAGGGTGGTCCTTACGGGTCAGGGCTCCGATGGTGTTGGGTGTGAAGATGGTGGCGGTGGTGTGCATGAGGGCGTCGGCCAGGTCCTCGCTGGCATCCAAGGCGGCCCCGAGTGCCTCTCCGACCATCAGGTCCACACTGGCGTCTCCAGGGTTGGGCATGTTGAAGCTCAGCTCGAGCTTGTTGCCTTGGCCGATCTGTCCGGAGAAGGCCGGTGCCAGGCCGAAGCTGGGGCCGTCGGAGATGGCTTGTACGCCGCGGATTAAGTGGAGGAGGTAGTCCTGGGTGATGGGGGGTGACTGCTCGGCCTCCTGGGGGCTGTCGGCGGTGGGGCGCCACAGGTCCAAGGACGGGTGCAGGGGCCTGACCCGCTGAATCCACTCCCACACCCGATGTCCCTCCGAGACCGGCTCCCCAAGAGCCCGCCAGTCAAATACGAGACTCCATTCCATGATGATTGTCCTTTCCTTGTGGTGCTGATTGATTAAGATGTTAGTTGGGTGGCGTGTAGAAGAGCTCGATCTCGGCAGGAAACTTGCCCGACTTCTGTCGCTTGAAGAGTTCGTTGAAGGTTTCTTTTTCTGCGATGTGCCATTGGATGGGGGTGTCGGTTCCGGTGGCGCGTACGGCCTTGACCTGGTCCTCGGCGGTTTCGATGAGTCCTTTCTTAACGCGTTTCACTTCCCCTGTCACTGGGTCTGTCTTGTAGGTGCTCTTTGGTTCGTTCGACCACTGTCCTTTGATGGGGTTGGCGTAGCCGGGGCCTTTGGCGTCGATGAGGGCGAAGCCGTCGTAGCCGTCGAACTCGACGCCGTTGACGATGTAGGACTGCTCGATGGGGACTCTGGTGACCTGCTCCTCGTAGAGTTGGGAGCGGGCGGAGCCGTAGTTTTTTCCCTTGCCCCACAGGCCGGGGCCGCCGTCGGATCGTCCGGGTCTGGGGGTACGCAGCCCGGGGTAGTGGAGGCCGTTGCGGGGGCTCCAGTCCTGGAGCCTGACGGCGCCGGTCTCGTCTCGTGCGAGCCTGCGTGCGTTTCGGACGTATTGGCGCCATGCGGCTCGGTCGGTGCGCCACAGCCAGGCGGCGTACTCGGCCTCGCGGGTGGCGGCGTGGGCTCCGCGGGCGATCTGGCCGCCCATGGCGCTGGCGGCTCCGGCTCCGACCGTGGTCAGGGCGGCGGTGGCCAGGTCCAGGGCGATCTCGGCTGGTGTGTGGGTGGACAGGTATCGGGTCACTGTGCCCTGGGGGTCGCGCATGAGGGCCGCTGCCCCGCGGGCGGAGCCGAGCACGGTGGCCACGCCCATGCCGACCTCGAAGGCCAGACCGAGCGTGCCCCCGGTGAACAGGATCATGGCCCCGGCGAAGAGCATCAGCCCGAGTTTCTGCTCCCAGCTCAAAGACTCCCACGCCGCTCCCAGCGTATCAAGAAGCCCCGCCAACCAGTGCGCCGAGCCCTCGCCCAGGCTATCGGCCATGCTCTGCGTGAACCCGGGAACCAGGACGATGACGAGAACACCGGCCACCACCGCGCACAGCCCTCCGAGCCGTACCCTCCACCACTGCTCCGGCGCCGGATCCAGCTCGGTGCGCGCCGCCTCCTCCCGTGCGATCCGCAGCTTCGCAGGCGTCGTCAGCAGCAGTCTCGGCTCGCGGAACGCGGCCGCCTCCATGAGCGTCATCCACGCCCACCGCCACTCGACGCCGACGACGGAAACCAGGCAGGCGCCGTCGGCCAGGAATCGCCCGAAGGCGTTGCGCGGCACTCCGGCCCAGACGCGCCACCGCCACGGCGCCCAGCGGTTCCCGTAGTTGCTGCTCTCGACAAAGCTCACGTACCCGCCGCTCCACAACGTGCGGCTGTCGATGACCCAGGCCAGAGCCAGCATCAGCAGAAGAATGACGCCACGTCCGTGCCCGTGGCCGGTCAGCGATGCCGTCGCCCCGATCGGCCACGACGGCGCCTCGCCTCCCGTCTGCAACCACATCACGTAGTTGGAGGCGTTGCGCCCCATGTGGTCGACCACCGCCACCCACCAGGTCCACAGCGGGACCAGCAGAGCGAGAACCTGCAACACGGCTCTGTACCCACCGCGATGCACACGGCCGCGGCGCCACAGGGCGATCCCCAGCCCGATCGCCCCGGCCACCAACCCGGTGACGACCGCGTGCCCGGCGTAGGGGAAGACGTTCCCGGCAACCCCGGAGAACGGGTTCAGGGAATAGGTCGTGGCGCCGTTGCACTCCACCTGTCTCGCTCCGCCCTTGGGGCAGAGGAGACTATCCAGGAGGCTGCCACTGCCGGTCAGGAGCGCGATACGGCGGGTGACCTCCTCGACCGTCTCGAAGGCGGCGCCCGCCGCCGCTCCGAGAACGATCCAGTCGCTCACCAGAAGACGGCGTACCCGCCCCGGAGCGGCCAGAGCGAGAATCGCCAACGGCGTCAGCTTGAGAACCTCCTCCACCACGGAGGCGACCACTATCGATGCGGCTGTATCCGACGGGGTGACGCCGGCGACGCTGCAGACCCACAGACTCACCATCGCGATGAGCAGCGCCAACGGCATCCCGGTGGCGAGCACCCCTGAGGTCAGCGCCCAGGAGACGGTCTTGGCCCGAGCCAGGGCGAACCAGCACACCACCAGCCACAGGCATCCGATCCAGGCCCCCAGCGCGGTGCGGAGCGTCGGCGAGACCACCACGGCCACAACGAGGACCAGCAGTGCGAACCAGGTCGCAACGGCCCGCACTCGGCGCAGCGCCAGGAAGATCCGGGACCTCGACGTACGGTCTCGCAGCCGCTCCCACCACTCCTGCCTCGGCGGTGCATCTGCCCCCGGTCCGGCCGCAGTCCCCGGAGCAGCAGTGGTCGTCATGGCCGGAGCAGTCGGTTGGACAGGTGCCGTTGCGGGCTGCGGATGGTGGGCGGCTCCCTGGATGGGCGGCGGCTCGGAGGCTCTGCCGGAGTCGGGCATGCGACCGTAGGCGGCTGTCTGCGCGCGACCGACCACCGGCCCCGCGGGCGGGACGCCACCATGACTCTGGGGTGGTGTGACCCCGTGTGCTGCGGGCGGTGGGACGTGGCCGGAGGCCGCCGTCGGCTGTCCCACCGCAGGATGGCCTGATGGCTGTCCCGCTGGCGGTTGTCCCGCCGCCGGCGTCCTCTCCCGGCCCTCTTGCTCGGGCGGGCGCCGAGACGCCGGCCAGATCCGAGGAGGCTCCCCGGAGCCCGAGCCCGGAACGTTCCCGTAGCCGTCACCGTTCAACTCCTACTCCTCCCCTTCATGGCGCCATGCAGTGGCGTCACCATTTTGTTACCAATCGGTAGGGAGAGGGGCGAGTTCGTCAACCTCTTGCGGGAGGGGAGGGGGTGCGCCGATGGGAATCGCCGGTGCTTCCAGAGCTACCCTTCTCGGATGGGGCGTCCGTCGCCTGCGAAGCATCTTCCGGCGCCACCCCTGACATTCGTCAACCCTCCTCCACTCCTTCAACGCCCAGGACATGACCCGCACGACCTCACCACGCAGCCCCGGCAACGGCCTCTTCGCCTCCCTGAGATTCCACAACTACCGGATCTGGTTCCTGTCCGCCCTCGTGGCCAACACCGGGACCTGGATGCAGCGCGTGGCCCAGGACTGGCTGGTGCTGCGCGTCCTCACCGACGACTCCGCCTCCGCCACCGGCCTGACCACAGCCCTGCAGTTCCTCCCCATGCTGCTGCTGTCCGCGCACGCCGGACTCGTCGCCGACCGGGTCGACCAGCGCAAGTTCCTCATCCTCACCCAGAGCGCCATGGGCCTGGTCTCCGCCGTCGTCGCCATCGATGTCCTGGCCGGCACCGCCCGCCTCTGGCACGTCTACCTCGCCGCCTTCCTCGGGGGCCTGGCCGCCGCCTACGACGCCCCGGCCCGCCAGACCTTCGTGGCCCGGATGGTGCCCGCCGAGCACCTGTCCAACGCCGTGGGCCTCAACTCCGCCTCCTTCAACGCCGCCCGGCTCCTGGGGCCGGCGCTCGCCGGCGTCGTCATCACCTGGGTGGGTGCCGGCTGGGTCTTCGCCGTCAACGCCGCCACCTTCCTCTTCCCGGCCGCGGCCCTGGCCGCCATGCGCGTGAGCGAGCTCGTGGACATGCCCCGCGCCCAACGCGCCGCCGGCCAGCTCCGCGAGGGCCTGGCCTACCTGCGCGGCCGCACCGACCTCATCGTCATCATCTCCGTGGTCGCGGTCGTCTCCATGCTCACCCTCAACTTCCAGGTCACCATGGCCGCCACCGTGCGCACCGTCTTCCACCTGGAGTCCGACGCCTACGGCACCGTCTCCTCGGTCTTCGCCGTCGGCTCCCTCTCCGGTGCCCTGTGGGCGGCCCGACGTCGCAACCCCCGCCCCCGCACCGTAGTGCTGGCGGCCCTCGCCCTGGGGGTGTTCACCCTCCTGCTGGCCATCATGCCCACCTACCCGACCTTCATGGTTATGACGATCCCGGTGGGCCTGTGCGTCCTGACCCTCCTGACCAGCGCCAACCAGACCGTGCAGATGACTACCGAGCCGTCCATGCGCGGGCGGGTCCTGAGCATCTACATGATGTTCTTCCTGGGGTCGACGCCGCTCGGCTCTCCGCTCATCGGCTGGGTGGCCGACACCTGGGGGCCGCGCATGGCGATCGCGGTCGGCGGTCTGAGCGCTGTCCTCACCGCGCTGGTGGCCGCCGCCTGGAGCTACAGGCACTGGAACCTGTCCCTGCACTACTCCTCCACCCGCCCCTACCTCAGGACCGCCTCCAAGGCGCCGGAAGCTCCGCGGCAGCCTCCGGAATCGGAGGGCCGGAGCGACGCCGACGTCGACTGACGGAATCGGTCGAGAGCCGGCTGAGCCGCTGGACGAGCAATACGCACGCTACCTGTCGCGCATCTTCGAGGCGCTGGGGAGTCCTCCCCAGGCGAGGATCGGCGCGCCTTCAGACAGTGTTGGCGGACCTTGCGGCGCGCCGATTATCCTTTCAAGAAGCGCGGCGCAACGAAGAAGTCCCTTTCCGGACTCGAGCGGTCGCGGTAACCCACCTCAAGCAGGAGCCCACCTCATGAGCGAGCTGATCGACACCACCGAGATGTACCTCAAGACCGTCTACGAGCTCGAGGAGGACGGCGTTCCACCGCTGCGGGCCCGCATCGTTGAGCGCCTCGACCACTCGGGTCCCACGGTCTCCCAGACGGTGGCGCGCATGGAGCGCGACGGCCTCATCAAGGTCGCCGACGACCGTTCCCTCCAGCTCACCGAGGAGGGCCGTAGGCGGGCTACCGAAGTGATCCGCAAGCACCGGCTTGCCGAAAGGCTGCTGCTGGACGTCATCGGCATGGACCGCCGGCTCGTCCATGAGGAGGCCTGCCGTTGGGAGCACGTGATGAGCGAACAGGTCGAGGAGCGCCTGGCCGTCATCCTCGACGACGTCTCCGCCGACCCCTTCGGCAACCCCATCCCGCCGCAGACCGCCGAACACCCCAGGCCCTCCGCCGATGAGGTCAGTGTGGAGCGCATCGCCGGCCGTGAGACCGCCACTGCCGTCGTCAGCCGCATCGGAGAGCCGATCCAGGCGGATACCGGGCTCATCGCCGCTCTCGAGGACGCCGCGATCGCGGCTGGCGCCCAGGTGGAACTGCGCATCAGTGCCGGTGGAGTGCGGCTCGTCGGGGCCTCTGGCGACCCCGTCGTCCTGGCTGATGACGTCGCCCGCCACCTCTTCGTCCAGCGCTGAGGGACGCCGATCGGCCTCTCTGTCAGAATCCACAGAAACACCTGAAAACATCCTGTGCAGGCAAGGCTGTCATGTCGGCGCCCCGGGTCCCGAGAGTATGGGATGCGGGGCGCTGTTTTGTAGTTTAGGTCACAGGCGAGAGTCCTCTCTCACTGTGAGTCCCATCGAGGTGAGATGAAGAGGAGATGGTGACCGCTCCGATAGGCGGATGTTCTTTTTCCGCTGAATGCCGCCATTTCGTCCATTATCGCTATTCACTCTCGCGGACCGAGGTCCCTGGAGATATATGGAGGAAACCGAAAATCGACACGAGGTGTCTCGGCTCACAACAGTGTGTGACACCTGGCCGTGACGAAGCGCTGGTCTGTCATGTAGCGTTCAGGTCGTTGCCGCAGACAACCGTCTCGGTGGCGTCTCGGATCGGGGCTTAGTCCTGCCACTCGGTCTGAGGCAAGTGGAACCAACAACTCAAGTGGCAGGAACGGGGGAACCAACTACCGGTCGCCCGGACTGACAGTCCGAACGACCTTGGGGTGAAGCCCGCATCTGCGGGCCGGGCGTCTCCAGTCCGAACCCGACAGCTCACCTCGTCGGCTCAACAGGAGAAAGCATTCATGTCCTCACGCACCATCGCACGTCACCGCAAAGCCACCCGCGCCCTTACCCCACTGGATGACTTTGCTCCCACCGCGCGCCGAGGTCTGGCCGTCGCCGCGTCGTCCGGTCTTGCCCTGACCATGATTGCCTCGGGTGCCAACGCCGCCGGCCGCACCGAGGTCACCTCCTCCTCCACCGGAACCATCGAGGCTTCCGGCGTGACTCCCGGAGTCGGCATCCTTGCCGCCAACGCCCGTGAGGCGCTGGCTGCTCGCCAGCAGATCACCATCTCCCAGGCCAGCTGGGTGACCGAGGCTGCTCCGCAGGTCGAGGCCGTCGCACCTGCCGCTGCCGCCCCTGAGGCTCCCGCCACCCCCGAGGCGCCTGCCGCTGAGGCTCCGGTCGAGCAGAGCGCCGACGACGCCGGCGCTGCTGCGGCTGCCGCCTCCGCCGACCAGGGCACCGACGCCGCCGCTGCGGACACTCAGGCGACCCCCGCCTCCGCGCCGGCCGCCTCCACCTCGTCCGTCGTGGCCATCGCCATGCAGTACATCGGCTCGCCCTACGTGTGGGGCGCCTCCGGCCCGAGCGCCTTCGACTGCTCCGGCTTCACCTCCTACGTCTACGCTCAGGTCGGCATCAGCCTGCCCCGTACCTCCGGCGCCCAGGCCGGAGCCGGTACCCAGGTGTCCGCTTCCGAGGCTCAGCCCGGCGACCTGGTCACCTGGCCCGGCCACGTCGGCATCTACGCCGGTAACGGCATGGTCATCGATGCCGGTGACGAGTCCACCGGTGTGGTCTACCGCGAGCTGTGGGGCTCCCCCAGCTTCGTCCGCGTCGGCTGATCGCAGACGTCACTCTCTTCTTTCCCGTGAGGGGCGAGCGCCGTGAGGTGCTCGCCCCTCACGGCGCTCTGCCGGGTGAGTCGGACGGCGGTCAGTGCGGTGTCCAGGTGGGGAAAACTGACACAACCTCGCCATGTGGTGGTCCCCACACCCCTTTTCGGGGCAGAATGTTCCTTGGGTCGCAGACCGTATCTCGAGAAAGGGCAGATCCCATGACTGATGACAACGTCGTCCTCGTCGGAGTCGATGGTTCACCCGAGTCCCTGGCCGCAGTGGACTGGGCTGTTGCGCGTGCCGAGCGCCAGGGCTGGCGCGTCCACATCCTGTGCGCCTACTCCCTGCCCTCCTTCACCACGGCGTCCCTTGACGGCGGCTATGCAGCACTCGACGACTCCGCCGTCAGGTCCGGTGCCCAGGCCGTCATTGACGAGGCCGTCGAGCGTGTCAAGAAGTCCGGCGTGGCGGTCACCTCCTCGCTGGAGACCGGGGACCCGGCCGGCGTGCTCGTCGACCTCTCCGAGGAGGCGACGCTGACTGTCGTCGGCACTCGCGGGGGCGGTGGTTTCACAGACCGCCTCCTGGGGACGGTTTCCTCCGCCCTGCCCGCTCACAGCCACTGCCCGGCCGTCGTCGTGCCCCAGCGCACCGAGGGCGCCGACTACACGCCGGTGCGGCGCATCGTCGTCGGCGTGGACGGCTCCTCCTCGGCCCGCAAGGCCCTCACGTGGGCCGTGACCGAGGCGGAGGCGTGGGATGCCGAGCTCACCGCCATCGCCGCCGTGCCGATGGCCTCCGGTGCCGGTGCGCTCGCCTGGCTGCCGGCCGCCGTCGACCGCGAGCAGGTCCTCGCCGACGTCCGCTCCGGCCTGGACCGTGCCATCAACGAGGCTCTTGAGGGCCACGAAGGGGTCACCGTGCGCCGGCACGCCCTGGACGGCAACCCGGCCGAGCTCCTGGCGGAGTTCTCCACCGCCGTGGACCTCGTCGTCGTCGGCTCACGTGGCCGCGGCGGCTTCTCCGGGCTGCTGCTGGGCTCCACCAGTCAGGCGGTCCTGTCCCACGCCTCGTGCCCGGTCCTGGTGGCGCCCTCGCACCATGCCAAGGGTGAGCGGCGCACCTCGCGCACCTCCACCCCGTGGGGTCGCGCCTGAGGGCCGTTCTGCCGCGGCGGGCCGGTGCCTGCTCGCCGCGGCGCCACCCCGGGGCCCGACTGGTCATGGGCGGACCGATTCACTGGTAGTCTTCCGCGCAGGCCCTCGTAGCTCAGGGGATAGAGCACCGCTCTCCTAAAGCGGGTGTCGTTGGTTCGAATCCAATCGAGGGCACGGACGCCGGCCGCTCCCCGTCGGCGCCGGGCAGTTCCGGTCGACGTCGGGAGAGTGCCGCTAGACCTTGGTCGGGGGTGCACGCAGGGGGACGGCAGACGCTTGCCGGAGTTGTGGCGGTCGCCGGTCCACCGGCGAGCCACGCCCCGGTGCGTCTCCACGTCCAAGGGCCGATCGGCCTATATCTTGAGCGTATGACGCCTTCGTTCTTCTCCTTCGGCCGCAAGCGGCGCGATGCTGCCCTCCGGGAGGATGAGCGCAAGGGTGCCGGAGCCTCGGTCGGATCGGAACAGACCGCGAGCCGACGGCGTTTCGCCGCAGACCTGGGGGCACTGGCCGCAGCGCCGAGCAAGCCTGAGCCCGCCCCCGAACCGGCGCCTCCCGCCCCCGTGCGCCCCGCACCCGCACCGCCCCTGAGCGAGGCGGACGTCGAGCGGCGCGAGCGCATCGACAGGGCCCTGTCCACCTGGCGCAGCCAGCTCGTGGACCTGGGGGGCGTGGCCAGCCTGGATGACATCACCCTGCTCGACGGCGTCGTCGACCTCACCGCCGCGCACCCCTCGGGCCTGGCCCAGCTCTACGCCGGCCGGCCCACCCACCTGTCCAGCATCGTGCGCGAGCGCAACGCCCTGGGCGAGGCCCGCCAGTCCCTGCGGGAGGTCTCCGCCCGCACCGACATCCTCGCCCGTCAGTTCGGCGTCGCACCGGTCTACCTGGCCATCGGGGTGGCCACCTGGAACGAGACGGTTCCCGAGGACGGAGAGGAGGACGACTCCATCCGCCTCGTCGACAGTGCCTCGCCGGAGGCGGACCTGACCGCCCAGATCCCGCACGTCGAGCGCATCGCCGCCGAGCACGCCGCCCGCAACGCCCTGGCCGCCGCCGGCCTGACCGTCCCCGAGGCCCCCTCGGCCCCGCGCGTGCGCACCGTCAACGCCCCCGTCCTGCTGCGCCCCGTGCGCCTGACCAGCGCCACCGCGGACGCCACCCTCACCCTCGACCCCACGATCGAGGTCAACCCGGTCCTCACCCGCGCCCTGCGGCGCTACCAGTGCACCACCGACATCGGCGACATCGCCCGCGCCGCCCTGTCCTCAGCGGGTTTCACGCCGCGATCGGCCCTGGCCCGCATCGGCGCCCTGGGGCGCCAGTACCTGCCCGGCTTCGAGATCCACGAGCGCCTCGTCGTCGGCGCCTTCGTCCACCCCGGCCAGGCTCTGGTGGAGGACTTCGACGCCGTCCTGGAGCGCTCGCGCACCTCCGCCCTGGTCGCGGCCATCGCCGGGGACGAGGGGGCCCGTGAGGCCCTCAGCGTCGAGCTGCCCCCAGCTGTCCCCACCGACCGGGTCCCTGGTGCCGAGCGCGGCGTGGGCGACCTGGAGCCCTCCCAGCTCGACGTCATCGAGGCCGTGGGCACCGGGGCGAGCTTCCTCATCGACGCGCCTCCCGGCTCCGACGTCGCCGGTGCCCTGGCGGCCGTCTTCGCCGACGCCGCCGCCTCCGGACGCACCGTGCTGCACGTGCCCGCCACCAGCGCCGACGGGCACGCCGTCGCGGCAGCCCTGCGCGAGGAGGGCCTGGGATCCATGGTCCTGGACCTCACCGAGGACGCCGCCTGGCGTCAGCACGCCTCCGAGGGCATCCGCGAGAGCCTGGGCGTCCAGCCGCCCCAGCTCGACGTCTCCGAGATCATCTCCCTGCGCGACCGCCTCACCACGGTCCGCTCCCGCCTGGACCGCTATGTGCGGGCCCTGCACCGGCCCCGCGAGCCCTGGTCGGTCTCCGCCTACGAGGCCCTCCAGAAGCTCGCCGAGCTCACCAGTCGCCGTGACCGCGCCACCACCCGGGCCCGCATCGACGCCGAGCACCTGGGCCGCCTCGACGAGGACGGCAGGGAGCGGGCCCTGGCGCTTCTGCACCGCGGGCACACCCTGGGCCTGTTCACCCCCGAGGTCTCCTCCAGCGCCTGGAACGGGATCCCGGTGGAGGACATGGATGAGGCCACCGACGCGCTCGTCCACCTGCGTGCCCTGGCCAACGACCTGCTGCCCACCATCCAGGAGCACACGGCCGTGGTCGCCCGCACCACCGGGCTGAGCCGGGCCCGCAACCTGGGCCAGTGGATCGAGCAGCTCGACATGTTCGACGGCGTGCGCGAGTCCCTGGACGTCTTCCTGCCCGAGGTCTTCGAGCGCTCCGCCGCCGACATGGTCATCGCCACCGCCTCCAAGCGCTGGCGCGACGAGCGGGGCATCCACATGGACGGCTCGCGGCGCCGGCGATTCACGCGCCAGGCCAATGACCTCGTGCGGCCGGGCCGCGTCGTCGACGACCTGCACGACGAGCTGGTCAAGGTCCAGCGCCGCCGCGAGGTCTGGCGCCGCCACGACCCCGACGGCGGCTGGCCCCGTCTGCCCCAGGGCCTGGACGAGATGCGGCGCTCCGCCGGCCGGGCGCGCGGCGCGGTCTCCGAGGTCCAGCCGTTGCTGGGACGCGCCCAGGACTCTCCGATCCTCATGGAGATGCCCCTGGAGGATCTCCTGGGGCTCGCCCGGTCCCTGGCTGCCGACGACCTCACCGCCCAGAAGCTCCCCGAGGTCAACCGCATCCGTACCGACCTCGCGGCCATGGGGCTGAGCGACTTCGTGGCGGACATGGCCGCCCGGAGCATCGCGGATGAGCAGCTCGAGCCCGAGCTCACCTACTGCTGGTGGTCCTCCCTGCTGGCCCAGACCCTCGCCGCCGACCCCGACCTCGGCGGCCTCGACGCGCGTGCCCTGTCCCAGATGGCCGTCTCGCTGCGAGAGCTTGACGCCGCCCACACACGCTCCCTGTCCGGCCCTGTGGCCCAGGCCTGCGCCCGTCGGGTACGCGCCGCCGTCGAGCAGGACAAGGCCGACGCCCGCGCCCTGTACATCTCGCTGGCCCGTGAGGACGGCGTGCCCCTGCGCGAGATCATCGACGCCCACCCCATGGCCCTGCTGGCCCGGCCGATCTGGATCGTTCCGCCCACACTCGTTCCCCAGATCTTCTCGCCCACCGCGGTGGTGGACCTGGCCGTCCTGGACGCCTCCACGCCCATGCCGGTCCCGCAGGTGCTGCCCGCCTTCGTGCGCGCCGAGCAGGTGCTCGTCGTCGGAGACTCCCGGCGCGCGACGACGGGCCTGGCCGCCGAGCTCGGCCCGCTCCTGCCGGCCCGTACCCTGCCGACGGCACGCAACAGCCTCGACGCCGGTATCGCCTCGTTCCTGGCGGCCAACGGCTACGAGGGGGTTGTCGAGGCCGTGCCCTCCCCGCCGGGGGAGGCCTACCTGTCCCTGGAGCTCGTGGACGGACGGGGGATGCCGGCCCCCGGGCAGACAGCGGTCGAGACCGTGGAGGCCGAGGTCTCCCGCGTTGTCGACATGGTCATCGACCGGGCCCTGACCCGGCCCGATGAGTCCCTGGGTGTCATCGCTCTCAACCGTCTGCACGCCGACGCCCTGCGCTCGGCCATCACCCGGGCGGCTGCAGGTGCCCCGGCCCTCGAGGAGTTCTTCGCCCCCGGCGCCACCGAGCCCTTCACGGTCGTCGAGCTGGCCGAGGCCCGCGCCCTGCGACGCGACCACATCATCATCTCGGTGGGCTACGCCAAGACCCCGCACGGGCGCACCATCCACAACTTCGGCCCCGTCTCCGACCACAGCGGCATGGTGGGACTTGTCGAGGCCCTGTGCGCCTCGCGAGGCAGCACCCAGGTGGTCTCCTGCCTGGCCGCCGGCGACATCGACCGCGACCGCCTGCGCGCCCCCGGTGCACGTCTGCTGCGGGAGGTCCTGGCCCGCGCCGAGGACGCCTCCCAGACCGGCAACTCGGCAGGCAAGGTCCCCGATCGGCTCCTGGTGGACCTGGCCGAGCACCTGTGGCGCAAGGGCCTGTCCGTCGTTCCCCGCTACGGGACCGACGGCGGGGTGCGAATCCCGCTGGCCATCGGCCACCCCGACTACCCCGATGAGCTGCTCGTGGCGGTTCTGACCGACGACGTCGACTACATCTCCGAGCCCAGCCTGCGTCGGCGTGACCGGCACCGCGTCGAGCGCCTTGAGAGGCGCGGCTGGCACGTCCACATGGCCTTCTCCGCCGGAGTCTTCGTGGACCCGGAGGCCGAGGCCAAGGCCGTTGAGGAGCTCGTCCTTGCCGTCCTCGTGGAGCGCCAGGGCAACGCGGCCCCTCCCATGGAGGCCGTGCCCGATCGCGTCGACGACTCGGCGCGCGCCGTCCCCGAGACGCCCGAGCCCGAGTCCGGCGAGGCCCATGAGCGCACCGAGCGCCCCCGTATCGCCCAAGGGCTGCCGCTGCAGGCCTACTCCGATGACCAGCTCGACGACCTCATGGCCTGGATCCGCTCCGACGGCGTGGGCCGCTCCGAGGCCCGGGAGGTCGAGGAGCTGAGGTCCGCCCTGGCACTGCGCCGCCGCGGCTCGGGGATCGACGCCGTCCTGGCCAACGCCGTGCGGCGCACCCGCTGAGCCGTCTGAGCGATCCTGAGCAACAGCACAGTGCGTGACAGTGGCGCCGTGAGTGACGCGGCAACGGCAGGTGGTTCAGACTGTTCCCGGAGGCCAGACGCGGAGCCTGCGTCATCCGCTGCTGTCACGCCCGAGCGTGGGAGCACGCGGCGCCGTCGTCGGGTGGTGGCCCTGTCCGTCCGGGACCAGGAGCGTGTGGCCCGTGGTGACAATCCTGAGGACCTGGCCCGGGCCGACTATGAGCATGACGCTCTCAGCGGCCATGGGGGCGGGCTCGATGCGCCCGAGACCGGCGCTGCCAGTTCCAATGACTCTCGCCTCAAACGTGATGTCCCTCCGCACTGGGGCTGAGCGCGGAGGTATCGAGTAGCCGCGCGTCGAAATGTCGGGAAAGGGCTTCTGACGTCGAGCGATGGAAATGCGGAGGTCCCCGCCGATCATGAGGATCGGCGGGGACCTGACGCGATATTAGATCGATGCGGGACTCACTGCCTGGCGGCGTTGGCGGAGAGCAGGTCGCGGATCTCGGTGAGGAGTTCGACGTCGGTGACCTCCTTGGCCTCCTCCTCGGCCTTCTGCTTTGCCATGCGCTCCTTGATCTTGTTCATCGGCATCACAATGGCGAAGTAGACGGCGACGGCAATCAGGAAGAAGTTGATCACCGTGGTGACGATCGTGCCGGGCATCACGTAGCCGTCAGGGTTGGCGGCAAGCTCCTCAGCAGTGGCCACGTGGAAGGTGTAGGTGCCGTTCTGGTAGAGGGAAAATGCTCCCAGGGAGTCGAAGTTGGGCTGGCCGATGAGCTGCCCGATGATGGTCATAATGACCTTCGTGATGGCATCGACGATCGGCTTGAAGGCAGCACCGATGATGACGGCGACGGCGAGCTCGAGGGCGTTGCCCTGCGCAATGAACTCCTTGAATCCCTTAATCATGGCGATCCTTTCTAGCGGCGCGGGCAGACGTCTGCCGGGGGTGCGCCATCGGGGGCTGGAATTGAGAGCGTCTTATCATTCGCGTAAGACGTCGCAGCGGCATTACGGGCTCAGCGCAATGCCGAGCGTGCTATTCGTAGCCGCGCCAACTACCAGAATAGCGCTACCCGCAGGAATAGCCAGTGTGATAAGTGTTACTTTCTTGTTTCCTGTCCAGCGACTTCCTTCTCCTGTCTGTTGGATCATGACGACTCGGGCTCCGGAACAGAGCACCGTGCTGCGTGTTCCGAATGGTCCGATCGACATTCCTTGGGAATTGCTTTGAGAAGACTTCTGAAATCCTGGTGATTCCTGGTCGGGTGATGACAAGGGCGTGCTGGGAGTGGAAGAGGACTCCATTGTCGGGATGTTTTTCGGAATGTCCTGATCGGCGGGCTCCTTGCTCTGCACGTCGGATTCATTCGCCGCTGCGCCGTTCGAAGACTCGTCCTGCGCCTGCGGTGTCCAGCCCTCCGGGGCCTGCCCGATGACGTCAACCCGCATCCCGGGGTGGGCGAGCTCGGCACCGACGTCGACCGGCACCTGGACCAGCCGCTCGTCGGGGCCCAGTTGCTCAGCCTCGTGACCGCTGGTCATCGAGGAGGTGATAACGGTGCCCGGCTCCAGGGTGATGGCGGCCCGGGTTCCCACCACCTGCTCCGAGGAGGCCAGGCCGGACTGGGGGAGCGACGATGCTGGAAGCCTGCTTGTCGTGACGTCCTGCTCGGTGATGAGCGTCCCGGCGCTGACCTGGCGAGCGGCGATGAGCACCTGCCGCCCCTGTTCGGGGCCTGGGCGCAGCACGCTGAGGGCCACCAGGACCGCAGTTCCCAGGCAGACCGCCACCACCAGGTGGCGATGCCGCCACAGCAGGAGAGAGGGGCGCCGCACGGCCTGTCGGCTGTTGCTGGACGAGTGAGGCTGAGGTGGCGATGAGCACGGCGACTCGGGGGACGAGTGCGCGGGATCCCTGTGGGACCTACTGCGCGGCGAACGACGGGACAGACGGTGGTGAAGGCTCATGCGACCAGGGTCGAGCCTCTGCCGCGGCTCGGCATGCCACGGTCCCCAGCTCTGTGGACAGGAGTTGCACAAGCGGGTCTGTGGCCCCCGGGCGTGGCCCTGTGCCCGTCTCTGAGGGCCTGGGACTCTCAGGACTCAGGGGATCTGGTCTGCGCCGGCGAGCCTGTGGCCAGTAGGAACCACTCCTGGGCCGTGATGACGGCGTCCACGGGCTCGTCGTGCTCCTCCACGGGCAGCGGTCCGGTCACCAGCTCCTCGGGATGGATGATGGCGAAGGTGTGGGTGCCTGAGGCCCGCAGCGGCAGCATCCGGTCATACCATCCGCCGCCCTGCCCCAGACGGCGCCCGTCGCAGTCCACGGCGAGCGCCGGAATGAGGAGGGCGTCGACGTGACGCACCGCCTCGGCCGGCAGCGTGGGGCCGCTGGGCTCCGGAGGGCGCCTGGGCGCCCGTTCCGCCAGGTCCTCACTTCCTTGGAACAGACCCCAGCAGCGCGCCAGGTGCGGTCCGAGCACCGGCAGCAGCACCTTGACGCCGGTCTCGTGGAGTCTCTCCAGCAGCAGCCGGGTGCAGGGCTCCGCCCCCACCGACACGAAGGTCGCCACGTTCGCCGCGCCGGCCACCGCCTCCAGTGCGTGCTCGGTCAGGGCCTCGCAGGCCGCCGTGTGCCCCGACGAGGGGTGCTGGTGATGAGCGCGGCGGTGCGAGCGCAGTACCTTGCGCAGCTCCTCCTTGGCGTCGTCGACCTCGAGTCGGCTCGTATCGGGAAGGTCCAGCGCGCCGGTCGTCATAGCCCCATCCTCGCAGGTGATGGCGTCCCGTGTCTGAACCGTTCGTCCCGGCGGGGCACAACGCGTGTCGCTAACCTGACGGTAGCCTGAGCGCCATGAGAACAGTGGCCGAACATCTGGCCGCCTGCCTGGAGATCGCCCGGGCGGCAGCACCCCTCGACGTCGTCCTTCCCGACGCCGTCGGATGCGTCCTGGCCCAGGACGTCGTCGCCGGAATCGACCTGCCCGCCGTGGACCTGGCCGGCCAGGACGGTTACGCCGTCATCGCCGGGGACGTCGCTGAGGCCGCCGACAGCAGCCCGATCGTGCTCGAGGTCGTCGATGCGGTACGCGCCGGTGACATGCGCCCCTGCCGCCTCGTGCCCGGGGCCGCCGTCCTCATCGACTCCGGAGCCCCTATGCCGCTGAGGGCCGACGCCGTCATCCCCTGGGCCGACACCGACCGCGGCGAGGCCCGCGTCAGCATCCACCGAGCCGTCGCGCCCGGAGACAATGTGCGTCGTCGCGCCGAGGACGTGAGGTCCGGGACCACTGTCCTCAAGCGGGGCTCGAGGGTCAGCGCCCGACAGGTCGCCCTCCTGGCCGGGCTCGGGCTGCACCGGGTGCGGGTGCGCCCCGCTCCGCGCGTCGTCGTGGTCTCCATCGGGGACGAGCTGGTCGAGCCCGGCCAGTCCCGCGAGGCCGGGGACGTCTTCGACGCCAACGGCCACGCTCTGGCCTGTGCGGTCACTGACGCCGGTGGCCAGGCCTTCCGAGTGGCCGCCGTCCCCGACGAGCTGCGCGCCCTGGCCGACACCATCGAGGACCAGCTCGTGCGCGCCGACGTCCTCATCACCACCGGGGGCCTGAGCGTCGGCCAGGGGGACACAGTCAAGGAGGTCCTCGCGCCCCTGGGATCCGTGCGATTCGATGCCGTTGCCATGTCCCCGGGCCGCCAGCTCGGTGTGGGCACGGTCGAGGGCACCCCGATCTTCTGCCTGCCCGGCGACCCGGTCGGCGCCCAGATCACCTTCGAGACCTTCGTGCGCCCGGTCCTGCGCCAGATCGCCGGACGTGCCTCCCTGCACCGATCCAGTCTGCCGGCCACCATCTCCGAGGGCTGGCACTCCCCGTCCGGCAAGCGCGAGTTCGTCCCCGTGCACGTCAGTGGCTCGCCCGCCCGTGGTTACCGCGCCGAGCCGACGACGCCGCCGGGCACCGTCCGGCTGTACGGCCTGTCCGAGGCCAACGCCATCGCCGTCGTGCCCGAGGACACGAGCACCGTGGTGGCCGGTGACACCCTCCACTGCCTGCTGCTGGACGCCTGATGACTAACGGCGCGGCGCAGCCGTCCCCGGCCTCGACGGCGCCCGCTGGTCCCCGCAACGGGCGGCTGCGTCGGGCGGCCGCCGGACTGCTCCTCGGAGCGGGATCGTCTGCGCGCTTCACCTGGCCGGTGCGCCTGGAGCCCGAACCAGTGCGAGGAGAGCCGGCGCGTAGAGGCTCGGTGAGTCCAACGGCTCGCCCTTCCGTCGTCGTGCGCGAGCTGAGGGCCGACGACGAGGACGCCTGGAGGGCGCTACGACAGGCGGAAAATGACCGGCTCGCCCCCTGGGAGGCCACCTTGCCGGCCGGCGGGGGAGAGGTTCTCAGCGCCTTCCCCGTCTTCGTGCGTCGTCAGGCCCTCCGGGCCCGGCTGGGGGAGGCGATGCCGTTCGTCGTCGAGGTCGACGGCGCCCTCGCGGGTCAGGTCGCCGTCGACCCGATCACCTGGGGCGCCATCCGCAGTGCCCAGGTGGGTTACTGGATCGGGAGCACCTGGCAGGGGCGCGGAATCATGCGTCTGTCGGTGGCCCTGATTCTCGATCACCTCCTGGGGCCGGTTGGGTTGCACCGTGTGGAGGTCAACGTGCGTCCCGAGAACGAGCGGAGCCTGGCTCTGTGCCGCGGGCTCGGGCTGCGTGAGGAGGGGCTGCGGCGCGGTTACATGCACATCAACGGGGCCTGGGCCGACCACGTCTCCTTCGCCGCCCTGGCCGAGGAGGTCCACGGATCCGACGGCACCGGCTTCCAGGAGCGCCTCACCCGCGGGTCGTAATTCTTCACGGCCTGTGTGGGGTCGGGGGATGTCGGCCGAGTGTGCTCACGGAGTGGTTGAGGGTGCGTCAGTGGTGCCGTCGGACAGATGGTCGAGACGGGGATATCGGTACGGAAGAAACGTATGTGACTGGTGTGACGACAGGGATGTGCTGCTGACAGTGTGACATCTTGAATCCCAGGTATTTCGCAGGAAAACCGGAGTGTTCCTGCGCGGGGACGGGGGTGCTCACGCCTACGGTTGCAGTGTGGGAATCGAGATCTGGGCAGTCATCGCCCTCATCACGGTTCTCTCCGTGTACCTCCTTCCGTATTTGGTGGGGCGCCGTGAGATGGCGCGGCGCTCCAATGTCCAGGACCGCTACTCGGCTGAGCTGCGCGTCCTGGCCACAGGTGCGGCCGCCGTCGAACGTGACGACACCTGTGCGAGCAGTGGGCATGCGGAGCTCTTTCGACGTCGACCGGAGGTGAGGGTGATGAACAGGCCCGCCGTGAGGAATGTGCGTGCCCTGCGCACCGAGCGCGAGCTCGACCATGCCCGTCAGGTTCACGCCCAGGGGCGCGAGCGTCGTCGGGTAGCCGCTTCGCACCGCGGGATCGTCGCCAGCGTCCTGCTCGGAGTCTCGCTCGGCGCCTGGGTGCTGGGTCTTGTGACGGCCCTGCCGTGGTGGCCGGCCCTGCTGCCCACGGCGCTGCTCGGGGCCTCGATGGTGGCCGGACGTCGGGCCGCCCTGGCCTCCACTGCGGCCGACCATCGTGAGCGCCGCCGTATCGCCGAGCTCGAGCAGACCCTGGTGACCCTGACCGGTCGACGCTCCCCGGCCTCGGTCGTGGCCGCGCCCCGCTCCGTCGTCGACGGCACACGCAGCGCCTCCAGTGGTGCCGGCAGCGTCAGCGCCGCCTCGCCGGCCGCACCGGTCAGCGAGTCCAGCGCGACGCAGAACTCCTTCATGGAGCGACTCGCTCGGGAGAGCACCCAGCAGCGGGCCGCCCGCCCGACGACGTCGGTTCAGGAGACTGCAGATGCCGCCTCCGCCGCCTCCGCCGGCTCCGCTACGGATGCCGCCCCGGTGGCTCCCGCCGTCACTCCGGTCGCCGAGAGGGCTGAGGCGACTGAGGCTGCCGAGGCTCAGCGCTCCCACACTGCTGGTTCCGAGGCTGACCGCCTCGCCGAGCTCGACGCCGATCTGGATGCCGAGACCGCCGCGGCCGTGGCTGCCGAGCGCGAGGCCACCCGGCGAGCCTCGGTATACGTGCCCTCCCGACACGCCGGCAAGGTCTCCCGAGACGTGCGTGACGCGGTCTCGCGCGACGGCGATGAGGCGAGCTCGCCGAGCACCAAGGACTTCGTCACCTCCTTGTCGACGCAGTCCCCCCGCCGCCTGACCGGCTGGGGCAAGCTCTTCGCTGAGGCGAGCGCCATTGAGCAGGAGGCGCAGGCTCAGGAGGCCGCGACGTCGGTCCCCGAGGCTCCCGCATGTCCCCAGCAGACTGCTGCTCCGGTCTCCTCCCCAGCCGCCTCTGAATCGGTTCGTCCGGCTGCGCGCCCGCAGGCTCCCGTGGCCACAGCGCCCGCTGAGGCGGAGGAGACGGCCAAGGAGGAGGCGACGACGTCGACCCCGCCCCAGGGCTGGCGTCCGGTCCACGTGCCCGCACCGACCTACACGTTGGCGGCCCGGGCGCCCCGGCGCTCCTACGCCGACCCGGTGGTCGATCCGGGTGCCTCGGCGCCGGTGCCCGCGCGCCCGCAGACGGCCCGTGCCTACATTCCCGCTCCGGTGGAGGACGATGAGGAGGAGCTCTTCCACCCCATCGACCTCGACGCCATCCTCGAGGGGCGTCGCGCGGCCGGAGAGTAGTGCGGATCCTTTCAGTGGCTGTGGGACTCCTGGTGCGGTGGGCGGGCTCACCGCCACCGAACTTGCCAGGACGTCCGGCGACGATGCTAGGATCAACCCCGCACCGGGGGCTATGGCGCAGTTGGTAGCGCGTCTCGTTCGCAATGAGAAGGTCGGGGGTTCGAATCCCCCTAGCTCCACCACCTCAGAGGTCTGCCCCGCCAGGAAGCTGGCGGGGCAGACCTCTTTCTGGCGGCCATCACAGGCGCCAAGGAGTGATCTCACTCACGTATGACCGGTGGTGGTTGGCGGAGGTGCGCGGATTTGCGGGGACTTCGCGGACTGGCGGCACGATATGGCAGGAGCTTGAGGGGGTATGCGCAGACTTTTGTCTGCGCTGGCGGCTATTTCGTGCGTATCCTGGAAGGGAAACTGACCGAATAGACTATTAACTGGAGAAGCACCTTGCTGCAGCATGATCGGATGGGGCGCCGGAACTTTCTCAGGGGCGGTCTCGCCTTGGCTGCCTCGGGCACTCTTCTACATGGGCTACAGGTGGCGGCCCATGCCTCCCCTGTCCTCCCGGCGCCGGCCGCCGGTCCTCCCGCGGCGCCCTCAGAGGTGCTGTCGGACATGCAGGACCCCAGGGCCTGGCGACTTTCCTCCGAGGCCGGCTCCGTACGGCCGGACACCTCCACCTACTCCCACGGAACCCAATCGCTGGAGATCACCACCACCGGCGACCCCGATCGACCCACCTGCGCCGACCTGACGCTCTCGGGTGTCGACATGACCGACTGCCAGTGGGACCTGTGGCTCCGTGCCGAGGACTACCGGCAGGTCGCGAGCATCCTGCTCGAGCTCGGCGGGGAGGGCGAGGACTGTCTGCGCCTGGACGTTGCTCCCGATATGCGAACGCTGCGCACCGGTACCTGGTGCCGGGTGACCGTCAACCGGGCCGCCGAGCGCGCCGTCGTCGGTCGCCCCCAGCTGGATCGGGTGACCAGGGTGCGCCTGAAGGTTGTCCCCGCCTCCGACTCGGCACCGAGCCGGCTGTGGGTCGGCTACCTGGCGACCCTGCCCTCGGCCGACAGCGGTATCGTCTCCATCTCTTTCGACGACGGCTACGACAGCGACTACAAGACGGCCTTGGGGATCATGCAGGGCTACGGCATCCCTGCGGCAACCTCCTACGTCATTGCCGACAAGGTCGGGCTGCCGGGCCGCATGAGTGCTGACCAGCTCGCTGAGATGCGAGAGGTTCACGGCTGGGACATCGCCGCCCACGCCTCCACTGACCTCACCACGCTCGACGAGGCGGGGGTGCGCAAGGAGTTCGAGACGATCAGGTCCTTCCTCCTCGAGCACGGCTACCCTGAGGGTGCTGCTCACTTCGCCCTGCCCATGGGGCGGTACAACGACCTTGTGCTGCGCACCTCGCAAAGCTACTTCAGCTCACTGCGCACCATCGACGTCGCCCCGGAGACCCTCGCGCCGGGGGACCCGTACCGGCTCCGCGTCTTCTACTGCGGCTCCTACACCACCGAGCCTCAGGTTGAGCGGACCCTGGCCCGGTGCCGGGAGCACCGTTGCTGGACCCACATGGTCTTCCATCGCGTCGACAAGGACCCCGACGGCGCTCCCGAGTCGGTGAAGGCGGCCAGCTTCAAACGGTTCATGAAGCAGGTGGCGGACTCCGGCCTGCCCGTCAAAACCGTTCCGGAGGTCATGCGCAGCCAGGCGCTCGCCCCGGCGCCGGGCTGAGGCATCGTCGCGCCCACTCCGAGTAGGTCCTCCGATACGGAAAGACTGACGCTTGCCTTGGTCATTCGGATTCTTCGTCATGCTCGTCTGCCTTCTCATCCTTCTGGCTTGCGGAGCGGTCAAGACGTTGTTCAAGCGCGGGATGCGGTTCAGGTCGGTGCGGGTCCGCGCCAAGGGCCGCGGCCGGGTGACCACTGTGCGCACTGCGGTGACGACGACGGATGAGGCTCAGCGATCGGCCGATGCGACTGGGCTGCCCCGTGCGCTCATGAGGGCCGGCGGGCTCATGCCCGCCGTCCTGGTGGTCCTCGGTGTGGTGGGGTGGTTGTGCTGGCGCGTGCTGGTGAGTCGTCACCATGTCCTGGACACATGGGTCGTATGGACCTTCGATGTCCTCTTCGTGATCGTCGCCGTGCAGCTGGTCGTGGCCGGCTTCGAGGGGCGCGTGGTCGGTCGCGGCGAGACGTACCGGGTCGCCGTGCTCGTCCCGCTCTACAACGAGGATCCCGACGTCGTGGTTCGGATGCTCTCCGCCCTGCTGCATCAGAGCTCTCCGCCGGCCGAGATCCACGTCGTCGACGACGGCTCCACCCAGGGCGCCTATCTGGAGGAGCGGGACTGGTTCATCCGCCAGGCGGCGGTGGCCCGCATCTACGCCACATGGCAACGGACTGCCAATGAGGGCAAGCGTCATGCTCAGATCCATGGTTTCAGGAAGATTCGCGACGCCGACCTGTTCGTGACCGTCGACTCCGACTCCATGCTCGACGCCGAGGCCCTCCATGAGATCGTCCAGCCCTTCAGCGATTCGCGGGTCATGTCGGTCGCAGGCGTCATCCTGGCGATCAACAACCGGGAGAATCTGCTGGCACGTGTGACCGACGTGATCTTCGTCGGACAGCAGCTCGTCGACCGCTCCTTCATGTCGAAGCTCGGCTCGGTGATGGTCAACTCCGGTGGCCTGGCCGCCTACCGGTGCTCCATCCTGGCTGAGAACATCGATACCTACATGAATGAGAGCTACCTTGGGCGGCATGTGGAGTTCTCGGACGACTCCATGCTGACCCTCTTCGCGCTGCTTCACGGCAGGACCGTCCAGCAGCCCTCGGCCTTCGCCTTCGCGTGGATGCCCGACCGGTGGAGCCACCACTACCGGCAGCAGGAGCGATGGTTCCGCGGCTCCTTCATTCGTGGGCTCTGGCGCATCCGCTTCCTGCCGGTTCTCTCATGGGGGTGGTGGCGCCAGGCAACCGGCTGGATGCAGATCTGGCTGGTGATCTCGGTCTTCGTCTATCTGGTGCTCTGGCGTCCGCTTGTCGCCGGTCATGGCATTCCCCCGACGGTGGTGCTGGTGCCTCTTGCGATCGGGCTGGTGCAGGGCTCGCGGTACATCACGGTGTGGCGATCAGACACCACCGGCTCCGAGAGGCTCATCAGCCTCATCCTGTCTCCGATGGCGACGTTGTGGTCCGCGCTGATCCTGCGACCTCTACGGGTCTGGGGCATGGTCACCAGCGGCAAGATGGGGTGGAACACCCGCCAGCAGGTCGAGGTCACCTCGCAGTGACGTGCCTACTACTTCTGATTCTCAAGAACTGTGCGGTAGAAGTCCGCGAGGTGGTGGGTGCCCGTCGTCGGGGCGACGCAGTCGCGCATCATGTTCCAGGTCATGAACTGGGCGACGTCGGCCAGACGGGGGCTGAACAGCGCCGTCAGCCTCAGTGCCGGTGGCAACGCCCATGCGGGCACCGCGGCGATGCGCGGCCGTGCGCCGACGGCGCGGAACGCCAGCTGGGCTACATGTCTCCAGGTGAGCACGTCCGGTCCGCCGATGTCCCACGTGCCGGAAGTCCTCTCCTCCATCCGGTCAACGACGTAGACCGCCAGATCCGCCCCGTGGATCGGATTGATCCGCGCCGTCGGGCGGAGCACCGTCACCAGGCCGCGCCTGGCCATCGTTAGTACCTCCGTCATGTCGGAGAAGTAGGCCGGCGGATTGATGATCTGAGAACAGATCTCCGCCACCGAGAGCGTCTGCGCGAATGCCGACTTCGCTCGCGTCAGCCGGGCGGGGCAACGATCGCCACCCAGGGCATTGATGTAGGTGAAGGAGCCGGCGTGCTTCAGCGCCGAGTTCAGGATCGCCAGGTTGGCGAGGTTGTCGATCTGCCACGGGTCGGCCTTCTGGCGGGTCACCCCCAGAGCCGAGACAACATGCTCGACGTCGGCTGCGAGATCCCGGGTGAAGCGAGGATCGGTGACGCTCCCGAGAGCCCACTCGTCCACCAGGCCGTCCAATGACGGTGAGCCCCAGGGCCCTTCCCTGCGGGCGCGATCCCGGTCCCGCACCACGGCCCTCACGAGGTGCCCGCGGCTGTGAAGCTCGGCGACCACGTACCGGCCGAGGTATCCGGTCGCCCCGGCGACAAGAACGCTCGCCATCTCGCATTCCTCCTGAACCTCGTTGTGGCAGCGAACGGTTGGTGACGGCTACGGTAGTCATTTGTGGACAGATATGTCCACAAATAAGCAGGCTGTCGGTTCCCGTGGCCGCGGTCAAGCGGGGAGGGATCTGTTATGGCGCCCCGAACAGCCGCGTCAGGAGGGTGTGCGCCAGCTGTCGAGCATCCGCTCCCTTGCCGGCCTGCGAGGCCAACCACCGATCGAGTGTGACGGCAACGCTCCACACGAGCTCGACATGCAGGTCCTCCGGGATCTCCTGGTCGAGCACGCCCTGCTCGCGACCCGCGTGCACGGTCTGCTGGCACCACGCCCGGGTGGACCTCTCGAAATCGGCGCGTGAGGCGCTCGGCGGAGCGTCCCGCATGTGGAAGAGCATCGCGATTGTCGCCACGTCCTCGTCGTCGCCGGCTGCCGCCAGCTCGTCGAAGAAGGTGAAGATCTCGGGCCAGAAGGACTCAGCGGTCAGCGCCGCAGGATCGGGCGGGCTCACCCGTTCGGCGAGCAGGGTCAGCCCGTCGGAGAATGCCGCGTTGAAGAGCGCCGCCTTGTCGGTGAAGAAGTGGTAGAAGGAGCTGCGAGGGAATTCCGCGGCGGAGAGGATGTCGCTCAACGCGGTGCCGTTGTACCCGCGGAGCGCAAACATCGTGCGCGCCGTCCGCATCAAGCGACGACGTCGGGTCGGGTCGATCGGCTTGCGCGGCCTGGCCATCTCTCACCTCGCAGGTTGCCGGCGGCTCGTCCTCGAGTCGTCAGGGTACTTGCTCGGGTGGTCGTCAGTCCGGCCACTGCCCCTTGCCGGCGGGCAGGCCGACGGCGGCCAGCAGTCCCGGAAAGCGCTGCTCGATGACGTCGTCGCGCCGGGTGATGCGCCGGTGCTTGCCCTCGCGCTCGGTGTGCATGAGTCCCGACTCGCGCAGCACCCGGAAGTGGTGCGACATCGTGGACTTGACGACGTCGTAGCTCAGGTCCCCGCAGTACAGGGCGCCCTCATTGGCGATCTGACGCAGGACGTCACGGCGGATGGGGTCGGACAGGGCGCCCAGGATCGCGTCCAGGGAGATGTCGCCCGCCTTGGGGTGGAAGAGCTCCCTGTCCTTCACGGTTCGTCCCTGCCTTTCTGTCCCGACCGCCGCCCCGGCGCGCGCCGGGGCGGGGTTGACAACGAATAGCGTCTCGCATGATTCTTAGTACGTCAAACATCGAACTAAGGAGGTTTGAGATGACTGAAGAAGCTAGTGGCTCATCACGCGTGTCTGTGGATGACGAGAGGACGCCACCGAAGGGTGTCCGCGTCTCGACCATGGGCTGGCTGTCCTTCTTCACCATGTTCGCCATTGGGACCGACACCTTCCTCGTCGCGCCTCTGCTGCCCCTGCTCCAGCGCGAGCTCGACGTCCCCCTGGCCCGGGCCGGCTGGCTGGTTTCCGCCTACGCCCTGGGGTACGCGCTGTTCGCCCTCGTGGCCGGTCCTGTCTCGGACCGCCACGACCGACGTCGAGTCATCCTCTCCGGCCTGGCGGCCTTCGCCGTCTTCACCTGCGCGTGCGGCCTGGCCTGGAGCTTCTGGAGCATGGTCGCCGCCCGGTTCCTGGCCGGCGTGAGCGCAGCCTTCGTCAGCTCCCAGATCTGGGCCTCCATCCCGGTGACGGTGCCCCGGCCATCCATCATCAAGGTCATGGGCTACGCGACTGCGGGACTGGCGGTTGCACAGGTGGCCGGCGTACCGGTCGGCTCATACCTGTCAGTCAGAGGGTGGCAGCTGCCGTTCTTCGTGGTCGCGGCGGTCAGCGTCGTCCTGTGGGGACTCCTCTTCCTCTCGTTCCCCCATGTGCGGCCGGTGGGGGAGCCTGCTGACGTCGTCGGCTCCTACCGAAGGGTCCTCGGCTCTCGGGTGCTGAGGTGGTCGCTCCTCGCCTACCTCGTGTTCCAGACCGGCAACTACGCCTCGTTCTCCTTCATCGGCTCCTGGCTGGCCAAGGACTTCGGCGCCTCGCAGACCGCCATCGGGGAGGCCATGATGATGATCGGTCTGGGGACTGCGCTGGGATCGCTTCTCGGTCCACGGCTCGTTGCAAGGATCGGTGAGCGGCGGTCGCTGTGGGCCGGCATCCTCATCCAGGGCGCGTTCTACCTCCTGGCCGCTGCGATGCCGCTCATGGCGCACACCATGTGGGGTGCCGTCGTCGCCTTCGCCGCGGCCCTGGTGGTGGCCGGTTTCCTCCTGCCGGTCCTCATGGGGCAGCTGCAGGCCCATGCCGGCCAGGCACGAGGAACCGTCTCCTCACTGTCGAACACGGCGATGTACTTCGGCGCCACGATCGCCGGCGCCGTCGGCGGCGACCTTCTCGTCCGACTCCCCGGCTTCTGGGGCCCCAGCCTCATGACTGCTTTCGCATTCCTCCTGGCTGTCGCTCTGTACAGGATCGCCGGCGCCCTGGCTTCCGAGTGACTCGGGCGCCTGTGGTCGTGTGCAAAGGGCGGCAACAAGTCCGATCCCGGGCGTCGGAGGGTGCCCAGGCGGGTGGCCGACCAAGGACAGGTCGACAACAGCTCGATTAGAGACAATTAAGGGAGAAGTATGTCTCAGCTGACCGTAGCCGTACTCGGCACCGGAATCATGGGCTCGGCGATGGCTCGCAACATCGCCGGCGCCGGCCACGCCGTGCGCGCCTGGAACCGCACGATCTCGCGTGCCCAGCCCCTGGCCGACGACGGCATCGAGATCGTCCCCACCGCCACCGCCGCCGTTGAGGGGGCCGACGTCGTCATCACCATTCTCTTCGACGGCGCCGCCGTCGCCGAGGTCATGCGCGAGACCGCCCCCGCCATGCGCCCCGGCGCCGCCTGGCTGCAGATGACCACCGTCGGCCCTGATGATGTGGCCGTCCTGGCCGCCATCGCGGAGTCCGCCGGGGTCCTCTTCTACGACTCGCCCGTCTCCGGGACCCGCCAGCCCGCCGAGTCCGGCACCCTTGTCATCATGACCGCCGGCCCTGCCTCCGGCCGCGAACTGGTCACTCCGGTCCTGGACGCCGTCGGGTCGCGCACCGTGTGGACCGGCGAGGACGGTGCCTCCGCAGCCTCGACCCGCCTCAAGCTGGTCGTCAACTCCTGGGTCATCGCCGTGTCCAACGCCGCCGGCGAGATCGTCACCCTGGCGAAGGCGATCGGTGTGCCCCCGGCCCAGTTCTTCGAGGTGCTCGACGGCGGTGGCCTGGACCTGCCCTTCCTGCGCATCAAGGCCGACCTCGTTGAACGGGGCGCCCTGAGCCCGGCCAACTTCGCCGTCGACACCTCCGGCAAGGACGCCCACCTCATCCTCGAGCTCGCCCGCGAAGCCGGCTTGAGGCTCGATGGCATGGAGGCCTTCTCCGCCCGGCTCGACCGTGTCGCCGACGCCGGCCACGCCCACGAGGACATGGCCGCCTCCTACCTGGCCGGGTTCTCGACCTCGACCAAAACCTCGTAAGGGACGCGGCCCCGGGTCAGGGGGGCCAATGTTGGTGGGTGAGGGGGGAGGCGCTTTGATGGGGGTGGTGTGTCGCTGGGGCGGGGGCGTGGGCCCCGTGGGGACGGTGAGTCTTAATCAATCCCTTTGTTCTGGGAGGCCGCGCTGATGTCAGCTTCCACCACGAACGCCTTGTCGCACCAGCCCTTGATCCAGGTTCTCAGGAGCATCACCGACCCACGCGACAGACGCGGTGTGCGCCTTGACCTGCCCACGGTGTTGTTCCTGGCCGTGACCGGGGTACTGGCCGGATGTCGCAGCCTGACGGCGATATGGGAGCACTCCATCGACCTGACCGCCTCCGACCTGCGGTCCCTGGGGGTGGAGTCGGGGCCGGGCCCCGCCCTCGGCAGTCATCCATCCGCCGGGTCCTGCAGGACCTGGACCCCGTACATGACGTTTTGGTTGTTGTGGAGTCAAAGAGAGTGGGTAGGTGTGTCTGCGCCCCGGTCCCAGCGCCCGCGAGCAGCCGCAATGCTTTCGCGATTGTCCGTTGCCCAGTCGACGAGCTGGCGAAGAACGACTGTGAGAGATTCACCGGTTCCAGTCAATGCGTACTCGACTTGCGGCGGGGAGGTGTCCAGGACCGTCCGGCTGATGAGTCCGTCCCGCTGGAGTCGACGCA
>ERZ773075.368-NODE-368-length-36284-cov-74.9493_pt1 | contig 36284 bp, 37 predicted proteins | sample MGYA00580614_ERZ773075 | MGnify/ENA primary metagenome ERZ773075 (study PRJEB29015, sample SAMEA2738021) | human oral metagenome | biome: human oral; feature: human-associated habitat; material: dental | place: China | collected 2043 ...
CAGCACCTGCCGCAGCGATGACGAAGTACCACCCCAGCATCGGGTGCATCCGCGCGAGCGCGTCGCCCGGCGCCGCAATCGGCAGCAGCCGCGTCGCAGCAAGGACACAGGCGACGGCGACATAGACGCCGAGAAGCGCTGTGAGCAGGCCGGCCAGCATCCGATCGGCTCTGCGCAGCAGGTCTCGCTGCGGCCTCCCACAGCGGCGCAGATAGATCGTGCCCGCCGCCACGCCGGCTATCACCACCGCCAGCACCACTATCGGCGCCAGGAGCCCGACGGCGACAATCGGGTTCACGCCTCGGGTCAGGTAGACCGTGGGGCCCGACAGGATGCCAATCTCCAGGACGCCAAGGCCGGCGAACAACGCCACCAGACGGCGCACATGCAGCCGGTATTCACATGAAGAACTAACTCGCTCAGCGGCCCTGCCGAGGCGGTCAGCCATAGTAGCTCACCAGCCCGTCCTCAGCCGCCCGGCGGAAGAGGTCGACGCGGGTGTCCGCTGGCCGCCCAGCGGCGCGGTACTTGTCTCGGATGCGCGCCACGTAGGTGTTGACGGTGTTCTTCGACAGGCTCAGGATGCGGGCCACTGTCTCAGACTTCTCCCCCTCTGCGTAGTGCGCCAGGACGTCAGCTTCAATCGGCGCAAGGTAGTCGACGACGAAGTCCTCATCGGCATCCAGTGCCGCTGCCCAGTCCAGGCCGGCACTCAGCTTGCCGTCTAGCGCGTCTTGGATCGCCAGTACCAGGTCGCTCGACGGCCCAGACTTGCGCACGATCGCCAGCACTCCCCCGGCAATCGCCTCACGCACCAGGATCGGGCTCTCTGCCGATGTATAGGCAATGACGGGCAGACCTCGCCGCTCGATCTCGTGCAGGTTCTGCGTCGGCGTGGAGCCGTCCTCCAGCCGCAGATCCAGGATCACCAGCACCCGGCCATCGGGCCACTCCACATCACGCAGGCTGGCGTACCAGCACACCGACCACGGCATTCCGGCATCCTCAAATACCAGGCGGCAGCCCTTAGCAATGATGTCGTGGTCGTCAACCACAATGATCGAGCACGCCTGATCCACATTGATCTCCTCGTCACTACGAATGAATCAACAACGAAGCCAGCAGACGCAGCTGGCCAGCACCAGCAGACAGATTAGTTACGGCACTACGCTCCCAACACCTCCATTGCGACTATCAGGTAATTCTCAACGATCTTTCAGTCGGCCAGCGAAGTCATCTTACTCAATCGTCGCAACAAAAAACGTACGCAGCGCAGCATTTCGGCTGACACTTCAACACCAACAATGACGGCCCAGCATCGCCCACTACCGATTCCAGCGCCCACATAGTGAGATGCCGCAAAAATGCAATTCCACTTAGTCAACGACCGCGCTTCAGTGATAACTATGGGCTCACCGTGAATCACCACAAGACAAGCACGACACGCTTGTAGCCCTTCACCAGCGCGGTCTGCCAATCCGGCGACGCACGCGCGATACCACATGTCGGCACCCCTCGGTAGATCTAACTTCTGAGTCTCAACACTCATACTGGTCGATTACGCCACGGTCTCACTAATCTCGGTTCCGCCAAGCGAGTGCAAATCAGACGCAGCACCAGCGCCTGTGCGCAACGATGCATCCACCACTCGCTTCGCTTTCCTCTCCGAATCCCGAATCGTTGAGTTAGGAACTCCTGAGATGGCACATGAGCAGACGAACAGCGTGGTTGACTACTACGAAGAGTTCGCACTTCACAGAGAAGATCCAACCCAAAAACTTCTTAAGGATCTCAAGAAGGTTCAGCGTCAGTGGCGAACGCTCGGAGTGCGAAGTGGGCGAGAAGGCAAGGAAGCGAACAAGAAGCTTAGGCTCATAGAGAAGGCGCTTCAGGTATTTCAAAGCGACGAATCGCGACACGCCTACGACGAGTCCCTGAAGCAACGCCCAAAATACATCAAGCCCGAAAAGAAGACCGACTGGATCAACGAGTCATGGAAGTATTACTTTGTTGGCGACAATGGCCCCGCCAAGATTGCAGCCACGAAAGCCCGCAGCGCGGAGAACGACAACCCACAATGCTACGTCGTGTCAGCCTGGGTGGAACTTGCCGAGGCATGGGGTAGCGATGCAGAGAAGCGACAAACGTACCGAAAGGCCAAGGAGTACGCCGACGAATCGTATGTCCTCGACCTAGAAAAAGAGTACGTTGCCGACGTCAACTTCGCCCGTGGAGTCTGCTTCCGGGCAATCGGGCAGCACACCAATGCGATCGAATGCTTTCTTCGCGCTCTCCAAGAAGCCAACCCATTTACTTTCTGCGACATAGCATGGAGGGCGTCAGAATCATACACAATACTCAGGGAGTACGACAAGGCAGTCGACATCTGCCTGATCGCCCTGAAAGTCGGAGCAGAAATCAACGACGATATACTCCTACACAAAGTCTACCAGTCATGCTATGCAGCCCTAGAAGCAAAGTGCCTACATTTCCACTTCGACGTCGATGAAATTACTCAAGCTTACGAAGGGAAGCGACTCAAAGAGAGCGACGTTGTCAACTCCTTGAGCGACTTCCGCAGCATGCGCGGCCACATCGCTGGCCAGAATATTCCGCCACACATGATGTCGAAGCTATCGAGCTTCATTGAGTCGCACATCGGCCGCCTCGAGCTCATCGAACAGCGCATCACTGCAATCAAAAACGCCCCGAGCGACGAGCTGGCTGACACTGACCACCTGAAGCCTGGCGAGCCTCCAAGCGTCAACATTTTACTATGGTCTCTCGGCATTGCAGCCCTTATCGGCATCGCCGCTTATTCAACTGGAGACACCGACCTTTATGTAGGACTCATATTCCCATTGATTGGGGTATTGGGATACTTCACAGTCCTGCAAAGCCACGATCAGGATACGGGCAAGTATAAGAAGGCCTGCCGCGACGCTCGCGCCGCACAGAAGGAGGCTCGGGCAGCTCAGGGGCGCGCACGTTCACTTGGTGCTGTCGAGATTAAGGAACTTGAGAGCCAGTTGCGCGGGATGAAAAAGGATATTGAATCTAACTAACTCAACAGTATTGAGGAATCATCACCATGGATACACGTGTTGCTGACCAGTTGCGACTTCGAGGTGGCCACCTGGACTTTATCGGTCGTAGTCACATCTGGATTGACGATTATGACCGGGCCGACTCGGCGCAATTTGCCCAGTTCGCCCTCGCCAATGCGCTGGCGCACACAGCGCCAGGGCAGTTGGAGGTGCTCGTCTTCGACGATGCGCTCAGGGGTATCGCGGCGCCGTTCCAGGAGGTCAACAGTGGTGGGGAAAAGATCCTGCGCCACATCAACGACCTTCAGGAGCTGAACGAGACCATCAAGTACCTGCACGAGCATGTGCGCTCAGTGCTCAACGTCATCCAGGGTCGCACAGAGAGCCTGCTGGACTTCCGCCAGCAGCTCTCACCCAAGGTAGAGGGCTTCAAGCTGGTCGTCCTCTCGACAATCTACCACCTGCTAAGCGACGAGATCAGAGACAAGCTCACCGTTCTGCTCAAGGCTGGCCCGGCTGCCGGCGTCACTTTTTTCGTCCACTCCATGAAACTCAAGGTCAACGAGGAGATTCTCGACCTGACGCAGCTGTGCGATGTTGATGAGCGTACGGTCTATGGCGATGACGGGGCAGTGCGGGGGCAGTTCGACCCGCAAAGTACCGATGACCTCATCTCAGTTAGCCGACACGTCGCCTCGGCGGTTGCCAATGCGCAGGTGGAGCCGGTGGCCTTCAGCGAGGTGCAGCCGTTGGACGCTCCGTGGTCGCAGTCCAGTCGGGATGGCATCAGCTTTGCAGTGGGCACCTATGGGATGTCCACTATCGAGGTCACCCTTGGCGACGAGCTCAACCAGCGCCACAACGCCCTGATCACCGGTGCGGTCGGACAGGGCAAGTCCAACTTGATCTCAGTGGTGGTGCACTCCTTGTGCCAGCGCTACTCCCCCAGCGAGGTCGAGTTCTACATGCTTGACTTCAAGGAGGGTGTCACCCTCCAGGCATTCGCCCCAGACCCGATCACTGGCTCATTCCTGCCGCACGCCCGCGTGCTGGGGCTTGACGCCGATCGGGAGTACGGTGTCAATGTCCTGCGTCATCTCTTCGCCATCTACCGCCAGCGCATGGCCACCTTCAAGGCCGCTGGCGTGCAGAACATCCGTCAGTACCGCCTGGCTGATCCCGAGGCCGTCATGCCCCGCATCGTGGTGGTCATCGACGAGTTCCAGGTACTTTTCGCCGATCAAGATACCGTCGCCACGACCGCAAGCGATCTCATCATCAAAGGTGCCCGGTTGTTTCGCGCCTGCGGCATCCACTTCATCCTGGCCTCCCAGACCATTGGCAGTGGCGGCATGCTTGGGGGTACCACTGGTCAGGCACTGTTCGCTCAGATCCCGGTGCGTCTAGCCCTGAAGAACTCCCTAACGGAGTCCCACGCTACGCTCGGCCTCAAGAACGACGCCGCCAGCCACATCAGGTCTCGAGAAGCCATTGTCAACCTCGACTACGGCGAGTTGTCCTCCAACCGCAAGACCACCATCGCCTACGCCGACGACGCCATCCTGGCCGAGCTGCGCACTGCCTGGTGGCAGCAGGCCCAAGGCACCGTCAACCCACCAGAGGTCTTCGAGGGTGAACACCGCCTCAATCTACGCGACGACGAACGCTTCCTGACGAACCTGCCAAGTGGGCACGCCATGCTCGGCCGCCGCATCACCGTCGGCGTCGCGCCACTGGCAGCGGAATTCTCCACCGACGTCGGCCGCAACCTGGCCCTATTCGGCACCGGCCCAGGCCACACCATCCTGCTCAACACTGCACTCTCCCTCCTGCACAGCACGCCGGCCGCCGAGATCATCGTCCTCGATCTCGCCAGCGACTGGCACTCACCAGAGCACAACAACGCGCGCAGTCCCTTCGAGCGCCAACTCGCCAGGCTCGGCAGCACCTACCGCGTTGTCGACAAGCACCAGGCCGACGCACTCGTCGACGAACTGGTCGAGCGAGCCGCAGCCACAGCCGACGACGCCAGTGCCCCACCGGTCTACGTCATCGGGTTTGGCCTGGAACGGTGGCGCAGCGACACCACCAAGATCAAGACGCTCTTCGCCAACGGCCCGCTGGCCGGCATCCACCTCCTGGGCTGGTGGAACAAGTACTCCTCCTTCAAAGCCATGGTCGGGCTCGGCGGCGACAACAACTTCGACATCCGCATTGCCATGCACCTCGACCATTCCTCAGCCCGCGAGGCCTTCAAGCAGCCCATCCTGCGCTGGACGCCGCAGGACAACCGTGCCCTCGTCTGGGACAGCGCCACCATGAGCAACCCACAGCTCGTCGTCCCGTACAGCCGGGTCAGCTGACGGCACGCGTCGCTCCGCCAGGCTCAGTATCTCCTTCTTTTCACCGCCGCGTCGAAAGGTACCCGCACTATGTCTCTCGCCGACGTCCTCGCCACCGTCGAGTCCATCAAGCAGCAGATCGAAGACCAGCTCTCGCAGATCGCCAGCTTCAAGACCAAGACCGAGGACTCCATCACCCTCGTCACGTCCGAGCTGCACGGCAGCAACAGCAACCACGACCAGCGCATGCTCGCCGCCCTCAGCCAGGCACTCGACAGTCTCGGAGGTGCCGAGAGCGCGCTCAACGCCTCTGCAGACGGCTGCCAGCAAGTCATCAATCTCTAAACAAGAAACAGGAGCACCGCCATGCCCGCCCTCGCCAACGTCGTCGCAGCCGCCCAGCAGATCGGCAGCAACGCCACTCAGCTCAGCACCGGCACCAGCGCCACCGCTCAGTCCTTGTCTCAGAAGGCGGATGAGCTGCAGTCCGTCACCGCTCCCTCGCAAACAGGCGAGAGCGCTGCCCAGCAAGTTCGCACCGCCAGCCAAGCTCTCGAAAGCTGCGCCGCCGCCATGAGCCAGCTCAGCTCCGCCGTCGACGACTTCGTCCAGCACGCACAGCAGTAGACCCACCTCATGCCAGAAACCATTAGCGAGGGAGCGCAGCAGCAGCTCCTCCAGCAACTACAGGAGGCACTTGGCTTGGTAGCAGACGCCGACACGAGCGCTCACGACGTAGCTGCAATTACCCACAGCGCCGCCGACGGCCATCAACTCACCGAAGTGATGCTGCAGCAAATGACGGCAATAGAAGCGTACCTAAAAAACTGTCAAACAAGCATTAACGACGCAATAAATAATATCGAAGCAATTCCACTTGACCCACCCCCAGAAGACTAACACCAAGGACAGCACGCAATGTCACACAACTTTCAGGAAGTGATTGACGAACTACATCGAGGCCGAGAACTACTCACTTCAACCAGCGGCACACAAGGAACACTCAGCCGACTTAGCGAAGTTATCAGCGATGTCTCCAGTCAACTATCCAAATACTGCAGTGACGACGCCTGGATAGCGACGATCAACCTCAAGACAGCCCAATATATCATAGACAACATTACCAGAGGCTGCATCACTGCATACAACGATGCTAACGATGAGCTGATCACCAGAATTATAGGCACAACTGGATATATCAGTTCCACCAACACAGAAGGAAAACAACAAAGCTACAATCGGCCACAGCAAGCAGCCCCAGCCACCCCAACAGCCAAAGACAACCTTAAGATCAAAGCCGACACAAAACTCAACTCACAGAATAACTCAACACCCCAGAACAGAGCGCTAAGATCGCCAGATACCAACAGTAGTGGCGTCAGCGATCAGAGATCCCTCACCACGCGAACCAACGAACTACTTAAGCTTGCAAGCACATTTGATCAATTCGGAGTATCTACTTCCATTTCGATACGACTGCTACTGCAGAATCTTGCTGAGATTGAAGAAAACTGCTTCGCAGAATCTAGAATAGCCTACAAGATAGCAGCAGCTCGCGCCCAGGAAGTCAACTCGATCAAGCAGTACAAGAGCAAAACTACATCATCGGATCATAGTCAGACATTAAGCGGTTGGTCCACTAGGCGACCTAAAGGGTTCCATACACCAAACGATAATGACGTACTCAAAATCACCGAAATTATTTCGCATCCCCGCAGATCAAGCGGATGCAGGGATCACGGCATTAAAGGAAGAGCTTTTGCCTCCCATTGCGAACGACAACAAGCCCTAATTGCAGCCGAATCACTAATCGGCGTATCTCGACCATTATGCCGAGACTGCCCCGGCTGGTTTCGCAAGTACTCTAAACACGATGGGAGGATTTGGTACGTCACAGAACCAAATGGCACCTGGGTGTTCTGGCACGACGGTGCAGTAACAATGCCAGACGGCACCGACGTTGAACCCAATGAACCCATTCCAGGCAAGTACTGGAATTGACATTTAACATAAAAGGAGTATAGTAAATGATTGATATGAACAACCTCAACCAACAACTACAACTAGGCCGCGAAGAACTCGCCACAAACGAAAAAGCAATCCTCTCACTACAACGCCGTATTGCGATCTGGCGAGCAATGATCGATGAGAACGACGCCGACCTCTCGTATCAAATTCGCCTCCGGCTCAATACAATGTGTGTCCGCCACGTACAGGATGTTTGGTATCGTGCTTTCCCTGATGATTCTGGAGTCGAAGATCTTCTCACGCTCGCACAGAATGTTGCAGATGGACAGGCTGATCCAGTAGAAGCAGAGGAGCGTGCACGCAGCTACTTTGAAGAGTTCCTCTTCGATGTGGAGCTCGACAGCATCACCGAGCCAGCAACCTTCGTGGCCGATGCCGCAGCTAGTGCTGTCATGTCAGCCTGTCGTCGAGATCTGTACTACGAAGTCGATATGGATAGCGACCTCAAGGATGACGATCTACTGCCAGATTCACTCGATTTGAGCTACGCCTGCTCGGCTGCTGCTGCTCGCGGGTTAAATTGGCAAGCTGCCGAAGATGTTGATGTTAACGCTCGTCGCGCATTTTGGACATGGTATCTTGATGAGGCGATTCCTGCAGCAATGAACGACTAGAATAGCCGTGCATCTATCAGTTAAGATCGTGAAGGTCAGTTCTTAAAACAGAATCATTAGCAGTATGTAGCCAGTTATTCCTACACCGAATCAGTAAGGCTTATTTACAGCATTCATCGAAAGTGCTGTGAACTGCGCAGATGCCAGCGTCGGTTAGTTTTACAAATTAACCTCATTATACACCTTCTCAAACAGAGTTACCATTATCCTATATGAGCCCCTCATACAACGGAGATGAGAGTAGAATGTCCGATCTGCAACAGGAAACCACCATAGACTACTACCAAGAATTCGGATTCAAACGGAAAGAATCGACAGATCAACTACGCCAAGATATTGAGCGCGTTCGGCGTCAATGGCGACAACTAGCTGTTCTCAGTGGAAACAAAGGTGCTGAGGCAAGCGAGAAACTCAGCCTCCTGGCAGACGCTGCTCTCGTCTTCCAAGACGATGCGTCACGCGAGGCGTACGACCAAACACTTCTGTCGCAGCCAGTTGAAGATAGCGCGCCCATCGACTGGATTGCCGAGGCACGCAAGTACTACTTCGTCGACGATGACGACGCCGCCCGAGCTGCTGCCAGCAAGGCTAGAGCGATACACGGCAATGACCCGCAAAGCTACGTCATCTCAGCATGGATCGAGCTTCGCGAAGGCTCACGAGCGAATGGCAAGAAAGAGCAGCGCAATCACTACAAACGCGCACGAGACCACGCCAGCAATGCCTATATCCTCGATACTCGCGAAGAGAATGTAGCTGACGTGAACTACGTCCGCGGCGAAGCATTCCGGCTGCTCGGCAAGCACAAGAAGGCCGTGGAGAACTATGAGCGCGCTTTTGAAGCCGTCGAAGCCGGAGTTCCTTCCGACATGGCGTGGCGGGCCGCCTACTCGTACGTCGGCATTGACGACTGCGATGCTGCCATCGAGCTCTGCTTAGAAGCACTTCGCCATAAGGACGACTTGGATGCCGAGACGATGGAGTATGTTCAACGTGCATATTACTACGTAATTGAGCATGCGTGCTTTCCGTTTGCCAATGAGGTGGACGAACGCAGCTTCATTAAAGACGTGTACGAGTATCAAGAGCATCGACCTTTTGAGGACAATTCAACTGCGCCGCTGCAGGAGTTCCGGAAGGAACTATCTCGCCTCGATTCGAAGAAAATACCCGAGAAGTGCTCCAGTGAAGTTCGTAAGTTCCTCCAGCTGAACATTCAGAGATTAGAGTTCATGCAAAAACGTGTTGATATGCTCAGCGCTGTGCCAAAGATAGACGATAAAGACCGCGAACTACCGAAGGTAAAAACGGAGCCAAACCCCATCATTCTTGTTATCGCGGTAGTTCTGACAATAGCGTCCATATTTGCCAGCTACGCTACGCCAAGCAATCTCAGGGACGGTAGCGAGCCTCCCATCATGATCCTGATAATCTCCAGCCTGGTTGTCATCTACATGATCCGCCTGATCCTCTACCTCCAGAGCAAGGATGAGCGGAAACAGGCTGAAGTGCAATTGGAAGAAAAAATGAAGCAAGCCGACGAGGCTCACAAATATGCAGATAACTATGGCCTTGGTCAGGTCAAGGCTATAACGGAGAAGCTGCGTAGGATGAAGAGGTAAGTCACTTACGTGAGAGCTACTTAGGGGAAACTTTTCAAAGGGCAGATGACGCAATATTTTACTTCTTCCTTTCCGTTATGTTATCCTCAAAACATAAAGCATTTAACGGCAAAAGGAGGTGCTCGTCATGCCGTCTGCCTATTCTCAAGCTGAATACCTTGCGTCTCTCCCGCGGCAGGTCGAGATTCCTCCTACGACGCCAGAGCACTACATCACAGGCCTCTACGCCTTGAACCTGGCTGCACCAGAAGGCACCAGTGGAGACTGGCACGATGTCTTCCACTGGCAGGACGGCACTGAGCAGCCACGCCAGGTCACCCTGGCTGGCATGGGAGACATTGAGACCTCGCCGATCTATGGTGGTCTTGGCATCTACGAGGGTAGAGACCGCTTGGTAGCCCAAGGCCTGGACATCCCTGCCAGTATGCAGCGGGTCTACATCGCCAACCACTCCCGGGCCATCTTGGACTTGCTCTACCGCTCCCTCCATCGCTGGGGACGCGTCCTCAACCTAACTGGTGCCACTACCGACTGGCTCGACACCAGAGAGCAAGGCGAGCTGCTTCTCGAGCAGGCCACCTTACTTGAGCCGTCCTTCCATCTAGCTGCCCAGGACGAGCTACGCCGCTGGATCGCCGATGAAGCACGCACGCTGAGGGCGGTGTATGGGTGATGAGCCACCAATACCACCACACGAGTACTCACCAGAGGCCCAGCCACCAGGGCCGTTCGAGCACTACCCGTTCACGCCAGAGCAGGCACGTCACGTCGCCTTGATGCGGGCCATTGCTCAGGAGCTGACCAGCCGCACCGGTAACGCCTTCGTCCTCAAGGGCGGCACCGCCTTGCTCCTGGCCTACGACCTGCCACGCTTCTCCATCGACCTGGACTTTGATGGCCGTAGCCCAGCCATCGACCTGACCGAGTCCATCCAGGCCGGTGCCGCGGCCGCTCAGCTGCCTGTCCGCAGTCTGCGCGACGCCAAGCACACGCCCACCGTGCACCGCCAGATGCTGCACTACCGCGACGACGTCATGCGCCCGCTCAAGATCGAGGTCTCCTACCGCCAGGCCCAGCAGATCGACGAAGACGACGTCACCACCATCAACGGCATCCGCACCTACCGCCTGGAGAAGCTAGCCTCACTCAAGATCGACGCCCTGGTCAACCGCACCAAGGCCCGCGACATCTTCGACACCAGCTTCCTGCTCCACCGCTACCCCAAGGCCATCAGCGACGACGACCTGACCCGCATCGACCAGCTCATCGACCTCATCGGTCTCAACGACCTGGAAGCCATCATGCAGGACGACGACATCCTCAACCGCTTCGACCTCACCCACATCGCCGTCAGCCTCGTCGAGAACGTGCTGAGGATGAGACGAAAGCGAGGAGGGGGATAGGGCAACTAAGGTTTCATGGCTCAGAACATACCAACCAAATAATTATCCACGGCTGATGAACTGACTTTCTTGCTCACAAATTCGCACCGCCCGACCATTTGTCAGCTTACATTTTGCGAAGATCCTGTTGTAACTAACCAGTCACTCGACGGTCGAGTAGCGTCGTTTGCCTTCTAGCTAAGGGAGTAGAGTGGCACCATGGCACGGCAAGTTGGGTACTACGAGTGGGATGACGATCTGATCCCGGGAAAGAAAAAGGAAGGTGGGCGGCACCAGAATCTCTACGATACGGAAGGACGACTCAAAGGCAGTGCGCGCTTTGTCCCAGTAGACGACCAGGAGGATCCAATCGTCGTCACCGAGACGATGTATGTCCCTGCTGATGAACGCCTTTCAAAGACGCAGGAGATGGTTACAGATATAATTGCATCCGTCATTGTCAAACTCATCGAAGACGGCGCAAAGGCAGCTACACCGCGTGTTAAACGGTGGTGGAATGAAGCCGCTGTGCCGTTCGCCAAGGATAAAACAAACGGCTGGAAACGCGCCGCACCGCACGCCATTCCGAGAAGAAGCCACAAAGCGTCGAAGGCATAGTGATTGACGACGTCGCTTCCTCTACAGAAGAGTCTTCTTCCGCCACGATAATGCCGACCGACAAGCGACCGGTTATGTCAAGTGCCGAAGCACAGGCTCGTCTTCTTGCCGCAGTTGCTGCCCGCGCCTATAGCGATGAGCAATTGCGGATGGTGTCGGGGTCGCAGATTATTGATGTCGAAAATGTCGCAACTGTCCAGTCTGCCCTGGCCCAAGTTCCTCGCGAGCACCTTGTCGAACTCATCAAATACATGACACGTAATCCTCGCCTGTTGGAGGAATCAAGCCTCGCGAACCTAGCAAGCCTTATTGGGATAGTCGATCAGCTGGAGAATGTGCCAGTTGATGGGATGACAAACACTGAATAGGTAGAGGCTTATCAGAAGAGATTAAGGCACAGTCGTCCGTCAATCTATCTCTTCGGGTCGCCACCCATCCAAATACTTCTTGATTAGTTCGAGTAGATCTGCGCTATCTGATTCAGGAGCCTCGCACATCTTTTTGTAGACCTGCTCAATCGTTGACTCATCGGAGTAAACGCCGCAGAGCTCTCCCCACGCAAGAACAGGTGTGCGATGTACATGCGCACTACCGAAGGACTGGCGTCTATTCTCGCCTACCGCCGACCGAAACACAGCGTAGTGAACAGATAGCGGAGCAGCCGCATCAATTCTCTGTGCAATACGGCTCCCCCAGTACACCGGCGCGATTAGCACTCTCAACGGCTTGTCTTCACGCACGAGGTGTTCGATCGGCATCGTGGCAACATCCTGCTCGTACTGCTCCTGAAGCTGTTGCGCATACGACGACGACACGAGTCTGTGCCCTGCATCCGGTATATGACCAACGAGCAGGATCAACTCAAGTCGAGCCGAAAAACTCTGTAGTTGGGAAATGATAGCATCGACTGCCGTCTTCGTAGCAGCGAGCTCCCAACGGAATTGTTCCAGCATTCTTCCGACGGTAGAGATGGCGGCAAACCGAGCATCTGGCATCAATATCGACCGATTATCGTTTTTAGGAAGGCGAGGTACTGCATTGAGGGTGGCCGCAATCATGTTAACGATAGCCGCTTCAGAGTATTCGCCTGCAAACCTACCCAATTCACTAATGACGTTTTCGAGTTGTTCATCACTCATCACATCAAATTCTCGCTTCAGAGCTGTTTCATCATCAGCAAGATGATATATTCTCTCGGCATAGGCAAATGATGTTAACCTATCTGGCATCACTTGTTCAAGATAAAGTTTCCTTATTTCCGAATGGGCAACGCGGCGCTTTTTAAGAAAGCCAGCAAGAACATCCATTTCACTGGAGAATGCACTCAAATCGCAATACGCTGAGGTCGGCATAGTGATCCGCAGAAAAGCGTCAATAATTGCTTCTTCTTGAAACGAGTTACCTAGTAGTTCGCCGACACTAGATGCTTGCGCTTTTACACCCCGAAGTTCGTCCATGCTGATCTTTGCATTCCCTGTTGGAATCTGATCAACTACGATAAGCCAGAATACATCGGGCAAGAAAAGGCGCATCGTTTCGAGCGCGACAATATCTGAAATTTCGATGCTATCAGTGAGTGAGATTGTCGCAGATCGTACCGCCATAGCCAATCGTCGCACATCGCGCATGTTCTTCATGGCGGGTACGACAATATCGAGGACTACTTTGTCCCAAACCTCAGCATCTCTCCTAATAGACTCTACTTGCTCCAGTGCAGCCCCCAGAGCCTGCGCCACCTCACGAGTAAGCACTTTCTCCGGAACGATCGGGAGTTCAATGCCATTTTGTACTATCTTCTCAAGATAAGAGCGCCCGGGCACACCATCTTCCGTCAGTGCAATTTCAACCCGCGTACGATCGAAGGACAGGACGTAAACGACATTGGGAAAGCTCGCCGTCAAACGCACTAGTTTGAATATCTCGCGTATTTCCGCTCTATCAAGCCGATCAATATCATCAATAATGACTACGATCGGATGGTCAAGGCTCCCGAGCGCTTTAGTGACCTGCTCTTTTTGCGCTGCAACGCTGACACTACGTAGTTCTCGAAATTTTCTCGCAAAACTCGCCATCGCAAGAAGGCCAGCAGACCATGATCCGGCAACCGGAATAGCCGCAATTGGCGCTACCAGCTCGCTATAGCGTAGCATTTTGGTGGCGATGCTGCGGTACTGTTTGCCACGTTGTTTAAGTTGGGCATTGATTTCTCCAAACAGCCCTGCAACGAGTGCTTCCGTCCCTGATAGCAGCCAGGGATTGTAATCCACAACGAGCATTTCCTTATTTTGCAAGCACTCTTTAACAAGGTTGAGTACCGATGTCTTACCGGAGCCCCACTGCCCCATGACTGCCAATACATAGCCCCGTGACGCATCGATCATGTCGATCTCGCGTACAATTCGCTCGACAAACTTGCTTCGTTGCAGCAGATCTTCCGAGGCAGTCGAGATGGGATTGTCCGCGAAATAGTTGATAGCACTCGGTGTTTTCTTGGGGTGATCAGCCATTAGTGACCCTCTTGATAAATAGGACTGCTGACGCCTGGGAGTGTTTGGTCAGCACTATGTGGACGAATCCTACCTGGCTAGTTTCGCGCAGCAAGATCACGTTTGCATACATATACGCAAACGTTTTTGTGTTATATTAATAAATAGATATGTCCGATAGTATTCCCTCTCCCCACCACCGCCTCCGTCGGCTCAAAGCCGCCCTGCTGGCCGTCTCCTTCACCCTGGCCGGCATCCTCTTTATGATGCTCAACGCCTGGCTGGCTCCGCTGCGGCTGGGAGACTGGCAGTGGCTGCATGCCCTGCCGCTGGGCGAGCTGGGTGGGACGCTGTTTGGTGCAGGGCTGCTGTCGACATTCTTCGAGTACACCTTCCGGCGAGACCAGGAGGCGCACACGTTGGCTCGCTTCCGTCAGATCATCCGTGAGGAGGCTCCGGCGATGCGTGACGCGGTGGTGGAAGGCTTCGCCATCCATCCTGAGGACTTGCAGCGTGTGGCCACGCCGGAGCTGCTGGACGACATCGCCGCCAATGTGATGGCACTGCGCCTGGGCGATGAGCAGTTCGCCCGCGAGATCTATACCGACATCCGAGACCAAGCCATCCGCGCCGCCGAGCGGTGGTACGACCTCGAGGCGCGCGTTCGGCTCTCTACTGCAGTAGAGAGGAGTACCGCAGGTACTCCTCTGCTCGACGTGACGGTGGAGTGGGAGTACACCACCGTGCCCAGCAGTGTCACCCGCCGCTTCGCGTGCGTGTCTGACCAGGATGAGTACAACGAGCTGCGGCAGGACGTGCCTGCCACCTCCACGTGGTTCATGGCACCACGCCCCGGCATGGACGCCCGCCGCCGGGAGGCATACGAACTGCTGGAGCTGACCGTCGATGGCCGGCCACAGTCCATCCGTCGTAGTACCCGTGCTACCGGCCAGACCTACAGCGTCGACTTGGACGAAGAAGCCAGGAGCGGTAGGCCAGTCCGCATCCGCCAGGTCTTCCGCACCATCACCCCGCAGTGGAGCCACCGACTGTATTTCGCCGTCAGACAACCAACCCGAGGCTGGTCGCTGCACTTGGACTACACCGACACCAATATCGGCGATATGCGTGTCAACGACACCGTGGCCACAGCACCAGCGGCCCGCATCGTCCGATCACCAGAAGCCGTCCCAGGCAAGGTCATCGCCCTCGAGTCGGCTGGTTGGCTCATGCTAGGCTCCGGCGTTGCCTTCACCTGGACACTGAACGAGGAGCTGCCCCAGACCGAGCAGCCTGAGGCAGCAGCATCCTCCCGAGAGGGGTAGAGGATCTCTGCGAATGGTCACTCGCCACCGTCCATCAGGCTCACCTCCTCACCTACTCGACTGCCACGGACAACCACAGGATACATCGTCTTGAGATATATAGTCTCTGGATTGGGAGTCTTCGGCCGGTTGAGATGGAGCCGTGTCCACCGACCGCAAGCCGCCGCTCTCACCAGCCACTGGTGAGTTCGGTCGGCGTGTGCGCGCCCGCCGCGAGCAGCTGGGCCTGTCGCAGGAGAAGCTGGCCGAGCGCACCACCCTGCACTGGTCGTACATCGGCCAGGTCGAACGCGGCCAACGCAACCTCAGCCTCCACAACATCCTCCGCATCGCCCACGCCCTCGACACCGACGCCGGTGGGCTGGTGAGTGGGTTGGAGGTGTAGGAGAAGAGCTCGATCCCTTCGAGGGTTTGCCAGCGATGGCAGGGATACGCAACCCCGTTACCAGACTGCGATCTGCGAGTACAGCAAAGGCGCAGGGTAGAGGCAAGCCTGATGGTGTTCTAACAAAAAAGATGAACGGAAAGACCTTTGTAACCGAGATATATTTTGATAAAAAGAGCAAAGACACCTTTCAAGATAAGCTGTTAAAGATAGTGCAAGCCCAGCGGAAAGAATAAAGAAAACAGACGCTCTGAAAATGGTATAATATCCTAAAATATTTAGAGAGAAAATTAGAAGTTGAGGTTAAGATATGAGAAAAGTAAAACTGTTTATAGCTATGAGTGTAGATGGCTATATTGCTGATAAAAATGGGGGTGTCGCTTTTCTGCAAGGTCATGAAGATTGTTTAGAAAACGAAAGTACCTATTCTGAGTTTATAAAAAATATAGACACAGTTCTGATGGGTTGGAATACTTACAATCAGATAATAACTGAGTTATCCCCTGATGATTGGGTTTATGACAATTTATTGACTTATGTTTTCACTCACCGAGAACAACAAGATTCCGATAAGATCATTTTTACAAATGATAATTTAGAGGAATTGATCAAGAAATTAAAAGGGGTTGAAGGAAAAGATATTTGGATATGTGGAGGAGCAGACTTAGTTCAACAAGCCATTTCTTCAGATGTGATTGATGAGTATCTTATATCCATTGTTCCGACAATTTTAGGGAATGGTATAAAATTATTTAGCCAAAATGATGCGGAACATAAATTGAAATTAATCAACACGATAACAAATAATGGAATTGTCGAGTTGAATTATATTCGTAGATAAAAATTAAATTGTAGATGACGATAATATCTACAGGTAAGCTACCGACGTACGATAATGAAGTCGCGGTGCGAGACCAGACAGACGTGATGACGCCAGTCCAGCCAACACGACACACCCCCTTGAGGGAATAATTACATGCGCCTGCAAGAAAGATAAAGTGAACCTATTTAAGCCAGCACGCCACCGAGTTGAAAGAGCGAAAGTTCATTCCAGAGAGATGATCGAGTGCTGGAATGAGTTTTTGGAGCCGCACCCATTTGCTACGCACCTAACACGCGCCAGCGCCACAGAATATATCCTCACAGTGGAGCAATATGAAGAATTTCCCCAGGAACTTCCTGCGCTGTTTGGAGAGTGGCTGTATAATCTTAGGTCGGCTCTCGATTACATTATTTGGGCAGCTGCAGCCTATTCTTCGGGTAGACTACCCCCTCCACACGAAGATCGCCTCCAGTACCCAATTTGCGACAGCGAAAATTCCTGGAAACGTACCTCCCAAAAGTTGTCAGCACTCCCGCAGCACCAACTGGAATTGCTGCGAATTATGCAGCCATTCGCCTCTGACGCAGACGCTAACTACCTTGGTTGGATCAATAGGCTGGCTCGCATAGATCGCCACCGCCGGTTAACCATTTGGACGGCTCGAATCGTTACAGTAGATCCGATCGCCCGTATTCCAAGCGGAGTAGAACCTAGATGGGAATGGGGAGAGAGGATGCTTGAGTCCGGATATTGCGACTTAGCTCGACTAACTTTCCCTGATTCAGAATCGGCTGAAAGAGTTAGCGTCAACCCACGACTGACTATCGACCCAGAAATCTCTGAGTGGGGAAACTCTCCTTTCTATGCAGAACGCAAATTCGATGAACGCCTCCGCAGGTTTATGGCGTTTGTGTTAGCCGAGATCGACACCTACGACTACGACTGTACTGGCAATCTCAAGGCACGAGACTCCCTCACAGAAGAATTTGCTGCGCAATGCGATGAGCGGAGGAGTCGAATCTTTAAAAACCCGACCCCTCCCGCTAGAAGCACTCCTCATTGGACTCCTGCAATGCTTCTCAAATCTTCTCGAGAACGATACTTTGGAGGAGAATTGTCACACAAGTTTGATTGACAGGCTTGATGCGCTATACAAGAACCTGTCGCGCTTGGATGCAAGCATGCCATTAGCAGTCCTGTGTCGGCACCAAACCTGCACTGCGATACCGTTTCGAGCCTTCTCATAGTGCTGTATTCATTGTATACTGAATGGAGTAATGCCGAAAGTTAACATATACAATTCCAAATATCGCACCTTATCCGGAACGTCACGCAGCGAGGTGTATAAGAAAGCGCGTCGGGAATACAACGACGTCGCCCATGCCACCAAGCGTCAGCCCTACATTAGATCTAAGTATTTTAACGGTAGCAAGATCTTCCTCGATGTGTTTTGGCCCCACCTGACAGACAAGCACCAGAAAGAGCAGACAAAACGCCTCCGCTTCTACAAGGCGGCGCTTGACCTGATACGAAACTCACGCATCACTCCAGAAACTATCGTCAAAGAAGACGACCAACACGTGTTGCTCCATCGTTTCTACGGCATAACGAAAGATGGCACCTACTTTTGTGTCCAAATCAAAGAAGACAAGCGCAGTGATCGCCGAGACTTCATGTCGACATTTGAACGTCATCCACGATAATCGCCATAAAATAAAAATCTCCCGCGGTGCAGCCTAGAAACTACTTGCCGGAGATTTCTTGGTGACACGGCGATCAACTGTGTCTATCTATGATTATATGCTTCTCGATTGAATTGTCAATAGTTTTACGTAGTTTCGGCATACTGCGAGGATGAAATGAATGAGCACGTGCTGCGTCGGCGTTCCAGCAACGAGTTCTCAAGCACTACACTGGCGGCCGGTGCCGTTCTACCGGCCCCGATAGATGCCCATGACGGCACACCAGCCTTGAGTGAGCCGTGGCGAAGGCCGTCGGCGCTCCAGGCGGCAGTGTGACGCTCTTCGGCGATGGAGACACCGCTCGCCGCCGCTGCCGTCACTCCTGGTGAGCAGCCGCCAGGTGGCGCCCGATGGTCATGCTACTGAAGCCCAGCCGCTTGGCAATCTCGGCGATGGTCAGGCCCTGCTGGCGGAGGAGGATCGCCTGGGCACGGTCTTCGTCGGTGAAGCGGTGGTTGCGTTCCAGCCCTGCCTGCCCGCGCAGCCGGTAGACCGTTGAGCGGTTGACGCCCGTTTGCCGAACGATCTCCTTGACGGGGACGCCAGCGCGGTACAGGTCGACCACCTGCTGGCGCTGCTCGGGCGTGAGAGGCCGGAGCTTCGTCTGCTTGATGCGGCCAACCTTGCGCGGCGACCGTGACGAGGTGTCGGGCGCATCACTCTCATCGTTCGACCGCTCCCCCACGCTGGTGGCCGGTGCGATGGATCGTCGTTGCAGGGGCTCACCTCCTGGCTCTGCCGCATCGGGCTCGGGAGAGGCCCCAGGCTCGTCCGCATCGCCCAGCGCGCCATCCGACCTGTCAGTAGCCGATGGATGCGCTACATTAGGGCCGGTACACACCTGGCCGCCCTCACCGGCGGCCAGTTTCCTTCGAAAGTCCAGCAGCACCATCAGGTTGTTAGAGTCAATGGTGCGGAGCTGTACCGCTCCGGCCTCGGCCCCACCAGGGACCGGGGCCTTTTGCGTGCCTGGCGTGTAGACAGCCAGAACAGTTCTGTGGGCGCTCATCAGTTCAAGGTTCTCACGAGGCTCAACCACGGTCTAGGTCGTGTTGCAGAAGTAGAGGTAATCCCAGGGATGCAGCCAAGCGCGTGGTTCGTCGCGGACGCACCTTATCTCCTGACTACAGACGTCACGGGCACAGTCCGCGAGGCCCCCGCGGCCCCGACTCCGACAGACTTTCGCAACGGGCTCTAGGTGACGACGATACCCATCAAGGACGCCCGCGTAGGCGGCTTGCTGCCTCACTGAAAACTGCCCGCGAAGTCCGTGGACGTAGTGGACATGGGAAGCGGGGTACGCAGAGTAAGCCAGAGGCAGGTTCTGCCCCTGCCCTAGCCACACATGCTTCCAGGCTACGTGATGGTTGCCGGAATCAGGTGAGGTCAGGTGGCGTCGATCCACGTGAGGCGAACACCCTGGCCAGCATCAAGGAAGACGGCGCGCTGTCGAGCAGAGCTCAATCGTCACCAACCCAGGTAGCCGAATGCGGGTACAGGTCACGTAGCCACAACGACATACCCGGGTCTTAGGACCACACCTTACGGATCGCAGGCTACTTCGGAGGCTCAAAAACCGAACAGTGAGGCGAGAACTCGAGGACGCAAAGACACAGCCCGCAGCAGACTCCTACCCTCAATCTCCTCCGCTGACGATGACGCTACTATTCTCCGATTCTGCCATTTGAAGGCTCAGACGATACTGTTCCGCCTCCGGCTCCTCAGTGAACTCCAGAAGGTTTCCAGCTACCTCCGAGAGAACGTCGCGAACTTCAGCAGGCGACGCATGAAAGAACTCACGACGAGTGTTGATACGATTAACCCGCTTGTCCGCGAACCTTCGATGCAGATCAGCCTCTACCGTGACAGCATCGTCAGAGAAGAACAGTGCATGGACGTCGAAACCGAACGGGACAGAGGCATCTCCCAGCTCTCGAACACGATCCATCGGATCAAGCCGACGCGTCATGCCGATCTTAACCATTCGATCACCGAACGCCCCAATATTGGAGATGACATACACATATCCTGCACGGATATTAGCGGCACGGAAATCAACCTTCTCAATCTCCTTATCAAGCCCTTCAAGCTGGGACCTGATCTCATCAGCCTCATCCGTTCGCCCCTGATCCACGAGAGACTGGAGCACGTGCTGGTAGTGCTCACGCTCCTTGTCGAGCTTCGCTCGGCGCTGGGCAAGTTCCTGCTGCGCTTTACGCTCTTCACGCAGTCTCGCCTTCTCCTCCCGCTCCGCCTCTTTTTCAGCCTTTTTAGCGTTTTGATACCTGAGCGACAGGTCGAGTTCTTCGAGGCGGAGCGCATGGTATCTGCCATCTATCCTCAGGCTGATGAGCGAACCAAGACGCTCCACCTGGTCACGGGTGCGCTCAAGTCGTTTACGAGCCGCCTCACCATTTCCGGCCTTGACAGTGAGAACACAGTTCTCAACTTCAGCATTATAGGCACGCAACATCATCTTCGACATGTCAGCAACGAACTTACGCCCTTGCGATGCCGAGTTATTGAACGTGAAGCCCTCTCTGGCTCTGATCGCCACCTTATCCCTAATCATCTCCTTGATCTGAGAACGCACCTCCGAGAGGCGACCACTAAGCTCTAGAGAAGACTCGGCAGGATGCACATAATTTGTCAGCCCGTTGTCGACCATAACAACAGTATCCGAAAGGTGCATGTCGAGTTGTGCGAGCTCTCGCTTGCGGTCATCGATTTTATCGGAAACTGCACGCGCATCACGCTCAAGAACGCGAAGACTCTCCTCCGCCGAAGCGGCTCGCTGGGAGAACTCCAATTTCTGCCGCTCCAGAGAGGCCTGCAATTCGACCTGGTCACGCCTCATTTGCGCAGAAACTTCCTGCATAGTAACCAGATCCCCACCTCCGACCCGATCAAGTAGCGACCGAAGCTCTCCAATTGACGCGAGTGCGGCATCATACTGCTGCGCCCCCGCACTCAACTGCTGTTCGAGAGTTTGAATCTTCCTATTTTTCTTACCAAACATCATGAGACCTCTTTGTCGACAGGTAAAGCAAAGTAGAATAAATGCTACAACTTCACCCCGTCAGCAACATCAACATAGAGATCACAATTAAGCAACCTTAGTCAAACAACATCTAAGTAAGTTTTTTATTTTTCACTTGCGGCATCGTCGAGCACGCGGCCAACATAGCGGCCGAACTTCTCGGTGATGCTGCCGTGGTCGTCATCGGACCACTCGCTCCAGGTGCGGCGGAAGCCCGCGGTGCGGTAATAGTTCAGGCTGTTCCTGGCGTGCCCGATACCGTCGAACCCGTCGATACTGGTCTCGGGGACGTCCCGCGTCCCAGTCACCCAGTTCAACCAGAGCCGGTCCTTGACGTCTCCAGGAAAGGCCGACGACCCCTCCTCCTCGGGCGCGTCACCACCACCGAAGAGCAGGAAGCCCCCGCTCGCCATGCGCTCGGCGTAAGAGGGGAAGAACCACTGGCTGATGAACTCCGAGCCGCCGGAGTAGCCCACGAGCCAGACCCGCTCCGTGTTGGCGCCGCACTCGATCGCCACGTAGTCGAGAGCCTCCTCCAGGTAGCGGATCTTCGCGTCCTGGTCGTCGACCCACCAGATGCCCTCGTCACCGGGGGATCGCACCGAGACGACGTCGTACCCTCGGGCGCCCGCCGCCTCGACGACTCCCCCGGCGCCGGCCAGGCCACCGGGAGACCTCTCGCTCCGGCTCTCACCACCCTGGTCATGGAAGGGCTGCCCGTCGCCGTCGAGGTAGACGACCAGTCCGACCGGCGCGTCCCCGGCCGCGTAGAAGATGCAGTCGGAGGTCTCATCGTCGGTATCGGTGTAGGAGAAGGCGGCCGGAACCGACAAGTCTCCTGACGCCGGACGCAGGCTCGGAGCGGTACCTGCCCCACGCGAGCGCAGGTGCGACGGCGGGCTGGAATGCGCGGCCGCCTGCTGCGGTCCCCGAGGGGCGCAGCCGGCCAGGACGAGGCCCGCCATCGTCCCAGTCAGGGCGCGCCGCGAAAGGTGTGCTGCCATGATCTCCACCCACCTTCCCGGTCATCGTCAGCCACTCGACCGTAGCACCGGCATCCCGCTTCCGCGCGGCCTACCGACCGCCTTCGGAGTGATCCCGAGCCGGATCATGTCCTCAGAAGTACCCACGAGCTCGACGGCGCCGACCTCCGACCCCTGAGCCGACTGCGATTCCTCGCGGGAGTCTAGGCCGCCGTTCCGCCGCCCCGGTTGGCTCCGCGGCCGCGTCCGCCACGCCCGCCTCGTCCGGAACCGCTGTTGTGCTCACTGCGGCCTCCGCGTCCGCCACGACCGCTGTGTCCGCCGCGACTGGATCGGCCGGCTGCCTGCCCCGTCCCACCGCGCCGCTTGGCAACACGCCCACGACCGCCACCGCTGCGACCACCGTGCCCCGCCTGACCGCGACCCGCCTCGCCATGACCATGACCCGGCCGCCCAGTGGAGGCTCGCCCGCTGGGGCTGCCGCCCTTGATGGCCACGCCCTCGGGCATGTCCTCCAGCGCTACGGGATCGGCGACCTGCCCCACGAGGACGGCCACGGCGTCGTCGTCGGGCCGGATACGCTCGACGTCCGCGCGGATTCGGGACTTCTTGAGCAGGACCTGGACGTCGTGCTTCTGCTCGGGCAGAACGAGGGTGATGACGCTTCCAGCAGCCCCGGCGCGGGCGGTGCGCCCGGAGCGGTGCAGGTAGGCCTTGTGCTCGGCGGGCGGGTCGACGTGGACGACGAGCTCGACGCCGGAGACGTCGATGCCCCGGGCGGCGATGTCGGTGGCGACCATGACGTGCACCTGTCCGGTGGAGAAGGCCCGCATGGCGCGCTCGCGCGCGTTCTGGCTCATGTTGCCCTGCAGCTCGACGGCGGGGATCCCGGCCTGGACGAGCTTGCGGGCCAGGCGCCGGGCGAGGTGCTTGGTGCGGGTGAACAGGATGCGCTGCCCCTCCCCGGAGGCCAGGCGCCGCACGACGCCGTCCTTGGCGGTCTTGTCCGCGACCATCCACACGCGGTGGGTCATGGCGTCCACGGGCGAGGTCGAGGGGTCCACGGAGTGCTGCAGCGGGTTGTGGAGGAACTCCTTGACCAGCGCGTCCACGCCGTTGTCGAGGGTGGCGGAGAACAGCATGCGCTGGCCGCGCTGCGGGGTGGCGCGCAGGATGCGGCGGACATTGGGCAGGAAGCCGAGGTCGGCCATGTGGTCGGCCTCGTCCAGGACGGTGATCTCGACCTCGTCGAGGCTGACGAGTCCCTGCCCCATGAGGTCCAGGAGCCGGCCGGGGCAGGCGACGACGACGTCGACCCCCGCCTTGAGGGCCTTCTCCTGGGGCTTGGCGGAGACCCCGCCGAAGATGGTGGTCACGTCCATGTCGACGACGCGGGCCAGGGGCTCGATGACCTCGGCGATCTGGAGGGCGAGCTCGCGGGTGGGGGCCAGGACCAGGCCGATGGGGTGACCGGGGCGGGCCTTGTCCTGCTGCGCCAGGCGCTGGACCAGCGGGAGGCTGAAGGCCAGAGTCTTGCCCGAACCGGTGCGGCCGCGGCCGAGCACGTCGCGACCGGCGAGCGTGTCGGGCAGGGTGGCGGCCTGGATGGGGAAGGGCGCAGTGAAGCCGCGCGAGTCGAGGTCGGTGGCCAGGTCGGAGTCCACGCCGAGGGAGGCGAAGGTGGCCTCCCCGGCGGACGGGGCCTTCCCGGAGGCGAAACGGTAAGAGGCGGAGGTGCGGTGTGCGGCCACGGGGGTCCTGTCGGTTGGGACCGCGGGCACGCCGACGCGGATCGCTGGCAGCGTGCGCGTCGGTGCGTGAGGTGCCGGCGTTACGCGGCTCGACGGCGCAGGGCGCCAGGTAAGTCGACGCGCGCCGGGACCGGGGCACCAGCCAGGCCGGGCGGCGCCCGGACCAGAGATCCATCCTGCCCGAGATCCCGCCACATCCCAAGGATGCCGCTCACATGCCCCGGCGGCCGGTTAGAGAACTCCCAGGACGAGCGCGAGGAGGCTGATCGTTGCCATGGCGACCACGGACAGGATCGTCTCCATCAGCGACCAGGTCTTGAAGGTCTGCCCCACGGTCATCCCGAAGTACTCCTTGACCAGCCAGAACCCGGCGTCGTTGACGTGGGAGAGGAAGACCGATCCGGCGCCGATCGCCAGGACGAGAAGGGCGACCTCGGTCTGCGGCATGTGAGTGGCCAGCGGCGCCATGATGCCGGCCGCGGCGATGGTGGCGACGGTCGCCGATCCGGTGGCCAGCCGCACGGCGACGGCGACGAGCCACCCGGCCAGGAGAGCGGGCACGGCCGCCTGCTGGATCCAGGCGGCGATGATGTCAGCGATCCCGGAGTCCACGAGGGTCTGCTTGAACCCTCCCCCGGCCCCGACAATGAGCAGGATCCCGGCGATGGGTCCGAGCGAGGCCCCGACCCGTCCACTGACGTCGTCGGCCCCGAGTCCCAGGCGGGTTCCGAAGAGGTACATGGCCACCAGGACCGTGATCAGCAGGGCCACAATCGGCTTACCCACGAACAGGGCAGTGTGGACCGCCGGGTTCCCACTGTCCTCAGGGGCGAGGGTCTCGACGACGGTGCGCAGAAGCATGAGTCCCACGGGCAGCAGGACCACCATGATTGAGGTCGCGAAGGCGGGACGCGGTCCCTCGTGCTCCTCGTCCGAGGCCCCCAGCGGCTCGGGCGCCTCGATGGGAACCCACCTGGCCATGAAGCGCGCGGCAATGGGGCCCGAGATGACAACCGTGGGCACAGCAACCAGCAGCCCCAGCCCGAGGGTGAGTCCCAGGTCGGCCTTGACGGCATTGATGGCGATGAGCGGCCCGGGGTGCGGCGGCACGAGGCCGTGGAGCGCGGACAGGCCGGCCAGGGCGGGCGCACCCAGCAGAACGAGCGGCTGATGGGCCCGCCGGGCGACGATCATGACCACAGGGATGAGCAGGACGATGCCGACCTCGAAGAACAGCGGGATGCCGACGACGAAGGCGATCAGCGCCATCGCCCAGGGCAGGCGGGGGCCGGGCGTGCGGGCCAGAACGGTGTCGACGATCTGGTCGGCGCCGCCGGAGTCGATGAGGAGACGGCCGATGATCGCTCCGAAGGCGATGAGGGTGCCCACGTCACCGATCGTGGAACCCATCCCCTTGGTGAAGGCGGCGAAGGTGTCTGCCAGAGGGATACCTGCCACGACTGCCAGCACCGCCGAACCGAGCGTCAGTGCAAGGAAGGGGTGCATCTTGCGCCAGACGATGAGCACGATGATCGTGGCGATGCCGAGCAGGGCGGCCGAAACGAGTTGCGCGTGACTGTCCGTGTGGCTCACGGCGTCGGCGGCCGGCAACGCGATCGAGTGAGTCGGAGGAAGAGTGAACGTCATTGTTGTCTCCGTTGTCATTAGAAGGTGAGGTGGAGTGAGGGCGAGGCGCATGCCTGCCGGTCTCGGCGCGGTGGGGCGGCTGTGCGTCGCGTTCCTCGGTCAGTTGATGTGGTCGCCTACGACGGTCAGCGACCATCTGCGAGGGCCGACGCTCAGCCGGCGTCGGACGATGCCTGTTCGAGTGCGGCGAGGATCGCCTCGAAGGTCTCCTCCGGCGTCGCCCGCGAGACCACGGTGACGCCGTCCTCGTCGTCGGACAGGGGTTCGAGGGTGGCGAACTGGGAGGGCAGCAGGCTCGAGGGCATGAAGTGCCCCTCGCGGTGGGCCATGCGCTCCTGGAGCTCATCGGGCTGAGCGAGCAGGTGGATGAAGAAGACCCGGCCCTGCGCACCGGAGAGCAGGTCGCGATAGGAGCGCTTGAGCGCAGAGCAGGTGACGATCGTCTTGACGTCCTCGGTAGCACGCTCGCTCATCCAGTCGCGCATGGACTTCAGCCAGGGCCAGCGGTCCTCGTCGGTCAGCGCGACGCCGCGGCTCATCTTGTCGATATTGGCCCCGGGGTGGAAGTCGTCGGCCTCGGCGACGGGCCAGCCAAGTGCGTTGTGAAGGTTGAGTGCGGCCGTGGTCTTGCCGCAGCCGGAGACCCCCATGAGGACGAGGTGCTCGACGGATCGGCTCATGTCTCTGCTCCTCGGTGACGCCGTTGTCGCTAAGTAATACGATTAATATACCTTTTACGTAGCACTTTTGAAAGGGTCGGATAGCATCTCCGGCAGACATCTTGCACCGCCCTCGGAAAGCCCGCCTATGCCCCCCACTGACCGACGTCGCGACGTCCTCGACTCCCTCGGACGCGCCATCGTGGCCGGGGAGATGGCGCCGGGGCAGAGCCTGACGCTGGAGGTGATCCAGTCCCAGTACGGCGTCTCCCGGACGCTGGCGCGCGACTGCGTCCATACCCTGGAATCGGTGGGCGTCGTCGCCTCGCGACGTCGAGTAGGCATCGTGGTTCAGCCGCGCGAGCACTGGTCGGCTCTGGCACCCCAGCTCGTGCGTTGGCAGCTCCAGGCCGATCCGCACGGTCCTAAGCTCGGAGCTCTGACCGAACTGCGCGCAGCCATCGAGCCGGTCGCCGCCGCGGCGGCGGCCCGGCGGGCCACCGAGGGCCAGCGCTCCAGGTTGCTGGCACTGGCGGCTGCTATCCGTGCCAAGGGCGCCGCCGGCAATGTCGCCTCCTACCTCGACGACGACATCGCCTTCCACAGCCTCATCCTGGCGGCCAGCCACAACGACACCTTCACGGCGCTGACCGACGTCGTCGCAGAGGTGCTCTCCGGACGGGCCAGGCTGACCGGCCAGGTGCAGGTCCCCCAGCCCGAAGCGCTCGAGCTGCACGGACGAGTCGCCAACGCGATTGCATCCGGCGACGCCACAGCGGCCGAGTCCTCCATGCGAGATCTTGTCGCCGAGGTGCGCGGTGCCTTGCTCGAGCGCGGCCTACGCGGCTTCCTCGAGGTTTGACGCATCCCTTCTCTTCTCAGCGGCGCCGCGGGCGCGGCGGGCGGCCGTCCACGCTGGCCAGGGCAACGGCTACCGACACCAGCGCGAGCCCAGTGACCTCCCAGACGCCTGGCAACTGGCCCAGCACCGCCACTCCCACCAGCATCGACGTCGCCGGCATGAGCGAGGACAGGAGCGCGAAGGTATCCGTCCCGAGCCGTTTGAGCACCACTTGATCGAGCCCGTAGGGCACCGCGGTCGACAGCAGCCCGACTCCCAGCGCCATCGCCGTCGACCTTACCGACATCAGGGCATCGGCAGCCGTGCCGACGGCGAAGGGACCGTAGACCAGAGCGCCGAACACCATGCCCACAGCGAGCGAATCGACCCCGACCCCGGCCGAGGCCACACGTCGCCCCAGAAGGATGTAACCCGCCCAGGCCGCACCGGCCGCCAGCGCGAGCACGACCCCCGTCCTCTGGCCCGGCTCGCCCAGGTCGACGCCGAGCCCGGAGATGGACACGACTCCCAGGAGAGCCAGCACCGCGGCGCAGCGCGGCCGCCACCCGCTCCCCGTGACGGCGGCGACGGCGACCGGCCCGAGGAACTCCAGGGAGACGACCGTCCCCAGCGGTAGCAGTGAGATCGCCGCATAGAAGATGACGTTCATGGTGGCCGTGGCCGTCCCGAAGGTCGCGGCCAGCGCCAGCACCTTGCGCGTCCAGCTCCGGCGCCAGGGACGTCGGAGAGCCATGAGCACGGTGGCGCCCACCACCAGGCGCCACCAGGCCACCGTCGTCGAGGGCATGAGCGAGAACAGGGAGACGGCCAGGCCCGCACCGAGGTACTGGGAGAGGGCGGAAACGACGAAGATCGGCGGCGCCGGGACCCTTCCCACCACCGCGCTGCCCGCGCCACTCACGCCTGTGCTGTTGCTCAGGTCTCGGGACGGGCGGGAATCACCGTTCATCACTCCCGTATTGTCACCCGCTCTGCTGCGGCTCCCTCACGCGCCGCCCCTCCGCGGTTCTGCCGCGGCGCACCCGGCGCGGACGGCGGCCGGCCCGGCTACCTGCCCAGACGGCGTTCCCGGCTGGCAAAGTCACGCAGCGCCCGAAGGAAGTCCACGCGTCGGAAGGCCGGCCAGTTGACCTCGCAGAAGTAGTACTCGGAATGCACCGACTGCCACAGGAGGAACCCGGAGAGCCGCTGCTCGCCCGAGGTGCGGATGACCAGGTCGGGGTCGGGCTGGCCCTTGGTGTAAAGGTGGTCGGTGATGTCCTCCTCGCTGAGCGAGGCGGCTACCTCCTCCAGGCTCGCCCCGGCGGCGGCCCGCTCGCGCAGGAGCTCGCGCACGGCGTCGGCGATCTCCTGGCGCCCCCCGTAGCCGACGGCGATGTTCACCTGCATGCGCCGATCCTCGCCGGCAACCTTCCCGGCGCCCTCGCCCGCCTCGGCGGCCTCGGGCCTGGACTTCGCGACGGCGGCGCGCAGACGCTCGGCCAGTGGCTCGGGCAGGAGGTCGACGGCGCCCACGAGCCGCAGGCTCCAGCGGCCGGTCTCGGCGAGCTCGTCAACGGCGTGGGCGATGATGTCCAGCAGGGGCGAGAGCTCGGCCGGGTCGCGGGAGAGGTTGTCGGTGCTCAGCAGCCACAGGGTGACGACCTGGACCCCCATCTGCTCCGCCCAGCCGAGGAACTCCTCGATCTTGTCCGCGCCGCGCTTGTGCCCCTGGGCGGCCCCGAACCCCATGGACTTGGCCCAGCGTCGGTTGCCGTCGAGGATGACACCCACGTGGTGGGGCACCGTGGCCGGGTCGATGCGCGCAGCCAGCCGGCGCTCATAGATGTCGTAGAGGAGGTTGTTGCCTGCCATGCCGTTTCCTCGGGGTTCCTCGGTGGGCTTGTGGGGACGGGGACCCGACGGCGCGGGGCCACCTCCAACGGTATCGCGCAGCGTCCCTCCCGCGCTGAGTCAGACGGCTAACAGCCGGGTCAGATCCGGTCGTCAGGTTCACCCAGGGTTACCAGGGCACAACAGGGGTATGTCGGGACGTTCGACCGCATCGGCCTACGCAGCGGCGGCCGAGGATCCGGCCGGAGAAGGGAACCGTGGCGCCCGCGTCACATCCCCGCCCATACGGCTACCACCACAACCTACGCTCACGTAACCTACGGACTCGTAAGGTCCAGAACGCCCCCACGTCGACCCGCGCCACACAGAAGGACGCCCATGTCATCGACATCGTCACCGACGCCGCCGACACCGGCTCCGCACCGCACCGCGTCCGCATCCGCCAGGGAGGTCATCGCCGCCGTCAAGCCGAGGCTGCGAGGCTGGATCCACGCCGGCACGGCGCCACTGGCCCTAGCCGCCTGCATCGTGCTGACCGTCCTGGCACCGGGGACGGGTCTGACGTGGGCCTGCGCCATCTACCTGACCTGCTCGCTGCTGCTGTTCGCCAACTCCGGCGTCTACCACATCGGCACCGGGCACTGGTCCACGAAGGTGGCGGCCACGCTGCGGCGGATCGACCACGCGAACATCTACCTGCTCATCGCCGGCACCTACACGCCCCTGTCGGTGGCACTGCTGCCGACGCGCACAGCCGCCCTGGTCCTGGGCATCGTGTGGGCAGGCGCCGCGATCGGCACGGCCACGAACCTGCTGTGGATGAGTGCGCCGCGCTGGTTCACCACCGCGCTCTACATCATCCTGGGCTGGGTGGCGGTCTGGTTCCTGCCACAGTTCTGGCGAACCGGCGGCCCGGCGATCGTATGGCTGTTGGTGGCAGGCGGCGTGATCTACACACTGGGCGCAGTCGTCTACGCCCGCAAGACGCCCGACCCCTCACCGCGCTGGTTCGGCTTCCACGAGATCTTCCACGTATGCACCGTGGCCGCATGGGTCTGCCAGTGCGTGGCCTGCTTCCTGGCGGTGCTGCAGTAGGCGGGCCGTCAGGTCGCGGCGCACCGCCACGCCGTCGGGTCGATTATTTTTCCTACCGGCTTTCCTGATAGTTGCGCTCGACGTCGATTGGGCAGGTCAGCGCCGTTTCATCCACCTCACGTCGCGATCACAGACCCTCAACATTTCAACACCTCTCGCCAACTATTCAGTGTTCCTCCAGACAGCGGCGTAGACTCGCCCTCCAAACCCGGTTGGCCCCATGAGGAGCCGCCGGGTGTCGTCGTCGCAAGGTGGCCCAGCCGGCTGCCGAGCGACCAGCACCAGTCATCCAAGGAGGACCCATGTCCGAGCAGTCACAGGGCACCTGGCTCACCCAGGAGGCCTACGACCGCCTGTCCGCCGAGCTCGAGCACCGCAAGACGACCGAGCGCAAGGAGATCGCCCAGCGCGTGGAGGCGGCCCGCCAGGAGGGTGACCTGCGGGAGAACGCCGGCTACCACGCGGCCCGCGAGGAGGCAGGGCTCAACGAGGCACGCATCATCCAGCTCGAGGAGACCCTGGAGAACGCCCAGATCGGCGAGGCGGCCGACGACGGCTCGGTCTCGGCCGGAACGATCGTCACCGCGAAGGTGGCCGGCAAGGAGCAGGTCTTCGCCCTGGGCGGGCAGGAGATCACCGCGGACGTGCCCGACGGCGTCAAGGTCTTCTCCCCCGACGCCCCGCTGGGTCAGGCCCTCATGGGGCACCGCGCGGGCGACACCGTCTCCTACGAGGCCCCCACCGGCCGGGAGATCAAGGCCGAGATCGTCAAGGTCGAGCGGGTCTGATTCCCTTTCCGCCGAGCCGGGCATTTCTCGCGTAGCCCCACCGAGATTCTGTGGGAAGCCAGGAGAAATGCCCGGCTCGATGTCTCGCCCCTCCTCTTCCTCGCGGTCAGTGAAGCGCGGGCGGGAATAGAGGCGGGGCGCAGTACCGTGTCCTCATGTTCAACGCCCTTCGTCACTCGCTCAGCGGATCGGCGCCGGCCGGCCGCGAGACGCCGGTCCTGCCCACCCCCGGAGACCACCCGGTGCTAGGAAAGCCCCTGGACGGGCCGTGGCCCGAGAGCAGTCGGGTCATCTACCTGGCGGGCGGCTGCTTCTGGGGCGTGGAGCGGATCCTGTGGCGCCAGGACGGCGTCGTCTCGACGTCGGTCGGCTACATGGGCGGTCAGACGCCCAATCCCACATACCAGGAAGTGTGCACCGGGGCGACCGGTCACGCTGAGACGGTGCGCGTCGTCTACGATCCAGCCGTCTGCGGTGAGGGCGGGGAGACCCTGCTGCGGGCCTTCTGGGAGAACCACGACTCCACGCACCTGAACCGTCACGGCAACGACGTCGGCACCCAGTACCGCTCGGCGGTGTGGACAACGACGCCCGCCCAACGCGAAGCGGCCGTGCGGATCCGCGAGGCCTTCCAGGGCGAGCTGACCCGCCTGGGCCTGGGCACCTGCGTGACCACCATCGAGGACGCCGCCGACGCGCCGACTCAGTTCGGCGGCCCCTACTACCTGGCTGAGGACTACCACCAGGCCTACCTGCACAAGAACCCGAACGGCTACTGCAACCACGGCCCCAACGGGGTGACCTGCCCGGTCGGCATCACGGACCTGCCCGCCCAGACCGACGTCCTGGCGCCCGAAGACGCGCCGTCCTGAACCGACTCCAGTCACTACTCGGGTCATGCGGAACGTGCGGAGAAGGTGACGTCCCACAGAGGCGAGTTCTCAAGTTTGCCCTGCTCTGCGGTGGCGATAAGCGTCCACCCACTGGTCTCGGTGTCACCGAGCCAGAATCCCAGAGCACTCAGCGGTAAATTCGAGCCGTCCGAGTTTGATACAGACGTGTCCCACGTGATGATGTAGGCCTCCTTCATATGTGGCCATGTCTCCTTCGTCCGGAACACATTGGTCTGACGCTCCGACACCAGAAGCATCTCCTGGGTGTAGGTCTCATCAACAAGCGGACGCCCGAACGACTCCACACGCCGGACCCTCACGCGAGGGACGCCGTTGTACGCCCCAGGCATCAGGATCTCCGTAGCAGGATTCCCCTCAGAGTTGCTCACCTCACTAACAGTGGCGTCAGCAGGAGCAGTGAGTGTGAGGCCGTGAACCTCGACCGGATCGCCCGACGGAGACGTCGGCTGCACGTTTCGCGGTTGCGTATCAGGGACGACCTGGATGTCTGTGACAGGCCGCCAGGTGGAGGTCTCACCAGGCCGGGGAGAGGGACTTCCTGATTTGCCAGCGCCATTCGACGACGACTCTCCAGCATTTCTACCACTGCGCCCCGAGCAGCCTACTACATAAGACGACACAGCAACTCCTAACGGAATCAGAACCGCTCTACGAGACAGCACCAACGACATCAGCAGCCCTCCATCGGTTTCCATTTCCCATCAGAAAAGTACTGACCATTAGAGTACTCAATATTCTCTTCGGTGCCAGAAAGACTGACCCCCACAACCAGCCCATCCTTCGCTTCCGCCTTCACCCCAGTCTTCACGGAACTCTTTGACACATTCCGCCGAGTCAGCACACCACGATCCACTGCGGCATTAATGAACGTAGATGCCGCCTCATTAATATTCTCACCGGAGTTTTGGCCACGATCATATCCAGGAACCTTGGCTGCAGCTAAGATATTGCGCGCTATTTTATCTTGCTCTGCGGAGGTGAGGTCGACCGACGCTGTCCACACCTGCCCCGCCCCCACCGAGGCTGTCCCTAACGGCGTTTTCGCACCAATCTGACCGTTGTAGGTGCCAGTCACCGATACATTCAACACCTTATTAGGATCATCCTTCTTAGTTTTGACAGCAACAACCATTTCCCCTGAAAGTCCTAATTCGCCACCGTGACCCGCTACAGTACCACTTCCAGTTGCCTGAGCGTTAACCTTATAATAGGTCGTCACATCCCCAGTCTCAAGGTTATACTTAGCTCCAACAGCGGCAGCTGCGCCAGCCTCACCGTTCAAACTGCCGACACCTGATTCCGCCTCAGCACTCACAGACCCTTCCTCACCTATCTGACCATACACTTCAGTCGCCCGCGGAGGCTGATACCCGTCAGGGACAGGAACAAGAGCGCTCACTGCCTGACCGGCCGGACCGACAGACTTAGTTACAATCTCTCGAAGAATGTACTGATGCAAGGCATCCTTAGCCTGCTCGGAATCAACTTCGAAAGACACCCCTCCTTCCGCAGCGAGATTGGCAGAAGCGTCAGCTCCCCCACCCTCACCATGTGTCTCATTATTGACCGTCACCTCTACGCCGCCACCCTCCCCCGTGGTAGCCCCACCCTTTGCGCCGCCCTTGTAAGTAACTCTATAATGGCCATTTGAAAGTTTTTCGGTAACAATCCCGCCGTTAACTTCGGCACTGACGACAACACCTTTAACCCCACCGCTAATACTCTGTAACTTCTGGCTGACCGTACACGGCTCAGTGGGCTTATGCTTGTCTTCTTTCGCCTTATTATCAGCGGCACCGCACTGATGCTCCCCTCCACTAATGGCTCCGATGATCTTGCATGAGATTTCACGCCCTAGATCCGGAGCAGCGCCGATCAGTCCACCAATGAGGATGGCCACAACCATCACAATTCCAGCAAACTCGATGGACGCCGCGCCACTCTCACATTTTTTTCGAGAGTGACCACAATCAGCCAAACCCAGCAACGGGGTCAACATGTCTTTCCAACCTTCACTGCGAGACACCATGGCACGATAAACACATAGTTAGAAGTAGTCCCCCCGCTTCAGCAGGAAGACATACATCAAAGACGAAAGAAGTGAAGCAATCGCTGCGAAAACAATGACAACCATGATCGACAACCAACTGCGCACTGTATAGGTGGGAATGATATTGGCCGCACTCACAACAACCGCGGGAATCACACAGTGCACAACTACCATCACTATTGACCGGAAGCGACGCCTGACGATGAGCAACGCCAACAAGCTGGCAACGAAGGCAGCGAGGGCATTCATCCATGCAACAGTACCCCATGGCGACTGCGCCGACTCAAGAGCGGCATCCGTCAACGCGGGAACGGCAAGCATGAGGAAGAACGCCAGCATCAGCAGCACCACCTGAAGCACCACCCCAATCACCAGCAGTAGAGGCGACCATGTCACCCTGTCACGGTACAGCACATCATGATCCACACTACCCATAAATTTTCCTCTCTCACCATGCACTTCTATGCACACATTGCCGTCACTACATAACACGCACCTCAGGAGCCGCAAATCACTCTAAGTCCGAGATTCACCCGACAACAGAGCCAACCGTCCCCACAGCGCCCCTAATCGAAGGGCGGAAGACCTTACGGAAGAAAGTGGAATAGACACTGGCAGCAATGGGTATTTTTCACTTCAGTGTCAGATAATTAGTTGGTTCTCAACTCGATCAGGCAGGCGCCATGCCGTCAACATCAATGAAACTCGTCTCACCCGCACACAACCGACATATCTCAGCCTTTGAAGATTAAATCATCAGGGTTCTCACACGTTGTCTTGAGACGCTGTCTCCCAGCTGCCCACCAATACTCCCAGCCTTGAGTGCCTGCGGCAGCCTGACTTGTTTCCCTGCGCACTACAGGAGGCTCAACCCCGATGAGCAGCCGGCAGACGAGCACCCAGTCCCCGCACCAGACGCCGGAGGGGACGGAGCCGCAGACCCACTGGTCCGAGGACGCGGACTTCCAGTGGCGTGCCGCGACCGAGCTGCTCATCGCCCTGGGGGTACCGCGCTCCACGGCCCGCCTCACCAGCGACCTGCGCGCCTCTGTCGCGCACCTGGAAGAGGTCGACGCCCGCTTGCCCCGCGACGGCAAGCCCCTTCCTGAGGCCGACCGTCTCACCCGCAACAACGCCGTCGACGACGTCGCCCGGACCATCCTGCCGCTGGCGTACGCCACCCTGGAGCGGATCCGGGCCGAGGAGCTGCGCACCGAGGTTGTCGGCGTCGACTATGACGCCCTGTGCGACGCCGTCGAGCAGCTCGAGGCCACCTACCGCGCCGGCTGGTGGCGCGCGGCCGAGAGGGAAGGAGCCGACTTCTTCCTGCGCGAGGTTGAGGCCCTCGAGCGCCTCAACGTTCCGCCAGTCCGGGCCAACTGGCGCGACGCCGGCAGGATCGTCAGCGTCCTGCGCAAGATGCCCGACTCGACGCTACGTCGCGTGGCCCGCACGAGCAGCCCCATGGCGCTGCGCTTCATGGTGCTGTTCAGTCTCCAGGCCGGCTACCGTGACGGCCTGTTCGACAAGACCATCTCGATCCCCCGCCTCATCCACACCCGCACCAGCGAGTACCGCAACATGTACCGGACCAGCTCAGCCGCCTAGCGCGCAAACCATTTGCTCACTCACCAACAAAAACTTCAGAGACGACCCAGACCCCACCGGGTCATCTGTGAAGACTTGGTCGAAGTGCGGGAGGCCGGCCGTCAGTCCTCGTCGGGTCGACCGGCCAGCTCGAGCTTGCGGTAGCGGCTGACGGCCGCGCCGACGTCGACCATGCGGGGGCGCACGAGGAAGGCGGGGCGCTCGCGCTCGTCGGTCAGGGCGTCCAGGCCCTCGTCGTCGAGCAGGGCCTCGAGGTCGTCCAGGCACTCGCGCAGCGGGGAGACCCCGTCGAAGCGCTGCTCCAGCAGGGCGCGCAGGGCGTAGGCGACGGCCTCGGCCTGCCCGGGATCGGTGACGCCGCCGACGTCGGAGATGTCGACGTCCTCCCGGTCCAGGACGAGGGTGGAGGTGCCGTGGGCGCGGGTGCGCACGGGGCCCCGGCGGGTGCGCGGCGGGGCGGGTTCGGGGACGCGTTGCCTGGGAGCGGCGAAGTCCTCCAGCTCGGTGAGCGGCCGAGGCTGGTCGGACACGACCCGGCGGGCCTGCTCGGTGGCGTCGCGCAGGTGGTAGGCGTCCATGAGCAGAACCCGGTCGGCCACGTCCAGGTAGTCCCCGGAGCCGCCCATGACCATGACCGTGG
>ERZ773075.370-NODE-370-length-36154-cov-70.4515_pt1 | contig 36154 bp, 27 predicted proteins | sample MGYA00580614_ERZ773075 | MGnify/ENA primary metagenome ERZ773075 (study PRJEB29015, sample SAMEA2738021) | human oral metagenome | biome: human oral; feature: human-associated habitat; material: dental | place: China | collected 2043 ...
GGATGTCGGCGATGCCGGTCACCTGGCCGTCGCGCACGAGCTGGGCGATCTTGTCGGCCAGGTTGTCGGGGTTGACCTGGTAGGGCAGCTCGGTGACCACCAGGCACTGGCGGCCCTGGATCTCCTCGACGTTGACCACGGCCCGCTGGGTGATCGACCCGCGGCCAGTGCGGTAGGCGTCCTCGATGCCCCGCCGGCCCAGGATGGTGGCCCCGGTGGGGAAGTCGGGGCCGGGGATGCGCGCGATGAGGGCCTCGAGCAGCTCCTCGCGGGAGGCGCCGGGGTGGTCGAGGAACCACTGGACGCCGGTGGCGACCTCGCGCAGGTTGTGCGGGGGGATGCGCGTGGCCATGCCCACCGCGATGCCCTCGGAGCCGTTGACCAGCAGGTTGGGGAAGCGGGACGGCAGGATGACCGGCTCCTGGTTGCGCCCGTCGTAGTTGTCCTGGAAGTCGACGCTGTCCTCGTCGATGTCGCGGACCATCTCCATGGCCAGCGGCGCCATCTTGCACTCGGTGTAGCGCGGCGCGGCGGGCCCCAGGTTGCCCGGGGTGCCGAAGTTGCCCTGCCCGGCCACCAGCGGGTAGCGCAGGGACCACCACTGGACCAGGCGCGCCAGGGCGTCGTAGATGGCCGCGTCGCCGTGCGGGTGGTAGTTGCCCATGACCTCGCCGACGACGCGCGAGGACTTGGAGAAGGAGGCGGTGGGGCGGTAGCCGCCGTCGTACATGGCGTACAGGACGCGGCGGTGGACCGGCTTGAGCCCGTCGCGCACGTCGGGCAGGGCCCGGCCCACGATGACGCTCATCGCGTAGTCGAGGTAGGAGCGCTGCATCTCCATCTGGAGGTCGACCGGCTGGATGCGCTCGGGGGCGACTACGTTCGTCGCTCCCTCGTCGCCGATGATCTCTTCAACTTCGTCGCTCACAGGATTCCTTCGTGTTCAGAGGATGTCGCCGGAAGTAGGCCGGCGGTTCACGTGCGGCCCGGTACCGCTCAGATGTCCAGGAAGCGGACGTCGGAGGCGTTGCGCTGGATGAAGGAGCGCCGCTGCTCGACGTCGTCGCCCATGAGGATCGCGAAGGTCTCGTCGGCGTCGGCGGCCTCGTCGAGCGTGACCTGCTTGAGGATGCGGGTCGTGGGGTCCATCGTGGTCTCCCACAGCTCGTGGTCGTTCATCTCGCCCAGACCCTTGTAGCGCTGGATCCCACCATCCTTGGGCAGGCGGCGGCCCTTGTCCTGGCCGGCGGCCAGCAGCTTGTCGCGCTCGGCGTCGGAGTAGGCGAACTCGTGCTCGGCGTTGGACCACTTGAGCCGGTACAGCGGCGGCATGGCGATGTAGGTGTGGCCGTGCTCGATGAGCGGTCGCATGTAGCGGAACAGGAGCGTCAGCAGCAGGGTGGCGATGTGCTGGCCGTCGACGTCGGCGTCGGCCATGATGACGATCTTGCCGTAGCGCAGCTTGGAGATGTCGAACTCCTCGCCGATGCCGGTGCCGAAGGCGGTGATGAGGCTGCGGATCGTGTCGGAGGACAGGGCCCGGTCCAGGCGCGCCTTCTCCACGTTGAGGATCTTGCCGCGGATCGGCATGATCGCCTGGTGCTCGGGGTCGCGCCCGCCGACGGCGGAACCGCCGGCGGAGTCGCCCTCGACGATGAAGATCTCGCACTCGGCGGCGTCCCGGGAGGAGCAGTCGCGCAGCTTGCCGGGCATGGAGGCGGACTCCAGGACTCCCTTGCGGCGCGTGGCCTCACGGGCCTTGCGCGCGGCCAGGCGCGCCGCCGCCGCCTGAGTCGCCTTGGCGATGACGGCCCTGGCGTCGGCGGGGTGGGAGTCGAGCCAGTCGCCGAGCCGGGAGTAAACGGTCTGCTGAACGAAGGTGCGGGCCTCGGTGTTGCCGAGCTTGGTCTTGGTCTGCCCCTCGAACTGGGGCTCGGTGAGTTTGACGGAGATGACCGCGGTCAGTCCCTCACGGATGTCGTCGCCGACGAGGTTGCCGTCCTTGTCCTTGAGCAGACCCTTCTCCCGGGCGTACTTGTTGATCAACGTGGTCAACGCCGTGCGGAAGCCCTCCTCGTGGGTGCCGCCCTCGGTGGTGTTGATCGTGTTGGCGTAGGTGTGCACCGACTCCGAATAGGCGCTCGTCCACTGCATCGCGATCTCGAGACTGATGCCGTGGACGCCGTCGATGGCCTGCTCGGCCTCGAAGTCGATGATCTCGGGATGGACGACCTCAACCTTCTTGGAGTGATTGAGGAAGGCCACGTAGTCACGCAGACCGTGCTCGTAGCAGTAGGTGTCCGACCGGAATCCCACCACCGGCTCATCGCCCGGCCCGGTCTCGTCACCGGTGATCTCATCACCGGCATCGGTCACGCCCTCGCGCTCGTCGGTGAGTGTGATGCGCAGGCCCTTGTTGAGGAAGGCCATCTGCTGGAAGCGACGCCGCAGGGTCTCGTAGTCGAAGACGACCGTCTCGAAGATCGCCGGATCGGGGTAGAAGGTCTGCGTGGTACCGGTCTCCGAGGTCTCCTCGCCCTTGATCAGGGGCGTCGTGGGCTTCCCGCCGTCGCCGAAACTCATGCGCCACACATGTCCCTGACGACGCACCTCCGTATCGACGCGGGTGGACAGGGCGTTGACCACGGAGACGCCGACGCCGTGGAGCCCGCCGGAGACGGCGTAGCCGCCACCGCCGAACTTGCCGCCGGCGTGAAGGATCGTCATGACGACCTCGACGGTGGGCCTGTGCTCCGTGGGGTGCTCGTCAACGGGGATGCCGCGTCCATTATCGACGACCCGGAGCCCGCCGTCGGCCTGAATGGTGACCTCGATGTGATCGCAGCAGCCGGCGAGGGCCTCGTCCACGGCGTTGTCGACGACCTCGTACACCAAGTGGTGCAATCCGCGCTCACCGGTGGAGCCGATGTACATGCCCGGCCGCTTGCGCACCGCCTCGAGTCCCTCGAGCACGGTGATGTCCGAAGCGCCGTAGTCGGCCGACCCCTGGCCGATACGTGAATCGGCGATGGTCACAGGCTGGTCCTGGTCAGACACGTGTCAGCTGCTCCTCTTTCCTGTGCGCCGGGCTGCACCCGACCCCTCTGAACGCCGACTGGCGGGCTCGGTCCCGCGGCGTGTAGGTGGGTACCTGCGAAGAGCCCAGGGCGCACCGTGGGCGTTTCTGGAGCCATTCTAGCGTGGATCATCGTGGAACCCGTCGCCGGACGATGCTTGTCGGGCGTGTGCAACGTCACCAGGGCACCTCTCCGCCCCCGGGGCGCCCCGCCCAGGATCTTCATTCTGACAGCCGGTCGGAAAAAGATATCGATTCTCATCCTTCTCGTATCATTCAGGGGTAGCTAACCCTATGATCGAGGAAAGAGCCACGTTCCCATGACCCCGAACACCGAGACCCCCGAGACCTCTGAGGCTCCCGCGGCAGCGAGTCCCGCCCCGTCCGCCGACCACTCCCTCAAGCCGAAGGACCTCATCACCGTCGGCGTCTTCACGGCCATGTACTTCGTCGTCTTCTTCGGCTTCGGCATGCTCGGCCTCTTCGGGCCGGCTGTTCACGCCGTCGGCATCGTGCTCGGCAGCCTCGCCAACGGCATCGTCTTCGCCCTCTACATCACTCGCATCCGCAAGCCCGGGATGATCTTCCTCACCGGCATCATCTCATCCCTGCTCATGGTACTGACCGGGCACGCCTGGACCACCCTGGTGACGGCGGCCGTGTTCTCCATTCTGGCCGAGATCGTCCTGGCCCGCGGCCGCTACCGCTCCGCCCGCGCCTCGGCGCTCGCCTACGGCGTGTTCTCCTTGTGGGTCGCCGGCCCGATTCTGCCGCTGTACTACCAGCACGACGCCTACATCGCCGACATAGGAAAGAAGATGGGGGACGGCTACGCCCGAGCCTGGGAGACCCTGTTCTCACCGGCGTTCCTGCTCGGACTGCTCGTCGTCGTCTTCGTGTCCTCCTTCCTCGGAGGTCGGCTGGGGCAGAAGATGCTGCGCAAGCACTTCATGCGCGCTGGCATCGCCTGAGATGCGGCTCCTCGCGACCTCCGCGCACGGGGGATGGCTCCGGCTCGACCCCCGCACCAAGCTCCTGCTCGTCGTGGTGGTGAACGTGGCGGCCCTGACACGCGTCGAGCAGACGGCTTCCCTAGTCGCGTTCGTATCCGTGGCGATCCTGCTCGCCACGATCGGCTCCTGGCGCGCTCTGGGCACCCAGGTCCTGCTCTTCGCCCTCTGTCGGGGGGCTCAGATCCTGGGCACGCAGGTCCTGAGCGGGCCGGTGTGGCGGACGGCAGGGGCGGTCGGCTTCTTCGTGGGCAACTTCGTCACGGCACTCACGATGGGCGTGTACCTAGTGCGGTCGACGACCCCGTCCGAGCTCATCGAGGGTCTGCGCCGACTGCGGGTCCCCGATGCCGTCGTCATCCCCCTGGCGGTCATGCTGCGGTTCTTTCCGACCCTGACCGAAGAGCTCACCGCCGTGATCCAGGCCGTACGCCTGCGCCGACTGCACACAGGTCGATGGGGCTTCCTGCGCGAACCGCTGGTAGCGATCGAGCACATCATGGTCCCCTTCCTCGTCTCGGCGACCCGAATCGGCGACGAGCTGGCAGCCTCGGCGCTCACCCGCGGCCTGGGCGGGACGCGCTCGCGCACCACGATCACCGATCTCCGCTTCCGCCCGGGAGACGTCGTGGGTCTGGCGATGTCGTTCCTCATCATCCTCGTCTTCCTCCGAGGAGCACTATCATGACCGCCCACGATCACCCCATGATCGACATCGACCACGTGTCCTTCGCCTACGGCTCCGCGAGCGCCGTCGGCACCGACAGCACCGACGAGGATAGAGGCGCTGGAGATCCCACGGGCACGGTTCTCGGACTGGAGGACGCGAGCCTTCGCATCCAACCGGGCGAGTGCGTTCTGCTGTGCGGCCCCAGCGGCTGCGGCAAGTCCACACTGCTGCGCCTCATCAATGGCCTGGTGCCCAACTTCCATCCGGGTGTCCTCACCGGAAGCGTGACGGTCGCGGGGATCGACGCCTCCGTCTCGTCGCTGGACGTGACGGGGCGGCAGGTCGCCACCGTCTTCCAGAACCCCCGCACCCAGTTCTTCACCTCCGAGGTGCGCAGCGAGCTCGCCTTCGGCCCGGAGAACTTCGGAACGGCTCCGGGCACCATCCGCCGTCGTCTAACCGAGGCGGCGCGGCGCACGGGAATCGATGATCTCCTGAGCGCCAGTCTCTTCCGCCTCTCCGGCGGTCAGAAGCAGCTCGTCGCCTGCGCGGCCTCCATGGTCGTGGACCCCCGGGTGCATCTGTTCGACGAGCCCACATCGAACCTGTCCCCGGAGTCGGTGAATCTCCTGCGCGATGTGCTCCTGGACCTGCGCGCCTCGGGTGCGACCATGGTCATCGCCGAGCACCGACTGTCCTACCTGCGCGATGTCGTGGACCGCGTGATCCTGCTCGATGGCGGCAGGATCGTGCGCGAGATGCCCGCCGCACGGCTATGGGCCATGAGCGAGCGGGAACGAATCGATCTGGGGCTGCGCGCTCTCCACCCGGTCGAGTCCGCGCATCCCGCTCTCATCCTGCACGCCCGGGAGGCCCCCTCCGACCAGGACGTTCAGATGTCCGGGGTCGGCGCGCGAAGAGATGCACCGCCCTCGACCTCCGGCGGGCTCACGGTGGAGGGCCTGAGCTTCTGCTACGGCTCCCACCGAGTCCTCGACATTCCCCGACTCGACCTGCCCCGCGGCCGGGTGACGGCACTGGTCGGCCCCAATGGAGCGGGCAAATCGACTCTCACACGCGTCCTCGTCGGCCTTGAGCGGGCCAAGGGCACGATCCGCCTCGACGGTCGGGCTCTACGTGCCAAGGAGCGGACGAGACTCGGTTACGTCGTCATGCAGGATGTCCATCGCCAGCTCTTCGGCGCCGAAGTGCGCGAGGAGCTCGCCCTGGGAGTGCCGCCCGAAGAGCTCACCGATGGCAGGGTCGAACGGACCCTGTCCGACCACGGCCTGGCGGACGTGGCCGATCGTCATCCCATGTCGTTGTCGGGCGGTCAGAAGCAGCGCCTGGTGATCGCCGCCGCGCGCATGGTCGACAAGGAGATCTATATCTTCGACGAGCCCTCGTCGGGATTGGACTACCGCCATCTGCGCTCCACGGCCCGCACGATCCGCGATCTCGCTGAAGCGGACAAGGTGGTGGTCGTCGTCACCCATGATGAGGAGCTACTCACCGCCTGCGCCGATCGCGTCGTGCAGATGCGCCCGCTGGCGGGGCCGACCGCGTCGACGACGGACTGAGTCCCATCGACCCTCACCCGTAGGTGTCCCGCGGGCCCCTGCCACCGCGAGCAGCACCGAAACGACCATTGCGCCAGGTGGGCCCGACGGGCCCCAGAACTCGGATCTCGACCGCACCGCCGTCGTCCCCCAACGCGTCGATCACCCGTCGTTCGATCGTGGGCAGGAGCAGTCGCAGCTGCTGCGCCCACGCGCTGGAGGAGGCGCGCAGCGTCAGCAGGCCCGGCTCGAAGCTCTCGATGACGGCGTGCTCGGCGACCTGCGGCCCGACGAGCTCCCTCCACCGCACCGACACCGATGCCATGGCCAGGTGACCAGCCCAGCCGTGCGTCTCGGCGTAGCGGCGCAGATCGCGCTTGCCGGTGCGCGGATCGAAGCGCGTCGGCCCGGGTCGATCGCGTCCCGGCGGGAGTCCGGGTCCCCGGTCGGTCGGATCATCCTGCGAACCGGACGCGCCTCGCGTTGCACGACGCGCGTCCCAGGCGGCGACGCCGTCCTCACCCGTGGCCTGTCGCGACAGGACCCGACGAGTCTCACCCGCGCCCCACGCATGTCCCCGCTCACGGGCCAGTGCTCGCGCCGCCAGGGCGTCGCCCGCCTCACTCACGGCTCACCCCGGAAGCGGAGACGCGGAAACGCGCACCGGTCAATCGGGCGGGCACATCCTCGTCGACGGCCGCCGTGAGCAGCACCTGCTGGGCCCCGGCGACGACATCGGCCAGTGCCGTCCGGCGCCCGGCATCCAAGGAGGCGAAGACGTCGTCGAGGACGAGTACCGGCTCGCCGTCCCCGCCGTAGGCGTCGACATCGCGCCGCAGCATCTCGTAGGAGGCCAACCGCAGCGCCAGCGCCAAGGACCACTGCTCGCCGTGGGAGGCGAAGCCCTTGGCGGGCAGGGCTCCCAGGTGGAGAAGCAGGTCATCGCGGTGCGCGCCGACCAGGTTGGCCCCGCGATCGATCTCGCGCTCCCGCAGCCGGGACATGACCGTCTCCAGGCGCGCAGCGGTGGCCGCGACATCGGCGAGCTCGGCCTCGGCGGCCGTTCTCGCCCCCTCATCGGCCGGATCGGGCTCCGACCGCCCCTCGTGAACCAGCAGGCTGGAACGGTAGACGAGGCGGGCGCTCGACTGCCCCTGGCTGACCCGTTCGTAGGAGCTCATCACCCACGGGCGCAACCGGGCCACGACGTCCACGCGCGCGGCGACGAGCCGTGCTGCCGCCGCGGCCAGCTGAGCGTCCCACACCTCAAGGCTGGAGAGCATCGAGGCCGGCACGCCTCCCGAGCGGCGCGCGGCACGAGCCGACTTCAGCAGGCTGGCGCGCTGCGCGAGGATCTTGTCGTGCTCCGCGCGCACCCCGGCCAACGAGGGGCGCAGAGTCACCGCCAGGTCGTCCATGAAACGACGGCGCACCCCGGGCTCCTCGCGGACCAGAGCCAGGTCCTCGGGGGCGAAGACGACAGCGCGCAGAATGCCCAGCAGGGCGCGAGGCCGTGAGGCGGTGCGATTGAGCCGGGCCCGGTTCGCCCTACCCGCGATGATCTCGATCTCCAGGACACTGGGACGCTCGCCGTGGACGACCTTGGCGCGCACGACCGCTCCGCCGGGCTGCGGCTCGCCCGACGCAGCGCGCCGCACCAGGGCGGTGTCCGCACCGGAACGGTGACTCGAGAGAGTCGACAGGTAGGCGATCGCCTCGACGAGGTTGGTCTTGCCCTGCCCATTGGGCCCGATGAAAGCGGTGGGACCGGGTTCAAGGGCGAGCACGAGCTCGTCGTAGGAGCGGAAGTCGTCGAGTGCCAGATCCGAGACGTACACGGGCGCGTGCCCGCCCTGCTCAGGCGCCGAAGCGGATCGGCATGAGGAGGTAGCGGAAGGTCGTGTCCTCCTCTCCGCCGATGGCGCTCATGCCGGTCAGGACCGCGGGCTTGGACGGATGCGTGAAGTCGACCTTGACATAAGGCTGCGTGATCGCAGCGAGGCCGTCGAGCAGGTATCCCGGATTGAAGGCGGTGGCGATGTCCTCACCCTCCAGATGGGCGACGAGCTGCTCGGAGGCCTGGGCGTCATCGCCCTGTCCGGCGTCCAGCGCGAGGTTGCCGTCGGTGAAGGCCATGTGGATCGGAGTGGATCGATCGGCGACCAGACTGACTCGGCGCACCGCGCCCATGAGCTCCTCCCGGCCCACGGTCGCGTGGATCGTCGTGGTCTCCGGGAACAGGCGCAGCACCGGGGGGTAGTCGCCGTCGGTGAGCAGGCTCGTGGTGCGACGCCCGCCGGCCTCGAAGCCGATGAGGCTGGACGTAGCTGAGTCGGAGTCGGTCAGCGCCACCGTCACCTCGCCGGTCGATGCCAGTGACTTGGCGACGTCGGACAAGGTGCGGGCCTTGAGCAGGGCGCGCGTCGACAGGCCGGTATCCTGGGGCGACCAGCTCATCTCACGAACCGCCAGGCGATAGCGATCCGTGGCCATGAGGGTCAGCGATTCGCCGTCGACCTCCATCTGCACGCTCGTCAGCAGGGGCAGGGTCTCGTCGCGGGAGGCCGCGATCGAGACCTGACCGACCGCCTGAGCCAAGTCGTGAGCATCGACAGTGCCGGCCACCCCGGGCATGACCGGTAGAGCCGGGTAGTCGTCGGCCGCCATGGCGGCCAGGGAGAAATGCGCAGCGCCGCACGAGACGTTCACCTTCGCGCTCTCGACCTCCAGGTCCACGGGCTTGGACGGGAGGGCCTTGGCGATGTCCGCCAGCAGCCGGCCCGAGACGAGGACGACCCCCTCCTCCTCGACGTCGGCGGCGACCTCGCAGCGAGCCGATACCTCGTAATCGAAGGACGCCAGGACCAGTGAGGCGTTCGTGGCCTCCAGGCGAACACCCGCCAGGACGGGGACGGGCGGACGGGCCGGCACTGAGCGAGCGGTCCAGGTGACGGCTTCGGCCAGGACGTCGCGGTCGACCCTCAGCTTCATGAGAGCGCCTCCTTGTGTGAGTGTGCGATTCCGTCTCCCGGTCAGGGGTAGGACTATCCAGGGGGAGTCTAGACGTAGGAGGGCGGGACGCGTCCACATACCGGTATGCCGGCCGGTGCGCATCGGAGCGGTGAGGGCCCTCGTACGGGCTGTGGGGGATCGATCATGTGATGGATGATTAGTAGGGGTATTAGGAGATGTGGATTCTGGGGATAAGTCTGCTGCGTCCCGGAAGCGCGCGGGCGGTGGATGTGGAACGACAAGAGAGTGGTTCGGTGGAGGCGACCAGCCACCGGTGGCTTCGCCTGCGTACCCTCCCACGAACCCACGGGTCGAGCCGCTACTGTCCACACGACGGCCCCGGTTGTCCACCGAAGCGCGCAGGCCCATCCCCAGGGGCTGCCGGAGGTCCGGACGGAGATCCGGGTGGAGCCATCGGCGTTCCTCGAGGGTCAGCGGGGGGCCTGCGCGGCCTGCTTGATGCGGGCGGTGATCTCCTGGACCTGGTTGTAGGTGTCCCGTCTCTCGGCCATCTGCGTGCTGATCTTGCGACTCGCGCTCATGACGGTCGTATGGTCCTTGCCGCCGAACTCCTTGCCTATCTTGGTCGTCGACATCTCGATGAGCTCGCGGCACAAGTACATACCGATGTGTCGGGCGTGCACCATCGTCTGCGCCCGGTCCTTGGAGCGCAGGTCCTCGATGGTCAGGCCGAAGTAGTCGGCCGTCTGCGTCATGACCATGGCGGCGGTGATCTCGCCTCCACCGGAGTTGGCGATGATGTCCTTGAGCACCATCTCCGCCAGGGTCTGGTCGATGGGCTGGTCGGTCAGGGAGGCGAAGGCGGTGACGCGGATGAGCGCGCCCTCGAGCTCGCGGATGTTGGTGGTGACCCGGCTAGCGATGTACTCCAGGACGGGGAGCGGGAGATCCACGCCTTCGGCGCCGGCCTTGTTGCGCAGGATCGCGGTGCGGGTCTCCAGGGTCGGGGGCTGGACATCGACGGTGAGTCCCGACTCGAAACGCGATAGCAGGCGCTTCTCGAAGCCCTTGAGGTCTTTGGGCGGCAGGTCGGAGGTGAGGACGACCTGCTTGTTGGCCATGTAGAGGGTGTTGAAGGTGTGGAAGAACTCCTCGAGGGTCTGCTCCTTGCCGCCCAGGAACTGGACGTCGTCCACCAGGAGGATGTCGACGTCGCGGTAGCGGCGTTTGAAGTCGTTCATCTTGCCCTCCGCGACGGACGCGATGAAATCCGAGACGAACTCCTCGGAGGAGACGTACTTGATGTTCATCGTCCGGTACAGGGACCGGGCGTGGTTGCCGATGGCGTGCAACAGGTGCGTCTTGCCCAGCCCCGAACCGCCGTAGATGAACAGCGGGTTGTATCCGCCGCTGGTGCGGTCGGGGGCGGCGTTGCCGGGCTGCTCGGCGACCTTGAGCGCGGCCGCGAAGGCGAAGCGGTTGGAATCGCCCATGACGTAGTTGTCGAAGGTATAGCGGGGATTGAGGTGCGAGCTCCTGTCGAGGGCCTGAGGGTTCTCGGGGCGCGCGAAGGCGGCGGCCGGGTTGGTGACGTAGGACGGCGTCGTCGACTGGAGGGACTGCAGCGACTGGGGACCGGCGGTTTCGGGGGGCATGGGCGGTTCGGCGGCCGGACGGGCGCGAACGACGGGCTCAGGCGCATCGGCCTCGGCCAGCGCCGAGGACAGGTCGGGGGCCTGCGGAGGAAGATGCTGGGCCGGCGGCCGGGCGACGGCGATGGCCGGTGCGGGCGCTCCGGCGTCCAAGGACGTATCGACGATGACCTCGAACGGAACCTCGCTGCCCCAGACCCGTGTGAGAGCCCGGCTGATGATGGCGCGCGCCTCCTCGACCTTGCTCTTGGTGAAGGGCGAGCCAGCGACGAGCACGAGAGTGCCGTCGACGTCGATCACGCGCGTCATCCGGATGATGGAGAGCTTGCCGGTGCTCAGCTCGGTGGAGTCGGACAGGATCTCCAGGACTGACTGCCATTTCGTTGTTGCTTCGTCCGGCACGGCGTGCTCCTGGCGGGTGGGGGCGGTGGAGGTTCACATCATGGAGTTTTTCCACAGGGTTGTCCACACGTGTGTCTCGTCCGTTGCCCACCCATGCCCGTCCTGAGCCACCCGGGTCACCCGGCGCGCAGTGCGGGCGCGCCCGCGCTGCGCGCCGAGCCGCCCGCGGAGTCCACAGGTGCCGGTATGAGCAAGTCAACAGGGTGTGGATCGGTGCGGGCCCGACGGGCGACGAGCCCGGTGGTGACGGCGTGTCGGGACTCTCATCGCGGAGGCCGCAGGATCGTTTGACCCTGCGGAAAAGGGAGCCGTATGGTTGTGATGACGTTCGTGCGGAGTCACGTCCCGGTCCATGGGGCAGCCGGTGCGAGCTACCGTGTCGCGACCCCCGTGATGCACGGTTCCGATCATCCGACCAGGAGTACACCCGTGAGTAAGCGGACTTTTCAGCCGAATAACCGCCACCGTGCCAAGGTGCACGGTTTTCGCAAGCGTATGAGTACCCGCGCCGGCCGAGCCGTTCTCGCCTCGCGTCGTCGCAAGGGTCGCGCGCGTCTCGCTGCCTGAGGTGCTTCCGGCGGCGCATCGAATGCTGCGGAGCGAGGATTTCTTCGCCGCAGTGCGGTTCGGTGCGCGCAGTGGCAGCCGCAGGCTGGTCATTCATTACAGCGCCGGCGAGACCGGGGAAACGACTCCGGCTCTCGTCGGTGTCGTCGTCCCGAAGAAGCAGATCTCGCACGCCGCTCACCGCAACCGGATCAAGCGTCGTGTCCGCGCGCTCATGAGTGCGCGTGTCAGTGGTATCGAGCCGGGCGCTCGGGTTGTCGTTCGCGGTCTCGCCGGGGCCGACGGCGCCACGAGCGCCGAGCTCGGGGATGATCTCGACCGACTGCTCACCCGCAGTCGTGAGGCCGCTCGTCGCGATCGTGAAGAATTGGGGAGTGGTCGCGGGTGAGCAGGAGCGTGATCACCATGATCGGTGCGGTCAACGTGATCCATGATCATGCTGTGCGCGCCGTGATCTGTCCCGTGCGCTTCTACCAGACGAGTATCTCTCCGGCGTTGCCGCGCCGATGCCGTTACTATCCGACGTGCTCCGCCTACGCCGTTGAGGCAGTTCGTGTTCATGGGGTGCTCAAGGGCTTTCTACTGGCAATCTGGCGGCTCGTGCGGTGCAATCCTTTTACCCTCGGCGGTGTCGATCACGTGCCCGATCCGGGTCGGTGGTGCTACGCCTATCCCCATGATATTCCCCGTTTCAAGGTCGATCGGTCCAGCGACTGATCGACGGCGGGAGCAGGCCGGATGTCCCGGTCGGCGGGAGTCGAGCGATCGACGCTCGCCACGCCTTAAAGCAAGGAGTGCAATGGACACGATCCTGTGGCCCCTCAAGGTTGCCGTAGCCTGGGTCATGGTATACATCCACAAGTTCCTCGTGCTCATCGGCATGGGCGATGGGCCGGGCGCCGCCTGGGTTTTGTCGATTATCGGCTTGACGATCTTCGTGCGTATTCTCATCATGCCGTTGTTCGTCAAGCAGATCCGGGCCAGCCGTGGCATGCAGCTCATGCAGCCCGAGCTCCAGGCGCTCCAGGCGAAGTACAAGGGGAAGAAGGATGCCGCTTCCAAGCAGCGCCAGCAGGAGGAGATGATGGCGCTGTACCGCAAGCATGGGACGAATCCCCTGTCCTCGTGCATGCCGATTCTCATCCAGATGCCGATCTTCTTCGCGCTCTTCCGAGTTCTGGCAAATCTTGAGGCTATTGCTGATCATTCCTACCAGGGACGCGATTCGATAGGTCCGCTCACCGCTGAACTGGCTAATCAGGTTCAGCACTCGACGGTGTTCGGGGCGAGTCTGTCCTCGTCCTTCATGAATTCTTCGGATACGACCGTCAAGGTCGTCACGGTCATCATGATCATCGCCATGAGTGCGACTCAGTGGTACACGATGGCGCAACTGAGCATGAAGAATATGCCCGAGTCCTCCAAGAACTCGGACAATCCCATGATGCGCTCCCAGCGCATGATGATGACGATCATGCCCATTTTCTTCGCCTTCACCGGTGTGCAGTTCCAGATCGGTGTGCTGATCTACTGGGTGACGTCGAACCTGTGGACCATGGGGCAGCAGTTCTACACCATCAGTCGCATGCCGGCTCCCGGATCGGAGGCGGAGAAGAAGTTCCGCGCTCGTGAGAATGCCAGGCGTGCGCGTAAGGGCATGCCGTCCCTCGAGGAGGAGGAGCGAGCCAAGGCCGAGGCCGAAGGAACGGCTTCGACCGGTGGTCAACGCGTGCAACCGGTGCGCAAGAACCGCCAGAAGAAGAGTTCCGAACGTTCATCGTCGACTGCGGGGGAAGGGAGCGAGACTGCTGCCGATAAGGGCGACGATGATGTCGCGACGTCCGCTGGGGGTTCCTCATCCCGTAGGCCTGGAGGGCTGACGGATGAAGAGATCGCACGACGTCGCTACGAGAAGCGTGCACGTGAGCGCAAGCGCGCGGCTGAGCGGCGCAAGGCTCAGAAGAAGAAGCGCCGGAATTGATCTGCAGTTCCGAGACCATTGAGAAGAACGGACTCACCATGAGCGAGAACACCGCCCCGTCCAATGCCGTCGCGCGTCTTGAAGAGGAGGGCGAGGTCGGCGCCGACTACCTCGAGGAACTTCTCGATATCGCCGATCTCGGCGGAGACATCGATATTGACATTGATCACGGTCGGGCGTCCATTGCGGTTGTCGCCTCGGAAGAAGGGGATGCGCGCGAGCTGGCCGATCTCGTCGGACGTGATGGAGAAGTGCTCGAAGCCGTTCAAGAACTGACTCGTCTGGCGGTGCAGACGCGTACCGGCAATCGGTCTCGTCTCATGCTCGACATCAATGGCTACCGTGCCGCACGTCGCGTCGAATTGACGAAGATCGCGCAGGAGGCCGTGAGACGTGTCCGGGCCGCCGGAGAGCCTGTGTCGTTGAAGCCCATGAACCCTTTCGAGCGCAAAGTGTGCCATGATGTGGTGGCCGCTGCGGGATTGGTCTCCGAGTCTGAGGGAGCCGAACCGCATCGTCATGTTGTGGTGATGCTTGCTGGAGAGGATGCCGAGGAGTCCGGCACGTCCGTCGCCGAGGAGGCGGGTTCGCCATCGGACGGCGGATCTAACGCCTCTGAACGGAACTGAACGTGATTCGGGATGTCGAGGGCGATGCCCGATCGGCGCAGGATGCCGATGGCTCGGTTGAGGTGGAACGACCCACCGACGAGGCCCGCGAGCTCTTCGGGATCGCCTTCGCGGGCGCGGAGCGTTTCGCCGAGATGCTCGCTGTCGAGGGCGAGTTGCGTGGGCTGGTCGGGCCACGGGAGTTGCCTCGACTGTGGACTCGGCACATTGTGAACTCCGCTGCCGTGGTCCCGTTCCTGCCGGCTCGTGGAACGGTGGCCGACGTTGGTTCAGGTGCGGGATTTCCAGGGATTGTGGTCGCACTTTTGCGGCCGGATCTAGAGGTTGCGCTTATCGAAATCATGGAAAGGCGTATGGATTGGCTCGGCGACGTCGTTAGCGAGCTCGACCTGGACAATGTCACCCTGCAAAGGGCTCGAGCCGAGGACGTCAAGGAGCGTTTCGATGCCGTTACCGCCCGTGCCGTTGCAAATTTGACCAAATTGGTGCGACTTACGGCGCCGCTTCTTCGCCAGGGAGGAAGTCTGCTGGCGCTCAAGGGTGCCAAGGCCGAGGCCGAGGTCGAAGCTGCGAGACATGTCGTGAGGAAGGCCGGACTCAAGCCCGCGGTCATTCACGAGGTCGTGACGCCGGGAGAGGAGCTCACCAAGGTTGTTCAGGTGCGTCGTCCCCGGCGTTAAGGCGCATCCCGGGTGTAGCGGTTTGTGCTCACGAGAAGCCACCGGTCCGGTACCACGACATGGGGGAACGACCTTCACGCGTCTCATTGAGCATGGTGCATACGGCGGGGCTGGTCGTCGACGTCGCTGGGCTCACGTAGACTGAAGTACCCGGCCCGTGGAGGCGGTCGGGGACGTCGTCCGAGGAGAATGTTTTGTCGGGATCGTCTATCTTCGAGCAGCTGCGTGCCGACCATTCGGCGCTGGAGGAGTTCGCTGGAGTGCGCTTCCCGCATCCGGATCAGACCCGCATCATCGCCGTCGCCAATCAGAAGGGCGGGGTCGGTAAGACGTCGACGACGGTCAATGTCGCGGCTGCGCTCGCGGAGGCCGGGCTTCATGTGCTTGTCATCGATGCTGATTCTCAGGGCAATGCCTCGACGGCGCTCGGCGTGGCGCATGACGATGAGCAGGTCTCCATCTATGACGTGCTCGTTGACGGGACACGGATCGAGGAGGTGGTCGTGTCGACGCACTTCTCGGAGACTTTGCTGTGCATGCCGGCGACGATTGACGTGGCGGCGATCGAGATCGAACTCATCAGCACATCAGAGCGCGAGTCTCGTTTGCATCATGCGCTGCAGGAGTACTTGAGGAGCCGGGAGGCCGCAGAGCTTCCCCGTTTGGACTATGTTCTCATCGACTGCCCGCCGAGTCTGGGCCTGATGACGATCAATGCCTTTGTCGCGGCCGGTGAGGTTCTTATTCCTATGCAAGCTGAGTATTACGCCCTGGAAGGCCTGGCTTTGCTCACGCGCTCGGTGGAGCGCATCGCCAGGATCCACAACCCGGCGTTGGCGGTGTCCATGATCGCGTTGACCATGTTCGACAGGCGCACGACTTTGGCTCGCGATGTCGAGGAGGAGGTTCGGACATACTTCCCCCATGCAACGCTTCATACGCGTATCCCGCGGTCGGTACGGGTAGCAGAGGCTCCATCTTTCGGTGCACCTGTGGTCTTCTGGGATCCGCGGTGCTCAGGTGCAGTGGCTTACAAGCAGTTGGCGCAGGAGATCGCCCAGCGTGGAGTGGCCGGTTGGGAGGACTCATTGGTGGTTCGCAGCGATGACGTGGACGACGTCGATGATACGGACGACGCAGATGACGCACAGGAGGCGTGACGATGGCGCAGAAGAGGCGCGGGCTTGGACGGGGACTTCAGGCGCTCATTCCTGAGACGCAGACGGAGACCCCGTCGGCGCGCCCGACGGACGTCTTCTTTCCCGAGTCGCAGGAGCCCTCCGAGAAGAACGTCGACTCGCTCGAAGGCAGTGGGACGGACAGGTCATTGCCGGACCAGGATGACAGCACACAACGTGGCTCGGACGACATCGCAGCGACATTGCTGGCGCCGTCGAAGCGGGCGAGAAGGTCGACGGCGAAGGGTTCTGCGCGGCGACATGCGACGGAGCGGGACAGCTCGGAGTCTGGCGGCGGTGCGAAGAAGAAAGCGTCTTCGAGATCGACGCGTACTCGTGCCTCGGAGAGTGTTTCACGTGAAACACCATCGAGGAGGACGACTGAGGAATCCGGGACTCGCCGGAACGACGCTGCGGCCGCCAGAACGGAGACGCCTTCCGACACCGAGGTGAAGGGAGCGACAGAGACTGTGAAGTCTGACGAGGCGGTTCCGAAGGTCGACGGTGCTGAGGAAGCGTCGCTCGTTCCGGTTCCGGGAGCAACCTTTGCGGACCTGCCTGTGGACGTGATCGCCGCCAACCCGCACCAGCCTCGGCAGGTCTTCGATGAGGAGGACATCACCGAGCTCGCCGCCTCGATCAAGGAGGTTGGCCTGCTGCAGCCGATCGTCGTGCGCCGGCGCGATCGTGAGGATGGCAGTGACGCCGACTATGAGCTGATCATGGGTGAGCGGCGCTTGCGAGCCGCCAAGGAGGCAGGACTCGAGACGATTCCTGCTGTTGTTCGTTATGCTGCGGATGACGAGTTGCTCAGGGACGCCCTTCTGGAGAACCTGCACCGCGTTCAGCTCAATCCACTGGAGGAGGCGGCTGCTTATCAGCAGCTGCTCGAAGACTTCAACTGCACACATGCGGAGCTTTCTCAGCGGATCGCGCGTTCGCGGTCGCAGATCTCGAATACGCTGCGCTTGATGAAGCTGCCGCCTCTTGTGCAGCGCAGGCTCGCGGCGGGAGTGATGTCGGCCGGGCACGCTCGGGCACTTCTCGGTCTTCCCGATGCGGCTGCTATGGAGCGCATCGCTCAGCGCATCGTGGCGGAGGGACTGTCGGTCCGAGCAACGGAGGAGCTTGTGGCGTTGCATGATGAGCCCGACTCACGACGCTCCAAGCCACTCCGAAACCGGTCGGCTACTCTTCCGGCGTTGTCAACGCGACTTTCGGATGCATTTGACACACGGGTCAAGGTGACGAGGGGGGCCAAGAAGGGGCGAATCACGATCGAGTTCGCAGGTGATGACGATCTGGCACGTATCGTGACTGCTCTCGCTCCTGGAACTTCTTTGGAAGAGGACTGACATCTCGCGATTGAGCGGCGCGACTGTTGGTGAGATTCGTGATGACTCCGCGCCACTGGGGTTCGTCATGTGCGCCCGAGGAATGAGGTTCTTCCGCTCATGCTGACGGATGCGTCTGGTGGACGTCTGAGACGCAAGCGACCTGATGCTTGTCATCGGGCGGTCCTAGTGAAGGTTCGACTCTGGTGCCGATGCTTGACGATGAACAACCGGAGAGTGAGTTTCCGGTGGCGGATACCGGTCTGTTGGTCTGCGTCGACAACGAATGGAGACGTTCCGCGATGAGACGCACGGCGAACTGCAACCGCACGGACGCATGGACAATGACGTCGCATGTCGAACGATGTTCTTTCGCCTTGGGGCGCAAACGACTCTCGTGGCCGATTCAAGGTCTCGGGAGGATCTGTGATCCATTGCGACTGACCCATGAGGGCTGGTGATGGTGTGGGATGTGATGACTCGATGGAGAAGCCATGTGGCCCGTAGAGGCACTGACTCGTTCACTTCGCCCGGATCAGCGATCCGCACAGAGGGCGTTGGCTCATATCGATGACGGAGGTCGTGGTCGTCTGACATGCGTGTGGACTGATCCTCCCATCACGGAATGCATTCGTTCGAGGCGAGTGTCTTACCGAGATTCGGTGCCCATCATGGCATCACGGACGTGGCCATCGGTTTCACGTGAAACACTATGCCGCTGCGCGCCACGCGTGTTCACTGGATCCACTCCCAGGTACTTCTTCCTTGCGAAAGCGACTGGCCTGGGTGACTGGCTTCACGAGATGCGACTGAGGGTTCGTCGTATGTGGTCCCAGGTGGGTGGTACCGCTGCGATGAGATCGTCTTCGAATCTCTCGGAGCGGTAGATCTTGTTGATGAGGAGAGCCAGCGGTGAGGCTCTCCGAGCGAACGGAGATTCTTGGCAGGATCTCACCTTCGTCTCGATGTGGGGATCGGTCGGGGCCAGGCGATGGGGCGAAGCCCATGCGGTGGCCGTTGCTAGATTCAGGTACGGGTTCCAGAGCCTGCGAGAGTAGAAAGAGTAGAGGCATGATATCCGTGACTGACTCGACTGACCAGGCCAGAACGGTAGGGGCGGGATGCAGGTGGTTGCATGTGACAGGATGCGGTGACCGCCGTTCGTCGTCGGCGCGAATGTCTGCGGCGGGGTGAGACAGTGACCAGTTGGCTGCTGGTGCTTTGGCGAGGGGGCGGACACTCGCTTCATCGTGCCTGGCCACTCACAGTGAGAAACGCTCCTGTCCGACAATGTAATGTGCAGTGCCATGATGCTGGTGTTGTTCGCTGGTGCGTTCCGGCAGGGTGGGTATCGCCATCAGGGTGATGATCTCGGTGTAGCGATGGGTGACGGGAGCGATGGGCGTCCGTAATCGCGGTTGCGGAGCCTCGCGACGGCTCGTCGGCGAGCCGCCAGTCGTGATCCGGGATGTGCTGATGGAGAGGTGGCAGGTCTGGTTCACCTTTCTCAGGCTCCCGGTGCATGAGCAGGGACATTACGCACCGGTTCTGCGATGCTCTGCTTCTTCCGGTCCAGTGGTCGCGCCGATACTGCATTGAGGAAGGTGGAGAATATGGAGAGGGGCAACGTGGGGGCAATCCTGCGCCGCGCTGCGGGCGACTGCTTCGACCGGAGGCATCCGAGTCTGTTTCGCTGGCCTCTGGCCTATCCCGACAGGACAAATTCGCGTCGATCAGAGATGTGCACTGGTGAATGACGTTGTTGCGGTTTCAGAGTTCTACGAACGTTGGATCAGAGGATCTTCGCATGGTCGATCCGATTTCCTTGAGGAGTCAACTTGTTGACTCATGGAACATGGAAGGTCGTTTCGACACTACCACGATCTCACAGTACTGAAATGATGTCGTTACGGCACTCATGTGTCGCATTCGTTCCTGAACCGGTCTACGCGTCACATGTGTTGTATGTGAGTATCCAGGTCAAAGAAGGAAGTGCTTCGAATGGCGGATGAGTAGGTGGTTGGCGGGCTCACGAGTCTTGTGCAGGTGGCGAAGGAGAGCTCTTCCTCATTGACTGCGGTTGACGAAGTGCATGAGTCTCGTCGTCGAGTCCTTCAAGGTGTCATGGACATCATCTTTCCGGGATCGGTCTGCTCGAACCTGGTTGGCATAGGCACTCTTGTCCATGAATTACGCAGTCACGACCGTTCTGAGTCGCTGTTTCACGTGAAACATTAGTACAGCGAACTGGGTCTCCGTTCCGTTGTGGCAACGGAGTGTTGGGGGGAGCTTGTCTTGTAGATGCCGGCCGCTGAACGAAGGAGTGAATGGAACTCACGCATGCTGATGGCTCAGCTGAGGGATGACGGTCCTCTCGAGGCCGTATGCCAGTTCGTTCCTGGGACACGTAAAGGGCAGAGGACGTGTAGCGCTCCGCATGTCGCTGTCAGCCGGTGACGATTGGGGCGTGCCCTTGGTCAGAGGTTGTGCCAGTACTGCAGTCGTCAGCGATGAGTGGGAACTCCTTTTCGAACTCAAGAGGAATCGGATGTCAAGAAGGCGCTACGGGTCTTTGCCGATCACGTCGGGGTATGTCCACGGCAGTTCAGGAGCGCTGTTCGCCTCCAGAGCGCCGCGTTCGGTTCCGGTGGTGCGGCATCTGCGAATCGCATTGGAATGTCGCAGGGTCTGTCTGCGGAGACTTGCACATAGCAGCCAATGAGCCGGGCCTCATCGACGGTTTCACGTGAAACCTAGACCGATTAATATGCGTGTGTGAGTGCTGGAAGGACGGTTACTCGCAGTCGGGGTACTTTCCCGGAAGATGTCTACAGGAAGAGTTCCACGGGGCGCGGTCGCGGTCCTAGAAGATTGATATCGCCGATTCGTACTCTCTACCCTGCGTTCCCGGGAGATTCATATAGGTGACTGACGCTCGGAGGATCTTGACGCAACGAGCGCGATGAGCACCATCTACATGTAGAAGTCCTGATGGTCATTGATACGTGGAAGTCGCTCATGACGACCTACTGCCGCTCACAGTGCTATGTGAGCGGATAGAGCCCCGCGCGATGGCGAGAACTGCTTGCCGAATCGTTCTCGGGAGGATCAATGAGTTCCTTCTACTACGTGGCTGCGTCGATGCGAGTCCGGCAGAGGAGTCCATATCCAGTCGTGCAAGACAGGAGAGGGGCCCCTTGAGAGACAGAGCCGGTTGCACGTCATGTCATGCTGTAGGTGCGGCCTTCTCTCAGTGACCCGGCCGTCTGTCGATGAAGCCATACCATGTGCTGGACCGAGTGATGCGACGATATGCTGAGGTCCAACAGGCACAGACGCGGGGCATGTGCGGTCCGCTCGACGCCGCTGGCGGTCTTCGCCATAGTGGCTTTTTGATCCTCGATCATGGTTTCACGTGAAACAGAGACGGGTTCCTATGGGGCTGGGGTGATGAGGTGGAGTGAATGATGTGAACCGCATTGAAGCGCTTCGTGTGGTAGACATGCCCGGGTCGTACGTACCTTGGGGTTGACCGGTAGAAGGCCGGCTGGCCAAACGACCTGCGACGGGACGGTCGACCGTTGCTCCGGATGAGCATAACGACCGATGGGGTTACGTGAGTCAGGGCGCTGTTGAGAGTCAGCATCAGAGATATCGGGAACGGTGGGAACGGTGCAACGCGGTCCGAACAGTTGATGACACTGGAGGTGACTGGCTATCCGCCTTCGACGACGGCACATTCCGTTGGCGGGGCTTGCATGTGCCTATGCGCTGCATTCGTGGTGTGCGGGTCGTCGTGAAGGTTTGACGTCGACGTCTGTTGGAATGCTTGGGGGGAAACGTAGGCAGGAGCAAGACTCGATCCTAGGCGGCCATGGAGTCACAGGTGCCCCAAAAGTGGTGCTCTGGAACGTGGAGACGAGTGGGACGGTGACGCATCGAGCACGCGATTCGAGGATGAGCGTTTGCGAGCCATGTGAAAATACTTCAACTTCTCGTAATATCCAACGCTCGTCAGCGACGACCGACCGCCACTTGGCAGTATCACCTTTCATGACTCCTGGGCGTACAGATCTCGCGCAGGCTTGGAGCGCTCTGCGCGGATTGGTGCTGGCCACGGCGGTGTTTCACGTGGAACATCCTGCTGCGAGGTGTCGAGTTGCAGGATCTCATCACAGGTGGAAACCTCGCCGCTGCAGTGTATGGCATCGAGAAATGCAGAAGGAGACCTGAGAGCCGGGGCGCTCACTATTAAAAGGCCCTACGGTGGACACCGTTCAGGAGAGGAAGACAATGTCGTATCCCTGAATGGACGGGTGATTGTCACGTCGCCCTGCGCTCGTTGTGGCAATGTTCAGTCGCATCATGTGCGACAGAGGTCCGGGCACAACGGAAGCACGGCCATCATCATTGACCCCGTCGCGGCACGGTAGCCAGTCAATGAGCAGTCGGTGAGTCTGCTAAGTCCGGAGCGCTGTGAGTGCGGGTGGCGATGTTGCTGACGTTGGTCGCTGGCAACAGTGGGGAGAGAATCCGGACGACGCGTGATGGTTGATGGTGACTGGTCATGACATGGATGTACATGGAGCCTGCTCCGCTACGACCCTTGGGGTGCTCAACGGACAACACCCGGACTCGTTTCCTCGCGTGCTGTCACGTGGTGGCACGCGGAGAAGACCTCCTCATGAGTACCGTGCCCGGCGATCAGATCAGCCTTTCCACGAGAGCGACCATAGCGTCCATGAGGGAGAGCGATATGCTCAGCGGGCCGGACGTCCTCGTCGCATAGGTGGCCATGTCTGACGGGGTTTCGCAAGGATCACCGCTCCGACTGAGCGCAACGGGCATTCGTCCCGATACATGTTCGCGACGTTCAACGTGGCATCATCTCCTGGACATGGTGACTGTCTCTGTGGCACGGTATGCCTCCGTGATCGGCTGAGGACATCGAGCAGTGGTTTTGGACGATCCTGGGTTGCAGTCGGTGCATGGCCGAATCGCGCTCGTCCGTGTTGGCATCCCTACGCGCCGCTTCTATCTGAACGCCTATACATGACATGGTCGCGACTGCATGTGTCGAGGTTTTCGCAGGAGAGCGATAGAGAGACCTTGTGTTTCACGTGAAACCACGAGACGATCGCTGAGGATTAACGTAACTGTCGGTGTCGATCATATGAACTGGATTCTCTGCGAGTCAGGTCTCCTTCCCCGCGGTGGTCATGCTGTCCATGTCATTGTGGCTACTTGTCGTGTGAATATCAGTCTCTACAGCCTAGTTGATCAACGGCCGTAGGTTCGAGGTAGACGCAGATCGCCTGTGTTCCTTGCTCTGCGAACGACCTCGGTCCGGGTGCCGCAATAGACGAGCACATCGCCGCTATACTATTAGTAACCTATTTTTCTTGATATTTTAATAGGAAATGTGATTAGTCGCACGATGCACACGTCAGTGACGGCGCCATACGGACGGTCCCATACGCGCATGTCCGAGGGACGCAACCAACATTCTGATCACGTGGTGGGCGCGTCTGGTCGTCAGGAAAAGGACGCCATCTCGGGGGCTCGATGATGGAGGTGACGTGCTGGAAGCAGCACAATAGGAAGGCCATGACCCCCTTCATCAGAACTCGGCGCATCGTCAAGCAGACCATGCTCATGCTGCGTAGGCACCAGCAGAGGACCAGGTCCGGGCTCGCAACCTCCCGACGCGACTGACAAGTGGCCGCGCACGCGCTCCGCTGTTCGAGGATCCTATAGACAGGTGTCACTCCAGTTGCTGCCGAACGACGACATGGCCTGTCCTATCTGGAACATCATCCCAGCTGATCCCGTCGTACTCCACAGCGGCGGGGATCTGTCGTATCCGATGTCGAGGAGATGACGGTTCACAGTGTGGCGAGCAACCTGATCGACTGCTTTCCCGAGCGGAGATGTTTCACGTGAAACACACCGCCCTCGACATTCCTGACCCTTCGTGAACCGGAGGATGCTATGAGACCGGAAGTCCGATCAAGGGCGGACGAACGGATGATGGACGAGCGTGTTGTACAGACCGGGTAGATCGCCTGCTACGTCGGCCGCCAAAGGCAGCAACGATGTCTTGGTCATGCCCGGTACGACGTTCACGTCGATGAACCAAGGCGTACCATCGTCATCAAGAATCAGATCGGTACGGGACAGGTTGCCGAGACCGAGTGTCTGATGCACAGTCACCGCAGTGTCCTGGACCCGCTCGACCAGTTCAGAACTGAGTCGTGCGGGAACGAAGTACTCCGAGCGGCCGGGGTTGTACCTGGCGTCGAAGTCGTACTGCCCTTCCGAGACCACTTCGACAGGTGGGAGTGCTCGTGGTCCGTCTCCCGCGTCGATGACTGAGATAGCCACCTCCGTGCCAACGATATATTGCTCGATGAGGGCACGCTCGTCATACGCGAAACACGACACCATGGCGTTGCGAAGTTGGTCCGCATCACGGGCCAAGGAAACGCCGAGACCGGAACCGCCCTGATTCGGTTTGACGATGACTGGGAGACCAAGGTGCGATGTGACGATGCCGAGTGCTTCCTGGGCCCCGAGTTGGGAGAAGTAGACTTTCGGCAAGGTGAGTGAGTCCGGTGTTGCCACTCCTCCCGATCTCACCGTGGCCTTCGCCGTCGGTTTGAATGAGGCTCGTTGACAGCCGTCCGAATGCGTCCCCACATAGGGCAATCCAAGAGCGATCAGCACGTTCTGGAGACCGCCGTCCTCCCCGTGCCCACCATGGACAAGCGGCCACACGACGTCGGGTCCGAATGCACGGAGCGACGAAATGGTGCGAGCATCGACGTCGAGGACAAGCACGGTATGTCCCAGATGCTTGAGAGTGGATGCGACCCGGCGCCCGGAGCGAAGAGAGACATCGCGTTCGTGGCTCAGTCCGCCGGCGAGGACCGCGATACGTAGTGGTTCGGTTGTGATGGACATGCGTGTCGATTCGGTCGGCTCAATCATGGTGCATCCTCAGATCTGGTCCGGAGCGGGAGCGGAAACGCCTTCAGCGGGACGAGTATGCAACATATGCGACGGGCCGAAGAGATTGATGAGCTCGAGGTCATGCGTAATGACCTCAGAGAGCCGTCGCACTCCCTCGCGAATCTCCGTGGGCTCGGGGTAGCAGAAGGACAGTCGGACATGATCATGGCCTGAGACTCCTCCGGAGTAGAAGGCAGTACCCGAGACATAGGCGACGAGATTGGTGACCGCACGCGGCAGCATGTCCTTGGCGTCCAGTCCGTCAGGCAGACCAACCCACACATAGAAGCCGCCTGCGGGCACGTTCCATGTGCACATGGGCGTGAACTCCCCTAGCGCGGAGATCATGGCGTCACGACGTCCGCGATACATTCCTCGGAATTCCTCGATCTGGTTCTTCCAGTCGAAGTTTTCCAAGTATGTGGAGACGGAGTACTGACCGACCGAGCTCGGGCAGAGAATCGCTGCCTCGGAGGCCAGTTTCATCTTCTCCCCGACAGCGGGCGGAGCCACTGCCCAGCCGACCCTGTAGCCGGGTGCGAAGATCTTCGAGAAGGAACCGAGGTAGACGACGTCGTTCGGGGCGAGGGTCTTGAGAGCCGTGTAGGTCTGCCCCTCGAAGCCCAGCAGGCCGTACGGATTGTCTTCGATGACCAGGACATGGTGCCGTCGGCAGATGTCGATGATCGTGGGCCGGCGATCCTCGGACAGTGTGACACCAGCGGGATTGTGGAAATTCGGAAGACAGTAGAAGAACTTGATGCGCCTGCCTTCGCGTTCCAGACGCAGAATCATCTCATCCAGCGCCTCCGGTATGACGCCGTCGGCATCGATCTCAACCTGTTGGACGTCGGCCTGATAGGTGGCGAAGATCGACAGCGAACCGACGTAGGTCGGTGCTTCGGTGAGGATGACATCTCCTGGATCGATGAAGAGCTCGGTGACAATGTCAACGGCCTGCTGAGAACCGGTGGTGACGATGACATCCTCGGGGTCGGCGTCGATGCCTTCGAGCTCCATGATCTCGGGAATCTGCTCACGCAAACGAGGAAGTCCCTGCCCGTTACCGTACTGAAGCGCTCGTCCCCCATCCTTGCGGATCATTCGAGCGGTGGCCTCGGCGAGTCGATCGAGAGGCAAATCCTTGAGATTGGGCATTCCACCGGCGAGAGAGACGACTTCAGGACGCGCGGCCACAGCGAAAAGCGACCGGGTCTCGGAGGCGCGCAAACCATGGGCGCGGGCGGCATAGTTGTCCAGCCACGGGTCCAGTCGGTTCCCCTTCACGTGGGCCGCATCAGTCACGTCGTCGTCCTTCCCCTGACAGGTACCGCCGTAGGGGCCAGTCTGCCACGGTAACAGGGGCCTTGCTGGTCCGTCCTCGGAATGGACTGGGGTCACTGAGCTCACCCCTCGATCCCGGTGGTACTCCGCGCCCGGCAAGCGACCCGCTCTACGATGTTTCACGTGAAACCCGAGAAGGACGGTGTCGGGTGCGTAGAGAGGATGTGGAGAGCACAATGGTAGGACAGGTCCCCTCTCCCCCGGGTGCGGAGCCACAGCAGCAGGACATGGAAATGGAGGTGCCGCATGAGCGATCAGAACGGGGATCGGGACGCGCGTACAGAACGTGAGAAGTTGGAGGCCGGGGACCTTTACTGTTTCCTGGATGCAGAGGTTGCGGCGCGCAAGCAATCCGCTGTCGTGGCATGCCGGTATTTCAACGACGCCGATCCCACTGATGTTGAGGCCCAGACTCGCATCGTGCGAGAACTATTCGGCTCAACTGGCGAGAATCTCTCGGTACAGCAGCCGTTCAGATGCGATTATGGTCCCAACATTCATGTTGGCGATGGCTTCCTCGCCAACTACAACGTGACCATTCTTGATATCGCTCCGGTGGTCATCGGTGACCATGTCATGATCGGTCCGAACACACTCATCACGACCGTGGGCCACCCTTTGGATCCCTTGGGGCGACGGGCCAAACTCGGCCAGGCATCACCCGTGCGCATAGGCGATGACGTGTGGCTCGGAGGAAACGTCGTCATTCTGCCTGGAGTCACGATCGGAAACAACGTTGTCGTGGCGGCGGGTGCGGTCGTGTCCAAGAGCATTCCGGACAACCGCATTGCAGGTGGAGTTCCGGCCCGTGTGATTCGGCAACTCGATGCTGAGACAGCGGAATAACACTGTTACGTCAAACGAGCGCCCGGGTGCATTCAGACCTCGAACATGCAACTACATGTGCAATGCATTCTCCATAATTAGGGTGCGTAGAGGAGTCATGTCATTGGAGATTGTGATGACGTGTTGAGGTCGATCCAGAAGAGCGGCGATCTCCGTCGTGCGCATGTACTCGGTTCCCAGTGCCTCGGCGATGGTCTCGCCGAACTTCGCGGCCTTCGCCGTCTCGAGAACCAGGGTCGGAACGTCTGGTTCCATGAGTCGGAGCGCTACCGCGATGCCGTCAGCCGTGTGCGGATCGATGAGTTCGCCCGCGGCCGAGTGCACGAGACGAATTGTCGCAAGACGATCGGCGTGAGTGGACGAGCCCGAGACGAAGCCGAACTGTGCGCTCAGGCGCCCGACATGATCGGACAGGTCGAGAACACCGTCCGCCTCCAGCGCGGGCCAGCGCCGCTCGAACTCCTCCGGGCCGAGCAGCTGCCAGATGAACCGCTCGAGATTCGAGGCCTTGGAGATGTCCATGGACGGACTCGAGGTCACCAGAGTCTCCGCGCTTCCCCGCGGACGGTAGACGCCCGTCGAGAAGAACTCTTCCAGCACATTGTTCTCGTTGGTGGCCAGGATGAGACGCCGGATCGGCACCCCCATTGCGCGAGCGAGGTGACCGGCGTAGATATTGCCGAAGTTCCCGCTGGGCACGGCGACATCCACGACATCGTCGGAGCGCTTCCCCTTCCCCATGGCGTCGGTCACTCGCAGCCAGGCCCAGATGTAGTAGACGACCTGCGCGGCGATGCGCCCGATATTGATGGAGTTGACCGCGCCGATGGAGTGGGCGGCCTTGAAGGCCGCATCGTTGTTGAGCGCCTTGACGAGGTTCTGACAGTCGTCGAAGACGCCGTCCACCGCGATGTTGTGGATGTTGGCATCATCGAGCGAGTACATCTGAGCGCGCTGGACATCGCTCATCCGGCCCAGTGGCGAGAGCATGAAGACGGCGACTCCGTCCTGCCCCCGGAAGGCGTGCTCGGCGGCTGAACCGGTGTCGCCGCTCGTAGCGCCGAGGATATTGAGGACTCTGCCCTCGCGATCCAGCACGTACGGGATCGCCTGGCCCAGGAACTGCATGGCCAGGTCCTTGAAGGCCATGGTCGGGCCTTCGGAGAGGCCGACGATCATGAGTCCGTCGGCGACGTCGTCGATTCGACGGACGGGTACGACAGGGGCCGGGAATCGCTCGGGTCCGTAGGCAGCAGCCGTCAGGGCACTGAGGTCCCGGGATGGGATGTCCGTGGCGAATAGACCAATGACATCAGCGGCCAGTTCGGAGTAGTTCGACGACCGCCACTGCTCGAGCTGCTCGCGGCCGATCGCGGGAATGCTCTCCGGCACGACCAGGCCACCATCGGGCGCGAGACCGGACAGCAGCACATCGGTGAAGCCTGCGGGGATCATGCCCCCGCGGGTGGAGATGAAACGCATGAGTCCGCCTTCGCGTCGTCGGAGTGCGAGTACGTCCTAGTCTATCGGGCAGTGCTCCATTCGCCCTCTCGGGACGCGCCGCCCCGCCCGGAGCGTGGATGGTACCGATGATGATAAGCCGGTACCATCCACGTCCCGGGATCGGAGTGGGATCGACGGGTCAGCCGATGGCCTTCTCGACCTCCTTGGCGAAGGAGCCCTTGGGGCGCGAGCCGGAGAACTGGTGGACGACCTGTCCGTCGCGCACGACGGCGAATGTTGGGATCGAGCTGACGCCGAAGGAACGGGCGGTGCCCGGGTTGTCATCGACGTCGATCTTCACGAATTTGGCGCGTCCTTCCAGGCCGGCGGCGACCTCATCGATGACCGGTGCCATCTGACGGCACGGACCGCACCACTCGGCCCAGAAGTCGATGACGACGGGCACCTCCGACTTCAGCACCTCGGAGTCGAATGTGGCGTCGGTGACGGCAAGTGTGTTGGACATGGAATTCTCCTTCGACGGGTCTGATGCCGGGTCAGACGTTGAGAGTGGTGAGGTAGTGCTCGGCGTCCAGCGCCGCGCGACAGCCGGAGCCAGCGGCTGTAATCGCTTGCTGGTAGTGCGGGTCGGCGACGTCGCCGCAGGCGAAGACGCCGGGAATTGCGGTGCGCTGGGACGGCGCCTGAACGGCGATGTAACCGGCGTCATCGAGGTCGAGAACGCCGGACACCAGCTCGGAGCGTGGAATCTGGCCGATGGCCACGAACAGGCCCGCGGCGGGGATGTCGCGCCGCTCACCGGTGACCACATCCTCCAGAGTCACTGACGTCAGGGCGTCCTGACCGTTCAGAGCGACGACCCTGGAGTTCCAGGCGAAGTCGATCGTCGGGTCGCCTTGTGCCCGCTCGGCCATGACGGCGCTGGCGCGCAGCTCGTCGCGGCGATGAACGACCGTGACGGACGAGCCGAAGCGGGACAGGAAGAGCGCCTCCTCCATGGCGGAGTCCCCTCCGCCGACCACGACGATCGGCTGGTCCTTGAAGAAGAAGCCGTCGCACGTGGCGCAGTAGGACACTCCGTGCCCCGAGAGCCGATCCTCGTCCGCCAGGCCCAGTTTGCGGTATTCCGAACCGGTCGAGATGATGACGGTGCGCGCCTCGTAAACAGCGTCATCGGTAGTGACACGCTTGATGCCGCTTGTGAGATCGAGCGCCGTGACATCCTCGTGGCGAACGTCAGCCCCGAAGCGCTCGGCCTGCTCCTGCATCCGGGTCATGAGCTCGGGGCCCATGACTCCGTCGATGAAGCCGGGGTAGTTCTCGACCTCGGTGGTGTTCATGAGCGCGCCTCCGGCTGTCACGGAGCCTGCGAGGACCACCGGGCTCAGTTGGGCACGTGCGGCATAGATCGCGGCGGTGTAGCCGGCCGGACCAGAACCGACGATGACGACGTCGTGGACCATGACTCTTCGGATTCTCCTGCACTAACGGGCGTAACGGGTTCGGGCGTGACCGCCTCGCGAGTTAGAACTAATGATGAGAAACAGATCTTCCCTAAGACGCTCTTATTTAAGAGTGATCTCTGACACACTGATTTTGAGTTCGCCGTCCGGAGCTGTCGGGGGGTCCGTCACCCATATGACGATCGACTGAGTCGATGTCGCCGGGAAGGTGAAGCTCGTGGTGCCCGAGGTGAAGGCGCCCTCGGCCAGGACTGTGCCGCCGGTCGGGTCACCGGGAGTCGTGGCCCGGATCTGGACGTTCCCGCCCTGGCCCGTGCCCTGGATGTCGATGCCCGAGACCTCGGTCGCCTGCTCGAGGGAGACGGCGATGCCGGTGCCGCCCTTGAGGTTGCCGAACTTGGCGCCGTAGTAGTGCTGGGAGTACCAGGTCGTGGAGGTGTTGCCGTCGACGGCCAGGCCCTCGTTCTCAGGGTGGTCCCCCTGACCCCCGGACGAGTCCACCGACTGCGCGCCGGTGATCCTGATGGGCGCGCTGGTGGGGGTAGTGCTGTCCGGCGACGACTGCTGGTCATCCTGCGCGGCCGCAGCCGTGGTCGGCACCGTGCTGGCGGCCGGAACGTCGGGGTCGGTGAAGCTCAGATTGAGCAGGCCGAGGATGCTGTTGACCGCGAAGATCACCCCTACCACCATGACGACGAGCATGCCGCTGATCACCGCGATGGTGGTGCGGGATATCGAGCGCGAGACCTCGTCGTCCTCGTCCTCGTCGTCGGCGCGCAGCGTCCCGGCCGTGTTGACCGGCGGACTCGCCGGCTGCACGGCTGGCGGGATCGCGGAGAAGTCCCGCATCTCATTGCCGGCCTGCGGGGCGGCCGGCGGCGAGGCGATCGGCGACGACACAGCAGCGGATGGTGCGAAGCTTTGAGGCGTCTGGGGCGCAGTGGTCTGGGACAGCGCATCGGCCTGCGGCTCGCCGGGGGACGGATCGGCCGCCCCGGCGGCGGGCGACTCGTGCGTCGAGGACGCTCGACGCAGGCGCGAGAGCACTCCCCGTAGTGCGGGTTCGGGCGTGCCGTCGGGTGAGGACGACGCGGCGGAGTCCGCGGTTGTCCGCGGCAGGAGGGAGGCATCCCATGATCCGAGCGCCCTGGCGACGTGAGATGCCGACGCGGGTCCCTCTCCCGCCCAGGTGCGGGCCACCAGGTCATCGAGGTCGCCGTCGTCCGGGTTCATGGACGTCGCCAGCATGGAGGGTGGTACCGGTGCCCCGTCGGACGTCGTGGGCGCCGAGGGGAGCCCCGCGCGCTTGCCCGGCCAGCGCTTCGTCAGGCCGTAGTAGAGCAGTTCGACCAGGGCGCGGGCATCAATGCGATCGGCCTCCAGCGGATCGGAGGCGGCCTTGGCGTCCAGGCCGAGAATCGCCGCCTCGACGCCGATGCCGGTGACCTGGACAGTGCCGTTGGGGCGGAGCCGGACGGACTCGGGAGACAGATTCAGGTGATGCAGACCTCGACGGGAGCAGGCCTCCAGCGCCTGGGCGATCTCGCCGACGATGGCGCGCACCTGAGCGGCCTCCAGCCCCTGGCCGACCAGCTCGGACAGAGGACGTCCGTCGGCGGGCTCGGTGACGATGAAGGCGGGATGGTCCGTCTCGACGTCGAAGACCCGCTGGATGCGTTCGTCCTCGACGAGAACGGCTCGACTGGCCGACTCCAGGACCTCGGCCCGGTGAGGAGTCGCGTCGGTGAGCATGAGGACCGTCACCGTGCGGTCCAGGATCGTGTCTCGCCCGACATGGCGGACTACTCGTGGAAGCGTCGCGGGCAGAGTGGCGGCCAGGGCATAGCGTCCTGTGCCGATGGGGGTTGCGTCCGTCATGAGGTTCCCTCCTCCCGTGCCAAGGAGCCCCAGTGCATGCGGAGCGAGTGTACCGGGCGTGAACGCCCGGACGGAGGCCGCTTGGATGGCCAGATCCGCGAATGTGGGGGGTGGCGCCGGAATCGCAGGCGGTGGAGCTGGTGCTGGGCGCGGAGCGTCCACGGCTCTCAGCATGGGTCTGTAGGTGGGCGGGTAGGACGGCGGGAGCTCGGTGCCCGCCCGGTCGGCCGAGGTCGGTGCCAGGACATGGGCCAGGTGCAGAACCGCCTCGCCCGCGCGTCCCGGCAGGAGCCGTCCGATCTTGGCCACGATGCGCGATAGTGGGACGAAGAGCACACCGAGCTCCTCGACATGCAGCACGCGTGCGGCCACGAGATACGTGACCGTCATGAGAAGGGCGGCTACGAGGACGGTGAGCATGGCGTCCGTCGGCCTGGAGCCGGTCAGAGAGCCGTCGGCCGGTCCCAGAAGCGCTCGCACGCCCAGCCCTACGAGGACCGCGGGCGTTGCGGCTGCCCCCAGACGACCGTAGGTCGTGATGACGCGACGGCCGTCCAGATCGGGCAGGTGCCGTCTGATGAGCGGGATCACCACCGCCGAGCCGCCCAGCTGACTGAGCATGGAGCCCACCGCGGCCCAGGTCATCCAGTGATTCGCCGGTGCCAGTGCGTAGGCCGCCAGGCAGACGACGGCAGGGACGACGCCCACGACGGTATCGGCTATGAGCAGCCGCTTCGTGTCCGCGTAGGCCAGCATGACGCGCTGGGTCGTGAACCAGATGCCCTGGAAGATGATGCCCACCGCCAGCACCGCCAGGATCGGGCCCGCGGCCGTCGCCTCGGCCAGGGACAGCGAGGGGACGAAGAGCTGGAGCGAAGGCGTGGCCAGGGTTCCGATGCCCGCGGCGAACAGGATGGTGAACACCGCTACGCTGCGCAGGCCCAGTGACAGGTCGTCGCGCACGCCTCTGCGGTCGCCGGCGGCGGCCTTCTCACTCATGCGTGTGAACAGGGCGGTGATGATGGATGTCGTCACCAGCGACTGCGGGAGCATGTAGACCAGCTGGGTGTTGTCGTACAGCGTCTTGGACGGCACGATCTGATCGGCGTACCTGGCCGACTCCGCCGCGGTGACGGCCTGGGACCCCAGGTTCGCCGTCGCTATGTCGCCCAGTGAGACCACGGCCGTGCCGAGCAGCGCCCACAGCGCCACCTTCGACATCGTTCCCAGGCCCATGCCCCGCACACCCCATACGAAGCGCGGGTGGAAGCCCGAGCGCACCAGGGGTATGTACAGGATGAGGGCCTGCACGGCGATGCCCGCCGTCGTCGTGCCCCCGACCAGGGCGATGCGACCGGCGTCCCATATGCCCGGGTCCTGGCCGGAGGTGTAGCGGCCGTAGATGTGCAGGTAGGCCATGATCGAGGCGATCGAGATCACGTTGTTCAGGACCGGGGACCACATGTAGGGCCCGAAGCTCGACCTCGCGTTGAGCACCTGCCCCCACAGGGCGTACAGGCCGTAGAAGAAGATCTGCGGCATGCACCAGAAGGCGAAGGCGAAGGCGAGGGGCTGCCAGCGGTCCAGTCCCGAGGCGTAGAGCATGATGACCAGCGGCGCCGCCACCGTCAGCACGGCGGATACCGTGGCCATGGCGACGGAGGCCGCCGTCAGCAGCCGGTTGACGAGCTCCTCCCCGTTGCGCTGACGCAGCGCCTGCACGATCTGCGGAACGAGGATCGCGTTGAGCACGCCCCCGATCACCAGGTTGTAGAGCTGGGTGGGCAGGTTGTTCGCGATATTGAAGGCCTCGGCGGCGCCCGACGCCGTCGCGCCCAGGGCGGCGATCAGCAGCGCGTTGCGCACCAGCCCCAGAAGGCGGCTGGCCAGCGTGCCCGCCGCCATCACAGCACTCGAACGGGCGATCGATGAGCTCTTGTCGCTGCCGCTCATGTCTTCTCCTCGATGCGGGGGACGGGCGCTGCCGTGCGCCGCCCGCGGCGCACGGTTCGCACGATGCCGCCAACGAGCAGGATGGCGAGTCCCGCGCCCATCGCCCGGGTACCTCTGGACTCCCAGTCGGCATGCACGCGCATATGGATGGTCTGCGGCGCTCCGACCGCGGTTCCGTCGGCGGCCAGCAGCATGATGGTCAGGTCGACGTCTCCGCTGCCCACCGCCCTGACCGGCACGGTGGCGTTCGCCTGGCCGTCCGCCGGGACCGTGAGCGGGATGTCCTCGACGGTCTGCAGTCGCGCCGAGCCGGACAGCAGGCGCACCACGACGGTGGCGTCCTGGTTCAGGGACGAGGTGATGCGCACCGGCAGATTGGCCTCGGAGGCGATCAGGTTGATCGTTCGCGATGGCACTGCCGTGAGCCCCGTGGTCACCGCCGTGCCGCGCTCGCGGGCCGATTCCGCCATGTCTGTGCGACCCGCCGGGTCCGATCGCCACACGGAGGACGCGGTGCGCACCACGACCTCGGAGGCCGAGCCGATCGCCGCCCGAGGATCGGGGAGGATCGAGGTCACCGAGGTGAGGTAGTCCCGAGTCGCGCGTGCGGCTGTCATGTCGGCCGACGAGAGCTCCGTGTCCCCGATGACCTGGTCGGGCACGTCGGCGCGGTGCATCTTCACGCCCTCGTCCTGCTGGGCGGCGGCCTCGGCCGTCAGCGCCTCGAGGCCCTGGGGGGAGGTCCAGGAGGACTCGCGCAGCGCCCTCAGGCGCGCGGCGAGCGCCTTGGTGTCGATCGTCGCGGCATCGGCCCGATCGAGGGTCATCACGATGGAGCGGCTGATCGCGGGGGCCTGTCGCGTGATGACCGCCGTCTCGCCGCGCAGCAGCTGAACGGCGTCGAGATCCGACAGGCGATTGGTGGACTCATCCGTCACCAACGTGCCGCCGAGCGTGTCGGACAGGTTCGTGTCCGGCGTCAGCACTGTGCGCGAGCCGACGCTCGTCACCTGGGAGGGCGTGTACGTCATCTCCTCCGTCACCGGCAGGTCGCCGGGGGCGGTGACGATCGTCCGTGCCGAGTCGGGCAGTGCATTCAGTGTCGCGGAGTCCAGATCGCCGGCCAGCCAGGTGAGCGACGCGGGCGCGCCCACCGCGACGGTCCGCGAGTCCCCGGTGCGTTTCCAGGCGTCGGCGAGCAGATCGCTCTCCCCCAGATGGGTCAGCCCGGTGACGTCGATGTCCGCCCACGGCAGGGCGATGACGTCACCGGCCGCGAGGGCCTCGGTGAGGGCCCTGGTCAGGACTCGACCGGGAGACCTCCCGGTCGAGTCCTGACCAGGGCCCGACGGGGAGGCCGTGGCCGACGGTGTTGATGGTGCTGCTGACGGGGAGTCCGTCGGGGGGCCGGCCGACGCCGACGGTACGGGGCTCACCTCGCCGCCGTCGGCGTTGCCCGTATCGTTGGCGGAAGGACTCGCGCTCGCCGACGGAGTCGCGGCGGATGGCGGCTCCTCGGTCACTCCGAGGGCCTCGAGCAGTGCCGGGTCCACGGCCAGGACGACGCCATCGCCGGCGAGCGCCAGAAGCGAGGTGATCCGTCTGCGCAGATCGGCCAGCTGGGCGTCCGTGGGCACTTCGGCGCCCGTGGTCAGCAGCGTTAGATCCTCGGCCGAGGCCGTCACCGGGATCAGGGCCGTCACCCGTGACCGAGCGGCCTTCTCGCCCGTGTCCCATACCAGGAGTGTACGGTCCTGGGCGACGGCGTTGCGGCCCTGGGACGCCGTCACCTCCATGCCCCGGGGCCCCCACTGATCCTCCTGCCCGAGGGAGAGGTCGTCCGCGGCGACGGTGAGGGAGAAGGTCTGGACCGCGCCGGGGGCGATACTGCTGCCGAGATCGCCCAGGTCGATTGCGCGCGTGGCGGAGTCGCGCTCGCTCGCCAGCCACGACTCCAGACCCGTGACGGTCAGCTCTGTGGAGTCCTGCACACGAGCCGTGAGGGACAGGCCCCTCAGGGGCTCGTCGGTGCCGTTGGCGATGGTGCCGGAGATGTTCAGATCCTGTCCGGAGGTGATGATCTCGGGGGCCAGGGAGTCCACGGAGAGCGTCACCTGGCCGTCGATCATCTGGGCCGTCGCGGGCGCGGCAGTCGCGTGAGCAGTGCCCTGAGCGGAGAAGGCGGGAGCCGTGCCCGCCGTCACCGTCATCGCCGCGTCGGCGCTCGGAACAGGGTCCACGAGAGCGACGGATGCGGTCGTCACCGCGGCCAGGGCGACCAGCAGGTGCGCCCGGGAACGGTGGAGGCGATGACGGAACCTGATCGGGATCACCCATCCCCCACGAGGATCTCACGTGCAGCGGCGACGATGCGTCGCTCATTGGGGTAGGCCAAGCGACGGGCGACGTCATCAAGACTCACCCACTCAACCTCCTCGGCCTCGTGATCCGGATCGTTCTCCGTGGTGAGGTCGCCGCCGATCG
>ERZ773075.373-NODE-373-length-35964-cov-103.091_pt1 | contig 35964 bp, 30 predicted proteins | sample MGYA00580614_ERZ773075 | MGnify/ENA primary metagenome ERZ773075 (study PRJEB29015, sample SAMEA2738021) | human oral metagenome | biome: human oral; feature: human-associated habitat; material: dental | place: China | collected 2043 ...
TTGAGGCGATGGCTGAGCTGATGTGGGAGCGTGGCTACAGCGCCACGAGCCCGCGAGCGGTTCGCGAGCTCTCCGGCGTTGGTCAGGGGAGCATGTATCACTATTTCCCCACCAAGCGGGATCTCGGGCTGGCGGCCCTGAATCACAACTGCCAGGTCCAGCTGGATTCCTGGAAGGCTGCGCTCAAGGATCTTGAGGATCCGCTCGAGATCCTCAATGCCTACCTCACCCTTCGGCGTGATCCGCTCAAAGGCTGTCGAGTCGGTCGGATGGCCCAGGACAAGGCGGTGGTGGCCGACGACGGTCTCCGTGAGCCGGTCGCCGAGGCCTTCGCTCGGCTTCGCGAGATGCTGGTTGTCGTCATTGGCGCGGCCAGGTCGCAGGGGCGCCTACCGGCAGACCTTGAGCCGGACCATCTGGCTCGCACGATGGTCGCCGTTGTTCAGGGCGGTTACGTCCTGGCCATGGCCGAGCAGGACAGAGCCCCGTATGACGCGGCCTGTCAAGGCGCCCTCGAGCTACTCCGTGTAGCGGCCGGGGCCGCTGGCGCGGCTCCCGGTGGCGACGGGCCCGCCTCCTCCTGATCCTGACAAGTCGGCGTCGGTGTCCTCTGACGCCACCATTCACCGAAGGAGAAGGATCATGACTATTCGTATCGGTATCAACGGCTTCGGGCGTATCGGACGCACGTACCTGCGTGCCGCGCTGGCCGGCGGGGCGGACGTCGAGGTCGTCGCCGTCAACGACCTGACCGACGCGGGCACGCTGGCCACGCTCTTGGAGTGGGACTCAGTGGCAGGACATCTCGACGGCGTTACCGCCGACGGCAAGGACCTCGAGGTCGCCGGGCGGACAATCAAGGTCTTCTCCGAACCGGCTCCGGCCAAGATCCCCTGGGGCGAGGTCGGGGCCGACGTCGTCATCGAGTCGACCGGGTTCTTCGTCGATCGGAACAAGGCCGCCGAGCACCTCAAGGGCGGCGCCAAGAAGGTTATCGTCTCCGCTCCCGCGAAGGGCGATGTCCCCACCTTCGTTCTGGGCGTGAATGACGACCGGTTGGACGTCTCCGCCGCCGACGTGTTCTCCAACGGGTCGTGCACCACCAATTCCCTGGCACCGCTGGCCAAGGTACTCAACGACACCTTCGGGATCGAGAGCGGGCTCATGACGACGGTCCACGCCTACACCGGTGACCAGCGGCTCCACGATGCGCCCCACAAGGACCTGCGTCGGGCGCGTGCGGCCGCCGCCTCCATCATCCCGACCTCCTCTGGCGCCGCCAAGGCTATCGGTCTGGTCATCCCCGAGCTCGACGGGCGCCTGACCGGTGCGGCCCTGCGAGTGCCGGTTCCGGTCGGCTCGATCACCGACCTCACCGTAGTCACCTCCCGCCCGGCAACGGTCGAGGAAGTCAACGCAGCCTTCCGCGAGGCTGCCGATCATGGACCGCTTGCCGGATACCTGCAGTACTCCCAGGCCCCGATCGTCTCCCATGACATTGTCGGAAACCCGCACTCCTCGATCTTCGACGCACCCCTGACCGAGGTGAGTGGCGGCCAGGTCAAGGTCTTCGGCTGGTATGACAACGAGTGGGGCTTCTCCAACCGGCTCGTGGAGTTCTCCCAGAGGATCGGTGAACAGCTCTGACTCGTGCCGCGCCTTGGATGCGGTGCGGTGCGGGCTCAGTGCCGATTCCGGTCGCACAGCCCGCACCCTCCGCGTCCGACGGCGAGCGATGGGAAAAGGGACGGGGAGCCGTCTGAGAATCCCGTCTGTTTTGCGCTGACGGTGGAGCGGGCCGGGCTGCGTTGGGGAGCAGCCCGTAGGCCCCGCTAGGCTGGGAAGCATGCCCAGCTCCGACGCCAGCTCTGCTGCCGCCGCCACGGTCCCCAGGCCCGTGGACGTCGACCGTATCCACGAGTGCGTCAAGCGCCTGGGCCTGCGCTACTTCATCGACGACGAGGGCGACATCGGCATCCCGTGGCGATACGTCACTGTCCACGCCATCTTCCAGGACACCCGGGCAGTCCAGATGCGCGGGATCTGGCACCGCATCGCCGACACCGAGCACCTGACCCAGTTGCGCGCCCTGGTCGAGGACTGGAACACCAGCCGCATCGGGCCCAAGGCCTACCTCACCGTCGCCGACGGCGGCGTGGTGCGCCTCCACGGCGAGTACACCTACCCCCTGGAGGCCGGGATGACGGACCGACAACTCGAAGACTTCGTCTTCGGCGGCTGCCGGCTCATCGTCGCGCTCATGCACGAGGCCGAGGAGCAGTTCCCAGACGAGCTGCGCGGAAGCCTGGAGCCCTGATGCCACGACTGCAACGCCTCACCGACTTCATCGCACGGCTCCTGGGCAAGGAGTGGGACGTGCGCGCGCTGGACCAGCAGCGAAGCAACCGGCAGGCAGACCAACCGGGGAGCCGGCAGGACGGCCGGCACGAGCCGCCGGTCGCCTTCGACGGCGCAGGAGGCGCCGCCCCTGACACGGCGCCACGAGAGACGGGCGCCTCCGGGCCCCCGGCCGCCGCGTCGTCGGCCTCGACGGAGCCGGCCGATGCGCCGGACAAGCACCCATCAGGGCAGCCGGACGGCATCAGCCGCCTGCGGGACTCCGTGTCGGTCGACTCGGGCTCCTTCACCCCGATGGACACAGACAGGACCAAGGAGGCGACCGAGGCGCTGACCCTGGCGAGGATCGAGTCCATGCTCACCGGCCCCATGGAGTACAACGTGCAGCTGGCCGACGACCGCGAGCACCCCTGCCTCCTGGGCACCTGGGACTCCTTCCCCTTCGTCATCGAGATCCCCGAGGGCCACGACGGCTGGCTCTTAGTCTCCGGGGACTGGGAGGAGGCCGCCCCCGCCTCCCAGCGCGACGAGATCGCCGCCAGCGTCAACGACTGGAACCGGGACAAGTTCTTCCCCACCGTCGGCGTCGTCGACACGCCCATCGGGCCGCTGGTGCGGGCCACCTACCTCACCGACCTGTCCGCCGGGGTCACCGACGCCCAGCTGCGCCTCCACCTGGACACGGCGCTGTCGGCCTGCACCCAGGCGCTCAGCCTGGTGGGCCCCCTCCTGCCGGAGATCTGAACACCGTGGGCCCAACGGACTCGAACAACTCCCGGCTCCCGCGAGTCGCCGTGGTAGGGCCCACTGCCACCGGTAAGTCCGACCTCGCCCTCGACCTCGCCGACCGGGCCCGGGCCGATGATCCGACCCGCCGAGCCGAGATTATCAACGCCGACGCCTCCCTGCTCTACCGGGGCATGGACATCGGCACCGCCAAGCCCTCCCCGGCCGAGCGGGACCGCGTCCCCCACCACCAGATCGACGTTCTCGCCGTCACGGAGCGAGCCAGCGTGGCCGCGTTCCAGCGCAGCGCCCGCAGTGACATCGACGCCGTCGAGTCGCGGGGCGGCCTGCCGATCATCGTCGGCGGCTCAGGCCTGTACGTGCGCGCCCTCACCGACGGCCTCGACTTCCCCGGCACGGACCCCGCCGTGCGCACCCGCCTGAGCGAACGCGCCGAGCAGGAGGGCGCCCCCGCCCTCTACGCCGAGCTCGCCGGCCTCGACCCGGTGGCCGCCGAACGCATCGAGGCCTCCAACACCCGCCGGATCGTGCGGGCCCTGGAAGTCATCGAGATCACCGGGCGTCCCTTCTCCGCCTCGCTGCCCCGCTACGAGGACGTAGCCCCCACCGTCCACATCGCCCTGCGCTGCGAGCGCCGTCTCCTGGACGCGCGCATCAACGCCCGCGCCCGGGCCATGTTCGAACGCGGCCTAGTGGAGGAAGTAGAGACCCTCATCGACCAGGGGCTCAGGCGGGGTGAGACCGCGCCGCGCGCCATCGGCTACGCCCAGGCGCTCGCGGTCATCGACGGGACCATGAGCGTGCCCGAGGCGGTCGACTCCACGGCCCTGGCCACCCGCCAGCTCGCCTCCCGCCAGATCAAGTGGTTCCGCCGCGATCCGCGAGTGCGCTGGATCGACGTCGATCTCGCCGAGGACGGGCGCTGCACCGACGTCGAACGCTCCCGGGTGACCAGGCAGGCATGGGAGCACGTTCTCGCATCCCACGGCGTCGCCTAGGCTAGGAACCATGCCGCACTCGACAGGTCTTCGTGGTCGTGAGCTCGTCAAGGGCCACGCGACCCTCAACGACTTCCTCATGCTGGTTGACCCCGGCTGCGAGGTTGCCGTCAGCGGCGCCGACATCGCAGCGGTCTGCGACCGCCACGGCGGCATCGGTGCCGACGGATTCGTGCGCGTCGTACGGACCACGGCCCTGCCCGGCGCAGGCGCCTTCGCCGCGGCTGTGCCCGAGGCCGAGTGGTTCATGGACTACTACAACGCCGACGGCTCCGTAGCCGAGATGTGCGGCAACGCCATCCGCCTGTTCGCCCTCGTCCTGGACAGTGAGGGGCTGCATCCCATCGCCGACGGCGAGTCCGTCACCATCGGCACGCGCGGCGGGGCGCACACCGTCACCCGCCTGGGAGACCTGTGGACCGTGGACATGGGGCCGGCCCACCTCCCGCGCCCCCGTCAGGCGCAGGATGATGGTTGGGACACCACCGTCGTCGTCCCCGGCCTGAAGGGCGAGCGCGCCGCCCTGAGTATTGAAATGCCCAACTCCCACACCGTCGTCGCGCTGGGGGAGGAGAGTGAACTCGAGGCGGCCGCCTTCGCAGGGCTGACCGACTCCGCCGCCCCGGTCGTCTACGACCCTTCTCCTGAGTCCGGCACCAACCTCGAGCTGGTCGTACCACTCGGGGAGGAGACCGACCCCGCTACCGGCGCACCGATCGGCATCGCCCGCATGCGCGTCCTGGAGCGCGGGGTGGGGGAGACGCTCTCCTGCGCAACCGGCTGCTGCGCCGTCGCGGTCGCCCTACACAGCTGGACCGGCCCGGGCGCCCCCGAGGACTACCGGCTCCTCGTGCCCGGTGGAGAGATCGGGGTGCACGTGGGCGACGACCCCCTGGCAGAGGACAGCACCGTGCTGCTGACCGGGCCGGCCACCATCACCGGACGGGTCGCCATCGCCTGACAGCCTGACGCCCCGCCGCCCGAACAGTTCCCGGACGTCGCACTGACGCCGCATCCGAGAAGAGAAACCAACCAGCACCATGACCCAGCCATCCAGCCGCACCGCCGTCGGCACCATTGTGCCGACCGGCCTGATGCTCTTCGCCCTGTTCTTCGGGGCCGGCAACCTCATCTTCCCGCCCTTGCTGGGGGCCGCCTCGGGCAGGTCCTTCATCCCGGTGATGGCGGGCTTCCTCGCCACGGGGGTGCTCATGCCCCTCATCACCGTGGTGGCCGTCTCCACCTCCGGCGAGGGCATCCTCGGCCTGGCCCGCAGGGTGGGGCCCCGATTCGGCCTGGTCATGCCGCTGGCCGTCTATCTCGCCATCGGCCCGCTCTACGCCATCGCCCGCGTCACCACGGTCGCCTACGAGTTGGCGACCCGTCCCGTTCTCGAGCTGTGGGGTCTGCCCGACTCCCGCCCGGCGTTGCTGGTGCACGTGACGGTGTTCATGGCCATCGCCTTCGGCATCGCCCGCAGCCCTAGCCGCCTGGCGGACCGCGTCGGCCGTTGGCTGACACCCGCCCTGCTGGCCCTGCTGGCCCTGCTGTGCGGGGTCACCGTGCTGATGGCCCCCGGGGTGGAGCGCGAGGCCATCGAGCCCTATGCGGGCGCGCCCCTGACCACCGGGCTGACTCAGGGCTACCTCACCATGGACGTCCTGGCGGCCAGCGTCTTCGGCATCGTGGTCATCACCTCCCTGCGCGAACGAGGGCTGACCTCCCCCAAGAGACTGGTACGCGGCACCATCCTGTCCGGAGGTATCGCCGCGGCGCTGCTGGGCCTGGTCTACGTCGGTCTGGCCGTGCTGGGCACCCGCACCCGCGGTGAGATCACCCCCGACACCAAGGACGGAACCGAACTGCTGCGCAACGCCGCCTCCTCCACCCTGGGGACCTCCGGCGTCGTCATCTTCGCCGCCATTGTCATTCTGGCCTGTCTGACCACCGCGGTGGGTTTGCTGGCTTCCTGGGCCGGCTACGCCTACACGGCCTGGCCCGCGGTCTCCTTCAACCGGCAGCTCGCAGCCTGCGCCATCGTCTCCTTCACCCTGGCTAACCTGGGACTGAGCGCCATCCTCAAGATCGCGGGGCCACTGCTGAACCTCCTCTACCCCTTCGCCATCGCTCTGGTCGCGGTGACGCTGGTGGACGCCCTGGCCCCGGGACGGCTCAGGGCCGCCTACCGGTGGTGCGTCATCACAGCCGGGATCTTTGGCTCGGTCTCCGCGATCACCGCCGCCGGCTGGGACGGCCCCAGCAGGCTGCTCGCGCGCACCGGCCTGTGGAGCGACTCCACCGGCTGGATCCTGCCGGCATTCATCGCCCTGGGCATTGGGATCGTCCTCGACGTGCGCTCAGGCGCGTGGTCCACGCCTGTGCCTGGGGAACCGCCCAGCCAGGTCCAGCACGACGTCGAGCACGCGGCGGCCTCACAGCTCTGAGGAGCCCTGGGCGGCCTGAGCGGCCTGGGCGGCTCTGAACGACCGGGGACGCGGTAGCCTCTTGGGGTGCCCAGCTCACAACCCCCGGACCCCGATGCGACTGAGTCCGACCACCGGCGGCTCCTGCCGACACTGCTCATCCCCGCCTTCGTCACGCTGCTGGCCGTCTCCTCGGTCAACGTCATCCTCCCGGCAGTCTCCCAGGACCTGAATGCAGGCACCGCCGGGCTCCAGCTCGTTGTCTCCGGCTACGCCCTCGTCTTCGGAGTCGTCCTCGTCCCCGCCGGCCGCGCCGGCGACGTCATGGGCAGAGGCCGGATCTTCGTCATCGGCATGATTCTGTTCGGGGCCGGGTCGCTGGCCTCGGGGCTCGCCCCCGACGTCGTCACCCTCAACCTGGCCCGAGCGGTCATGGGAATCGGCTCCGGACTGCTCAACCCGCAGGTGGCCGGCATGATCCAGCAGTACTACACCGGTGAGGCCAGAGGCCGTGCCTTCGGAGCCTTCGGCGCCGTCATCGGGGTCTCGGTGGCGGTGGGGCCGGTGCTCAGCGGCGGGCTCATCGGCTGGCTCGGCGGCGACTGGGGCTGGCGCGCCTCCTTCCTCATCAACGTCCCCTTCAGCCTGCTCGGCGTCTGGGCGGCGCGCCGTTACCTGCCCGCATCCGCCTGGCTCGGTCAGAGCCCACGGGACCATACGCGCCGTGCCGACCACGACGCGAAGAACGGGGCGCCCCGCCGGAGCAAGGTCGACCTCGACCCCGTCGGCATGGGCCTGCTCGCCGCGGGCACGCTCCTGATCATGATCCCCTTCATGGAGGCCTCGGCCGGCGCCTGGGTCTGGTGCCTGGAGGTGGCGGGCATCGGCGTCATCGGCGCCTGGGTGGCCTGGGAGAAGCACTACCGTGCCCGGGGCGGCGCCCCCATGGTGGACCTCGATCTTCTGGCCATCCCGTCCTTCGCATTCGGGAGCCTGGCCATCGCCGTGTACTTCCTGGGCTACACCTCCGTGTGGATCATTGTGGCCCAGTACGTCCAGGCCGGCCTGGGCTCCACCGCCCTGGCCAGCGGAATCATCGGGGTCCCCGCCGCCCTAGCGGGATCGGTCGCGGCCGCCGTCGCCGGCCGCCGCGTCATCAGGGTCGGCCGCGCCATGGTGCTCGGCGGCATGGCTCTGGGGATGGCCGGTTTGCTGGCGAGCATCGGCGTCATCCATATGCGCGCGAGCGCGGGCTGGAGCCCCTGGTGGCTCACCCTCACGCTCCTCGTGCTCGGGGTGGGCCAGGGGCTCGTAGTCTCCCCTAACCAGACCCTCTCGCTGGCCGATGTCCCCCTGGAGTACGCAGGCGCCGCCGGCGGCATCCTCCAGACCGGTGAGCGCATCGGCACCTCCATCGGCATCGCCGCCATCACGGGCCTGACCTTCCGCGTTTCGCACACCTCGGGGTGGGACGCAGCCGCCCAGGCGGGGCTGCTGGCCGTTGTGGCCGCCATTGCCGTGGCCGCCGCGGTCGCCGCCTACGACCTGCGCCTGGCCGCCCGACGACGCCGATAGCCGCCCAGGTCGCGAGCGGATCGTTCAGCCGCCTGAGGACCCGTCCTGCCGGCGACGCACCCGCAGCACGCGGAAGCCCTTCGACGATGCCTGTCGGCTCACGTCCCAGCCCTGGTTGGTCAGCCACGTCGCCAGTGAGTCGGCTCCCAGGTTCTTGAGCACCACCAGCCAGGCCTCACCGTCGTCGGACAGCAGCGGCAACCATGCCAGCAGGAGGTCGTGCAAAGCCCCCTTGCCGATGCGCACCGGCGGGTTGGACCAGATGAGGTCCACCGGAGTCGAGGTCTGACGCAGCTCGGCCAGCAGCTCCTCGGCCGGGCGGGTGCGCACATTGCCCAGGCCTGCGGCATCGGCGTTGCGGGCGGTCAGGGCCAGTGAGCGCTCATTGACGTCGGTTGCCAGGACCGTGGCCCCAGGGGCGGCGTCGGCCAGGGCCAGCGCGATCGGGCCCCAGCCGCAGCCCAGGTCGAGGAGGGTGCCGGTCTGCGGAGGATCGGGTACGCGGTCGAGGAGGACCTGGGTGCCTTTGTCGAGGCGGTCGGCGCTGAAGACGCCCGAGGCCGTGACCACCGTGTGCTCGACGCCGCGGATCGCGAAGCGATGGGTGCGCTCCTCGGCCTCGACGGCGGGGGATGCGGTGAAGTAGTGCTCGCTCACGCCCACCAGGCTACCTGGGCTCTGCTCGTCGACAGATGGAGGAAACCAAGGTGGTCATCAGTCCGCTGCCCCCTTCCGGTCGAGGAGCGCCGATCTTGCGAGGCGCACCCCTATGGTAATACAATCGTATTACCATAGGGGTGCGAACCGCAGAAAGAGGGATGTTGTCATGAGCCGGCACAGAGCTCTCGCAAAGGCGGTCATCGGCTGGGCGATCTTGACGCTGGGGCTGAATCTCTCGATAGCGATCGCACAGGCTGTCGGCTCCAGGACTGAGATCGGACCTGCGTTCATTCCCGTGTCTCAGGCAGTTCTGGTCGCATTGTTCGTCGTTCCCGCGATCGTGGCTTGTCGTCGGCTCCTTGACCGCAGGACTCTCGCCGGGATGGGCCTATCTCGTCGCTGGTCCGCCGCAGCCGCGACCGGGGTGGCCGTCAGTGTTGGGACCGGGGTTGTTGTGTGGGCGCCCGTGTTCTTGATCGGCTGGGCCCGGCTCGATCACCTCGAACCGGCAGCACTCGCAACCTTCCTCGCAGTCAACGCGGTCGTCCTGCTGCTGTACGAGGCATTGCCGGAGGAGATCGCGCTGCGCGGCTACGGGTGGTCGACTCTACGGGAAAGCTGGAGCCCGCTCGCGGCCACCATGACGATCACGGTTCTCTTCTGCCTCAATCCGGCGTTGAGCTCTCTGATTCGAATGACGTCAACGCTCGTTCTAGGGGGCGGAACGACGGACTTCTCCTTGGCGCCGAGTGGTAACGACCCCTTTTTCTACATAGTTTCGCTGTTCGTCTTCGGCCTCGCGCTGGTTGCGGCCCGACGGATCCCACTGCCGGGTGCGCTCACCTCTGCGATCGCCTTCCATCTTACGTTTCTCACCATCAACCGCGTGCTTCTCGGCGGTCTTGGCTGGATCAGCTCCGGAGTCGGGGTCGAGTTCGCCGCTCCCGAGGTGGCCGGGCTCGCCCTTGTGCACGCTGCGCTTGCCGGAACCGTCTTTATGGTGGTGCGGTGGTGGCTGGAACGCCGCACAGCGGTTGTATCGAGGCGGGTAGCCTGATGTGATGACGATGTCTCCGCTACCATCCGACCCCGTGTCGGAAGGTCCGGTAGCACATCGGAGAAGCCAACGGGAGGCGCCTCCGGGGCCGTCGCTCGGAGCGCTCCTCGGCTCAAGGACGGGGCATCTGGCGCTGGCGGTACTCGTCGTCGAGCTGCTGGCGGGCATGCAGGTCTACCTCAACCAGACGGTCCTGCCGCTGCTGGCCACCGAGATGGGCGCCCGTAACGCCTACGGACTGGTGACGGCCGCCGCCCAGGTCCCAGCCTTCCTGACGATGCCGCTGGGCGGGGCCATGCTCACCCGCTGGCGGCCGGCCCGCCTCATGACCGCACTGACCGTCCTGCTGGTGGTCGGCGCCGTCGTCGGAGCCCTCGCCCCGACCATCGAGGTCTACGTCCTCGGGGAGATCCTGCGGGGCCTGGCCGCCGGAGCGCTGGCAACAGTGACCATGGGGGTCATGGTCGCAGGCCTGCCCGACGCCTGGAGGCGGTTGTGTCTGGCTGCGGGCTCGGGCATGTGGGTCGTGGCGGCCCTGGTCGGCCCCGTCTACGCCTCCGGCGTCAGCGCCTCCTGGGGCTGGCGGTGGGCCCTCGTGGCCTACCTGCCGCTGCTCATCGCGGCACGCGCCGTCATGGCCGGGCGGATCGGCGACCTCAACCTGGATGAGGGGGAAGAAGACGAAGAGGTGGTGCCGTGGCTGCCCTCCCTGGCCATGGCCGCGGGCGTGGCGATCATTGGGGCGCTGCGCGCCTCCAGCTCCTGGTTCTGGCCCGGAGTCGCCGGCGGGACCGCACTGGTGCTCTGGTCCTGTTCGCGCGTCCTGCCCGCAGGGACCCTGCGCCTGGCGACCGGCCGGCGCGCGGGCATCGCCACCCTGATGTGGGTGTGCGCCTTCTTCCTGACCTTGGACTACCTGGTGGCTCCCAGCGCCCATGACGTCTTGGACATGACTCCGACCCAGACCGGCTGGGCGCTCACCGCAGGCGGCATTGGCTGGTCGGTCGTCGCGATCGTCTGCGGGGCCCGCCCGGCGCGAGAGCCGGAGGCCTACCGCCGCCGCACCGCGCTGGCCGCGGCCTTCTTCGTCCTCGGAGCCGCGCTCATGACCACCACGGTTCTCGGCCGACCGGGCTGGTGGGGGCTGCCTCTGGGCTACGGCGTGGCGAGCATCGGCATGGGACTGACCCATCTGGACACCATGAACCGCATCGTCGCCGATCCCGCCGAGCCCGACGGCATCACCCATGCCCGGGCCGCCACCGCCGTGACGATCGCCGGAGCCGCCGGTGGCGCCGTGTTGGGGACGGCCGCGACGGCCTTCGTCGCCCCCACCGCATCCGGCGTCGAGGCTGCCCGGCTGTGGCCGACGCTCGCCCTGCTCGCCGCTGGGCTCCTCCTCACCCCGCTGCTGGCCCGGCGCGCCGCCTGAACACGAGGGTGGCCTCGCAGGCCCGCGGGCAGTAGCATCGCCCCCATGTGGATCCTTCGTATGCGCTGAACCGGCGGCAGGCGCCGCTCCCGGAAGAATCATCGCGCCCCACCGAGGGGACGCAGGCATACGACGAAGGACTTCTTGTGACCCAGTACCATTCCAACACTCCTCCCAGCCCCGATGACGCCGACGTCCATGACGTCGTCGCCCGGGTCCTCTCCCGCACCGGAACCGCCCTGGCTTCCACCGCCGCCCAACACGAGCGGGAGACCGGTTATGGGCAGGGAGCCGACGACGGCGCCCTCGAACGCGAGGCCCGCGCCGCCCGCCGCCGCGTGGCCGGGCTGTCCACCGAGCTGGAGGACGTCAGCGAGGTCGAGTACCGCCAGGTCCGTCTGGAGAAGGTGGTCTTGGTCGGCCTGGAGCTGCCCCGATCGCTCGCCCCCTCGGGTGCCAGCGGCCCGCAGGCGCATGACTCCCAGGACGCCGGAACCTCTCTGCGCGAGCTGGCCGCCCTGGCCGAGACCGCCGGCAGCCAGGTCCTTGACGCCCTCATCCAGAGACGCGACCACCCTGACCCGGCCACTTATCTGGGCAGCGGCAAGGCTCACGAGCTGGCCGACGTCGTGGCCGCCGCCGGAGCCGACACGGTCATCGTCGACGGCGAGCTCGCCCCCTCCCAGCGCCGCGCCCTGGAGGACGTCGTCGGCGTCAAGGTCGTCGACCGCACCGCCCTCATCCTGGACATCTTCGCCCAGCACGCCAAGTCCCGTGAGGGCAAGGCCCAGGTCGAGCTCGCCCAGCTCGAGTACCTCCTGCCGCGCCTGCGCGGATGGGGCGAGTCCATGTCCCGGCAGGCCGGAGGCCGCGTGGCCGCCGGCCAGGGCATCGGTTCGCGCGGCCCCGGCGAGACCAAGATCGAGCTCGACCGGCGTCGCATCCGTCAGCGCATGGCCCGCCTGCGCCGCGAGATCCGGGCCATGGCGCCCTCTCGTGAGACCAAGCGCGGCTCACGCCGTCGCGGCGCCATCCCGTCGGTGGCGATCGCCGGCTACACCAACGCCGGCAAGTCCTCCCTCATGAACCGGCTCACCGAGGCCGGCCTCATGGTCGAGGACGCCCTGTTCGCCACCCTCGACCCCACCGTGCGGCGGGCCGAGACCTCCGAGGGGCGCACCTACACCCTCACCGACACCGTCGGCTTCGTGCGCAACCTGCCCCACGAGCTCATCGAGGCCTTCCGCTCCACCCTGGAGGAGGTGGCCGGCGCCGACCTCGTGCTCCATGTGGTCGACGCCGCCCACCCCGACCCCCTCAGTCAGGTGGCGGCCGTGCGCACCGTCCTGTCCGAGATCCCCGGCGCCCTGGACGTGCCCGAGCTCATCGTCCTCAACAAGGTCGACCTCGCCGACGCCGTCACCCTGGCGGCGCTGCGCACCGGTCTGCCCGATGCGGTGACGGTCTCGGCCCGCACGGGGGAGGGGATCGAGGAGCTGCGCGCCCGCATCGAGCAGATGCTGCCCCACCCGCAGGTGGGCATCGACGTCGTCGTGCCCTACTCGCGCGGCGACCTCGTCTCCCGTGTGCACGCCGAGGGAGAGATCGATACGGTCGACTACGTCGAGACCGGGACCCGCATCGTGGCGCGCGTCGGCGCCGCCCTGGCGGCCGAGATCGAGGGCGTCGCCACAGGCGCCGCAGTCGGCTGAGAGCCGCCGTGCCCCGAACCTCGCCGGACCAGTCGGACCGGCCCGACACCGACAGCCCCAGTGACCGGAGGGTCTTGGACGTCCTGGACGCCGCGGTGCGCGCCATGGGCGGAAGCCCCCGCCAGGGCCAGATCACCATGACCCGGGAGGTCGCCCGGTCCGTGACCGATGGCACCCACCTCCTGGTGCAGGCCGGCACCGGAACGGGAAAGTCTCTCGGGTACCTGGTGCCCGCCATGGTCCACGCGGTGGAGACCGGCGACCGGGTCGTGGTCTCCACCGCCACCCTGGCGCTCCAACGGCAGATCCTCACCAAGGACGCCCCTCTGGCCGCCGATGCCGTCGAGCAGGTCACCGGTACCCGCCCCGAGGTCGCCCTGCTCAAGGGCTGGCAGAACTACCTGTGCCGCCATCGTCTGGCCGGCGGCTATCCGCAGGATGATGACGATGCTGCCCTCTTCGACGTCGGCGACGCCGTCGCCCAGCCGGTTGCGGGCCACGGAGCCGAGGCGAGTCTGGGGGAGCAGGTGGTGCGTCTGCGCGAATGGGCGGCCGACACCGACACCGGCGACCGCGATGATCTCGTCCCCGGCGTCTCCCCGCGAGCCTGGGCCCAGGTCTCGGTCTCCCGGGCCGAGTGCCTGGGGCAGGCCTGCCCCCTCAAGGCCGAGTGCTTCCCAGAGCTGGCCCGCGCCGCGGCCTCCCGGGCCGACCTTGTGATCACCAACCACGCCATGCTCGGCGTGGTCGTCGCGGGCAACCCCGGAGTCCTGCCCGACCACCAGGTCCTCGTCGTCGATGAGGCCCACGAGCTGGCCGACCGTGTCCGCTCCCAGGGGACCATCGCCCTGTCGGCAACCACCGTGGCGCGCACCGCCGCCACCGCCCGCAAGCACGCCTCCGTCACGGTCGGCGACTTGGAGGCCGCCGGGCAGGCCCTCCAGCTCGTCCTGGCCGAGCTGCCCGACGGCCGGCTGGAGGCGCCCCTTCCGGCCGCCCTGCACGACGCACTCCTCGTCCTGGACGGCGCCGCCCGCCAGGTCGCCTCCGATGTGCGCGACCGGGTCCGCGCCCGAACCGGCGAGGCGTCCGGGGGACTGGCGATCGCCCGCACCTCCGTCGGCGATCTGGTCGACGCCCTGGACCGCATGACCTCGGACTCAGTGGTCCAGGGGCGCGACGTCGCCTGGATCGAACGGCCCCGCATGGGCGCCGATCCCCCGCGCCTCCTCCTGGCCCCCATCGAGGTCGCAGGCTCTGTGGCCGGCCACCTGCTGGGCGGGCGCTCAAGCGTCATGACGTCGGCGACCCTCGCCCTGGGGGACAGCTTCGACCCCATGGCCCGCGCCCTGGGGCTGTCCCTGGCCGAGCAGCCCTGGAAGGGCGTCGACGTGGGATCCCCCTTCGACTACCCCCGCCAGGGCATCCTCTACGTGGCCGCCCACCTGCCCCGCCCCGGCGCCGGCATCTCCGAGGCCGCCCTGGACGAGATGCTCGCCCTGGTCGAGGCCTCCGGCGGCGGCATGCTGGGTCTGTTCTCCTCCCGGCGCGCCGCCCAGGAGGCCGCTGAGGTGTTGCGCGGAGCCACCGACCTGCCCGTTTATGCCCAGGGCGAGGATCAGCTGCCCACCCTGGTACGGGCCTTCGCCGACGACGAGGCCGCCTGCCTGGTGGGCAGCCTCTCGCTGTGGCAGGGCGTGGACGTGCCCGGGCGCACTTGTCGGCTCGTCGTCATCGACCGCATCCCCTTTCCCCGTCCCGACGACCCGGTCGCCCAGGCCCGCAGCGATGCCGTTGTGGCCGCCGGAGGCAATGGCTTCATGAGCGTGGCCGCCACCCACGCCGCCCTGCTCCTGGCGCAGGGCGCGGGCCGTCTCATCCGGCGCGGCCAGGACCGCGGCGTCGTCGCCGTCCTGGACTCGCGCCTGCGCACCGCCCGCTATGCGAGCTTCCTCATCCGCTCCATGCCCGCCCTGTGGCCGACGACGAAGCCCGACGTGGTCCGTGCCGCCCTGAGGCGCCTGTCCGCCCGCCCCGACGCGCCGGGAGGGGAGTGAACCCACCGGGTGGGCCCTTAGGTACGCGCCCCTCAGTAGGATCTGCACGTAGGCTTGGCGCGAGCGGGTGCTCGCGCTCCTGCGGTCCTGCCCAGCAGATCCCACTGAGGAGAAGAACGTGTCAGACCACATCACCACTACCGCTGAAGGCTCCTACCCCACCAACCGTTCCGGCCGTCCCTCCAAGGTCGCCGTCATCGGCGCCGGGGCCGTCGGCTCCACCCTCGCCTACGCCTGCGTGACCAAGGGCGTTGCCCGCGAGGTCGTTCTGCAGGACATCGTCAAGGAGAAGGTCGAGGCCGAGGCCCTCGACATCGCCCAGGGAATCCAGTTCACTTCCGCCGGCTCCGTCTCGGGCTCCGACGACCCCGAGATCTGCCGCGATGCGGACGTCATCGCCATCACCGCAGGCGCCAAGCAGAAGCCCGGCCAGTCCCGCCTCGAGCTCGCCGGCGCCACCGTCGGCATTATGGAGAAGATCCTCCCCAAGCTCGTGGAGGTGGCCCCCAACGCCATCTTCGTCCTCGTGGCGAACCCGGTGGATGTGGTGACCTACTGCGCCAAGAAGATCACCGGCCTGCCCGAGAACCAGGTCTTCGGCTCCGGCACCGTTCTGGACACGGCCCGCATGCGTTACCTCATCTCCCTGGAGACTGGAACGGCCGTCCAGAACATCCACGGCTACATCGCCGGCGAGCACGGCGACTCCGAGGTGCCCCTGTGGTCCTCCACCGAGATCGGCGGCGTGCCGATCACCCAGTGGGGCACCACCCTCGACGGCGGCGTGTTCGACGAGGCCAAGCGCGAGCGCATCGCCCACGACGTCGTCCGCTCCGCCTACCGCATCATCGAGGGCAAGGGCGCGACCAACTACGCGGTCGGCCTGGCCGTCCAGCGCATCATCGGCGCCGTCCTCAACGACGAGCAGCGGGTGCTCACTATCTCCCCGCTGCTGGACAACTGGCACGGCATCTCCGACGTGTGCATGGCCGTCCCCACGATCGTGGGCCGCGAGGGCGCCGGGCGCCGTCTCGAGCTGCCCCTGACCGGGAACGAGAAGGAGCGCCTGACCGCCTCCGCCGACCACCTGCGCGAGGTTGCTCGCGGTCTGGGCTACTGAGCCGCTGATCCGAGTCGCCGAAGGCCCGCCCCAGTCACCGGGGCGGGCCTTCAGTCATAGGGCTGCGAGCCCGGCTCGTCTTGAGCGGTCTTCTCAATCAGCTGAGAGCGGCTATAGGGAACGCAGTACCGTGACCACCTTGCCCATGATCGTGGCGTGGTCGCCATCGATCGGGGCGTAGCTGGAGTTGCGGGGGAGTAGCCACTGGTGACCGTCGCGACGGGAGAGCACCTTGACCGTCGCCGAGGCGCCGTCGACGTCCTCGACCATAGCCGCCACGATCTCGCCATTAGCTGCGTCGGGCTGAGAACGAACCACCACCCAGTCGCCGTCGCAGATGGCGGCCTCGATCATCGAGTCCCCGTGCACCTCCAGCATGAAGAGCTCGCCCTCACCGGTCAGACGGCGGGGCAGAGCCATAACGTCGCTCACGTCCTGCTCCGCCAGGATCGGGGTTCCAGCGGCGATCCGTCCCACCAGCGGCACGGCGACCGCGTCCCCATCCTCGATACCCGGGATACGCGGGATGCGAGGGAATTCGAGCGGGGCGGTCCGGGCTGAGCCGACGGGCGCGTCTGCGTGGGCGCCGGCGTCGCGGATGGCGGCGATGACCTCCATCGCCCGCGGGCGCTTGGGATCCCGACGTATCAGCCCCAGGCGCTCGAGCTTGTCCAACTGGTGCTTGACGGAGGAGGGACTGGTCAGACCCACCTGCTCGCCGATCTCCCGCAGCGAGGGCGGGTAGCCGTGGGCGGCGACGGCCTCGCGGACCGCCTCATAGACCGCCCGGGCGCGCCTGTCGAGACCGTCGATGGCCTCGGCGACGGTGTCTGCGACCGCGCTCGTGTCGGTGACTGCTTCGGAGACGTCTGCGCCGGTGCGCAGGGCCGACGCCGGTGAGGCGCCCCGGTCTGCTGTGGTGCTCATGGTTCTGGCCCTCTCTACCGGATGGCCCTCGGGCCCGCAGGCGTCAAGGGCGCGGAATAGATGTCGGTGGTCCGTGATCGTCTTGGATGCGACAAGCCTAACGTCAAGACGACCATGGTTCAAACACACGTTCGAAGAAGTGCTGGACGTGTCGCCCCTTCCGGCGTTAGTGTATCGAACAAGCGTTCGTCGAACATGCGTTCAGGAGGTAGTTATGAGCGCCATCGCCATCCCGCCCTCGCCCCGCCCGGCGTCTCGGGTTCGGACTCGTGGGGGCGTCACCGGACATCTCGGTGGGCGAGCCGTTGCGCGGGCCTCCCGACCTCGGCTCCTGCTGGTGACCGACGACTTCGTTCCCATGGCCCCGACGCATGGTGCGGCTGATGACGCGGCCCGTCGCCCCATGGCGGCGCCCGCCGCCGACTCGACGGAGCTGCCGATGCGGCGTCCCTCCGCACCGGTGGCCCTGCGCAGTCGCCGGCAGGAGCTGGAGAGGCTCGCTCCTGAGCACCCGGCGGTGCGGGCCGCCAGGCGGCGCGACCGGGCTCAGCGCGACCGTGGCCGGCAGGCTGTCAGGCAGGACGCGGCCGCTCCGTCTGGGAACCAGCAGGATCGGCAGGGGCGGACGATCCGTTCCCAGACGGAGCCGCGTCTCCTTCGCCGCGGTGGCTCCCTCGCTGTTATCGCGGTGATCGCGCTCGCCTGCTGCGGATTCGCACTCGGCGGTCTTGCCGGTCTGGCCTCCCCGACCTCCGCGGCCGCGGCCGCTCAACCGCCGGTGGGGACGGCCGCCACCGTGACCACCGTGGTCCGTCCTGGTCAGTCCCTGTGGGAGATCGCAGCGGCGAGCGGGACTGCGGATGTCTCGGCGACCGTGGCGCGCATCGTCGAGCTCAACGACCTTCAGAGCACCACCGTCCGCGCCGGGCAGACCCTTGAAGTCCCAGTCTCCTGAGGACCTGTGCACGGATTTCACTGCGAGGCGGGCTTGCGGGGCGGTCCGCCCGACGTTTAGTCTCCGATGGACCGACAGGTAATCCATTGAGATCGGAGGACGGAGGCGTGCACTGCCCCTTCTGCCGTCATGACGGCTCACGCGTCGTCGACTCCCGGACCGCGGAGGACGGCACTTCGATCCGTCGCCGTCGCGAGTGCCAGCAGTGCGGGCGCCGCTTCACCACCCTGGAGACCGCCAGCCTGTCGGTCCGCAAACGCTCCGGTGTCGTTGAGCCCTTCAGTCGGGACAAGGTGATGGTCGGGGTCAGGCGCGCCTGTCAGGGGCGGCCCGTTTCCGACGACCAGCTCGCGCTCCTCGCCCATAAGGTCGAGGAGGCCATCCGCGCGGGCGGCCAGGCCCTCGTGGACTCCCACGACGTCGGTCTGGCGATCCTCGGCCCCCTGCGCAATCTCGACCAGATCGCCTACCTGCGCTTCGCCTCGGTCTACTCCTCCTTCGACTCCCTGGAGGACTTCGAGAACGCCATCGCCGAGCTGCGCCGCGCTGAGGTCGTCTCCTAGCGTCAGACGCGTCCCCGCTGCGGCGGGATCCTGCGAGGAAGAGGCGTGGCAGACTGGAGGGCATGCGCGTCCTCATCGTCTCCGACTGCTACGCGCCGCGACTGGGCGGCATCGAGACCCAGGTGCGGGACCTGGCCCGCAACCTGAGGATGGCCGGTCACGAGCCCGCCGTCGTCACTGCGACGCCGGTCGGCGACCGGCGCGGCCGCAGCGTCGAGCGGGGCGACGGCTTCCCGGTCTACCGCACCACCGTGCACCTGCCTAGCGAGTTGCCCGTTCACCCGCGAGCCCGGCGCGAGCTGGACGACCTCATGTCCCGGCTGCGCCCCGACGTCGTCCACGCCCATGTCGGCATCGTCTCCCCCTTCGCCTGGTCCGGTATCGCCGCCGCTCAGAGGGCGGGACTCCCGTTGTCCCTCACCTTCCATTGCGTGCTGGGGCCCTGGGCGCCGATGGCCGGGGCACTGGGCCCCATCAGCCCGGTGCGGCTGTGGCAGCGCGGCGGTGCCGACCTGACGGCGGTGTCCTCCATGCTCGCCGCCGAGGTGCGGCGCGCCGGTGCCCGCGAGCCGGTGACCGTCCTGCCCAATGGCATCACCATCGACGACTGGCGTCTGGAGCGCCCCGGGCCCGAAGGGCGCAGGCCCCGCCGGCCGGTCACGGTGGTCGCCTCCCTGCGATGGATCGAGCGCAAGCGCCCCCTGCAGGTCGTGCGTGCCTTCGCCCATGCGGTCAGGGACACCCCGGGATGCGACGCCGTCCTCAAGATTTACGGGGACGGCCCGCTGCGCGACAGGCTCGCCCAGGAAGTCGCCGACTCCGGCCTGGCCGACCGCATCACCCTCGTGGGGCGCGTTGAGCGCAGTGAGCTCGCCCGGGCCTTCACTCGCGCCGACATCTACCTGCAGACCTCGCCCGCGGACTCCTTCGGCATCTCCACCCTCGAGGCCCGCAGCGCGGGACTGGCGGTGATCGCCCTGCGCTCCAGCGGGGTCAGTGACTTCGTCACCGATGGCGTCGACGGTCTCCTGGCCGACGACGACGCCGGCCTGGCTCGCGAACTCGCGGCGCTTTTGGGTGACGACGAGCTGCTCGAACGCATCAAAGAGCACAACTACGAGGTCGACCCGCTTCCTGAGTGGGGCACGGTGGTCCAGATGAACGTGGAGGCCTACCGGCGCGCCATCGATCTGAGGAGCGCGCGCTAGCCGCGGTCGAGGCCTGAGAGACTCCGGGTTCCGGGAAGTACCGGGAGGCCTTCAGCCGATGCTGGCGTCGCTGAGCACCTCGGACAGGCGGCGCGCCGCCGCCATGACCACATGGCCGTGGACACGGCCGGGCTGGCGGCCCATCCGCTCGATGGGCCCGGAGATCGAGATGGCGGCGACGACCTTGCCCCCCGGCCCGCGCACCGGCGCCGAGACCGAGGCGACCCCGGGCTCGCGCTCTCCGACCGACTGGGCCCATCCCCGGCGTCGGACCGCCGAGAGCATGGTGGCGGTGAAACGGGCGCCCACCAGGCCACGGTGCAGGCGGTCGGGCTCCTCCCATGCGAGCAGCACCTGAGCCGCGGAGCCGCCCTGCATGGACATGGTCGCGCCCACGGGGATGGAGTCGCGCAGCCCGATGGGGCGCTCGGCGTTGGCCACGCAGATGCGCACGTCGCCCTGACGGCGGTAGAGCTGGGCGGACTCGTGGGTCTTATCGCGTAAGGCCGCCAGCACCGGCCCGGCCGCGGCCAGGAGATGGTCCTCGCCCGCGGCACTGGCCAGCTCGGTGAGCCTGGGGCCCAGGATGAAGCGGCCCTGGGAGTCGCGGGTGACCAGACGGTGGAACTCCAGGGCGACCGCAATGCGGTGCGCCGTGGGGCGGGCCAGATGAGTGGCGGACACGAGCTGGGCCAGAGTCGCCGGGCCCGACTCCAGCGCACTCATCACCATGGCCGCCTTGTCGATGACACCGACGCCGCTGCTGTCGTTCTCAAAGGAACTGTCCATAATCTGATACTGTCATTTCAAGGTATGAGATTTCAAGTTAGGGTCGTCTCCGGAAAGCGGCACTGTGTCAGCATCCTGGGGTCCAGGTGGAAGGCTGCGACTCCGGGCGCGGCGCGGCCGCCTCTCGTGGTCTGCGCGGAGTCTCGGTGGAGTCTCTGGTTGCTTCCCGTGCCCTTCACGACCGCGAACAGCTGTTTCTGAGAGGATGAAGTCGATGGGAATGACTCTCGCCGAGAAGGTCTGGCGCGATCATGTGGTGTCCAAGGGCGGCGACGGCGCCCCCGACCTGCTGTACATCGACCTTCATCTGGTTCACGAGGTCACCAGCCCCCAGGCCTTCGAGGGGCTGCGCCTGGCGGGGCGCAGAGTCCGGCGCACCGACCTGACCATCGCCACCGAGGACCACAACACCCCCACCCTGGATATCGATCTGCCGATCGCCGATGTCACCAGCCGGGCGCAGATCGAGACGCTGCGCGCCAACTGCGCCGAGTTCGGGGTGCGTCTGCACTCCTTGGGGGACGCCGACCAGGGGATCGTCCACGCCGTCGGCCCCCAGCTGGGCCTGACCCAGCCCGGCATGACCGTGGTGTGCGGCGACTCCCACACCTCCACTCACGGTGCCTTCGGGGCGCTCGCCTTCGGGATCGGCACCTCCCAGGTCGAGCACGTCCTGGCCACCCAGACCCTGCCGATCGCCCCCTTCAAGACGATGAGCGTGACCATCGATGGCGATCTGCCCTCGGGCAGCGGGGCCAAGGACATCATCCTGGCCATCATCGCCAAGATCGGGACCAATGGGGCCCAGGGCCACGTCATCGAGTACCGCGGCCGCGCCATTGAACAGCTCTCGATGGAGGCCCGCATGACGATCTGCAACATGAGTATCGAGGGCGGGGCCCGGGCCGGCATGATCGCCCCGGACCAGACCACCTTCGACTACCTCAAGGACCGTCCCCATGCGCCCGTCGGCGAGGACTGGGACGCGGCCGTCGAGTACTGGTCCAGTCTGCGCACCGACTCCGACGCCGTCTTCGACACCGAGGTGGTCCTCGAGGCCAAGGACATCGAACCCTTCGTCACCTGGGGCACCAACCCCGGCCAGGGCCTGCCGCTGTCCGCCGCGGTCCCCGATCCCGGGGACATCGCCGACGCCACCGAGCGGCTCGCCGCCGAGCGCGCCCTGGAGTACATGGATCTCGTCCCGGGAACGCCCCTGCGCGACATCAAGGTCGATACCGTCTTCATCGGCTCGTGCACCAACGGCCGCATCGAGGACTTGCGGGCCGCCGCTGAGGTGGTGCGCGGGCGCAGGAAGGCCGAGGGACTGCGCATGCTCGTGGTGCCCGCCTCCGCCCGGGTGCGCCTGCAGGCCGAGGCCGAGGGCCTGGATCAGATCTTCAAGAGCTTCGGGGCCGAGTGGCGCAACGCCGGCTGCTCCATGTGTCTGGCCATGAATCCGGACAAGCTCTCCGCTGGGGAGCGCGCCGCCTCCACCTCCAACCGCAACTTCGAGGGGCGTCAGGGCAAGGGCGGGCGCACCCACCTCGTCTCGCCCGTCGTGGCCGCCGCCACCGCCGTGCGCGGGACCCTGTCCGCACCGGGAGACCTGCCCCCGCACCCCGCCGACTTAGAGGGCGCCGATGGCCGGCCGCTGAGTCCGGGCGACATCCCGGTGGTCGCAGCGGTCCCGTCGGAGGCGCAGCCGGCCTCCACCGTGCTCCCGGTGACCGTCCTGTAGCATCCGGGCGCCGCGGAAGAGACGAAGAGACAGAAGGCAAGGAGCTGAAAGAGGCTGTGGACAAGTTCATCCGGCACACGGGAATCGGCGCTCCGCTGCGGCGCAGCGCCGTCGACACCGACCAGATCATCCCGGCGGTGTATCTCAAGCGCATCACGCGCACGGGCTTCGACGACGCCCTGTTCGCCTCCTGGCGGGCCGGTGAGCCCGACTTCATCCTCAACCAGGAGGCCTACAAGCGGGCCTCCGTCCTCGTGGCGGGCCCCGACTTCGGCACGGGCTCCTCGCGCGAGCACGCCGTATGGGCGCTCAAGGACTACGGGTTCAAGGCGGTGCTCGCCCCCCGTTTCGCCGATATCTTCCGCGGAAACGCCGGCAAGCAGGGGCTCGTGGCCGGGGTCGTGTCCCAGGAGGACTGCGAGCAGCTGTGGAAGATCCTCGAGACCGAGCCGGGCACCGAGGTGACGGTGGACCTGGAGAACCGCACGGTCGAGGCCGGTTCCTTCCGCTGTGCCTTCTCCATCGACGACTACGTCCGCTGGATTCTCATGGAGGGGCTCGACGACATCTCCCTGACCCTCACCCAGGAGGACGCCATCCGCGCCCACGAGGAGGCCCGCCCCGCCTTCAAACCGCGCACCCTTCCGGCCAAGCACCTGCCCGCCCAGGAGGTCGTCCCAGCCAGGGCCGCGGACATGCCCCGGCCCTGAGAATGACCGGGGGCATGCCCGGGTTTGCCCAGGTCGCGGTCGCCTCGTCGAATCTCATCGGATTTTCCACGGTGCTATCGCATATTGATCGGGAACTTCTGTGAGTCGAAGGCCACCTGATACAGGGCTGAAAACGGTCCTGGGAGTCCCTCAGGTGCGCTTATGCTGGGACGGCCTCGCGCGCCCGCGCGAGGATGGGTGCCCGGCCGCGCACGGCACGCCCAGATGACGTCATGGAGGTGCGCATGGTCGACGGTCTGCTCCAGGTCGAGGGCGGTCGCCCGCTGACTGGTGAGATCACCGTCCGCGGGGCCAAGAATCTGGTCCCCAAGGCGATGGTGGCGGCCCTGCTGGGATCTTCCCCCTCGGTGCTGCGCAACGTCCCGCTCATTCGCGACGTCGACGTGGTCTCGGGACTGCTGAGCCTGCACGGTGTGAGCATCGACTACGACCAGCGCGAGGGTGTCCTCCAGCTGGACTCCTCCAAGGTCGAGTCCGCGCACATGGCCGATATCGACGCGCACGCCGGCTCCTCCAGGATCCCGATCCTCTTCTGCGGCCCGCTCCTGCACCGCTTGGGGGAGGCCTTCATCCCGGACCTGGGCGGGTGCCGCATCGGCGACCGGCCCATCGACTTCCACTTGGAGATCCTGCGCCAGTTCGGCGCCTCCGTCGACAAGCAGGAGCAGGGCATCCGGCTGACCGCGCCCGACGGTCTCAACGGCACCGTCATCGAGCTGCCCTACCCTTCGGTCGGCGCTACCGAGCAGACCCTGCTCACCGCCGTGCGCGCCTGTGGGCTGACCGAGCTGCGGGGGGCCGCCGTCGAGCCCGAGATCATGGACCTGGTCGACGTCCTGCAGAAGATGGGCGCCATCATCTCGGTGGACACCGACCGCACCATCCACGTCGAGGGCGTCGACGAGCTGTGCGGCTACACCCACTCGGCCCTGCCGGACCGCATTGAGGCCGCCTCCTGGGCCTCGGCCGCCCTGGCCACTCGCGGGGACGTGTTCGTGCGTGGAGCCCACCAGAGCCACATGACCACCTTCCTCAACACCTTCCGCAAGGTGGGGGGCGCCTTCGACGTCACCGACGAGGGCATTCGCTTCTACCACCCCGGAGGGGACCTGCGTTCGATCGTGGTGGAGACCAACGTCCACCCCGGCTTCATGACCGACTGGCAGCAGCCCCTCGTCGTGGCCCTCACCCAGGCCCAGGGCCTGTCCATCGTCCACGAGACCGTCTACGAGAACCGCTTCGGATTCACCGGTGCGCTTCGCAAGATGGGCGCCACCATCCAGGTCTACCGGGAGTGCCTGGGCGGAACCGAGTGCCGCTTCGGCCAGCGCAACTTCTACCACTCCGCGGTGGTCTCCGGCCCCACCCCCCTGAGCGGTGCCGACATCGTTGTACCCGACCTGCGCGGCGGCTTCTCTCACCTCATTGCCGCCCTGACCGCCGAGGGCACCAGCCGAGTCGAGGGAGTCAACCTCATCGATCGCGGCTACGAGCACTTCATGTCCAAGTTGGAGTCCCTCAACGCCGCCGTCACCCGACTGGCCTGATCGCGGACGGCCGCACCGGCCGGCCATCGGTATGGCGGGGCCGGGGGCCGGGGGATCTCGCTCGGCCCCCTGAGCGGATAGAGTTCACCCGTGCCTGCAACACGCCCCATGACCCCGTTCTACCGCTTCGCTGCGCGCGGGGCGATCATTCCGTTCCTCAAGATGGTCTCCAGGCAGAAGGTGACCGGCCTGGAGAACATACCCCGCGAGGGCGGCTTCATCGCCGTGGCCAACCACCTGACGGATCTCGACTCTCTCACGGCCATGCGCGCACTGGTCGACGCCGATGTGCCCGTCTACTCCTTGGCCAAGTCCACCCTGTTCAAGGTGCCGGTGCTCGGCTCGATCCTGAGGGCCGGTGGACAGATCCCGGTCCAGCGGGGGACCCAGAGCGCGGCCACGGCCCTCAAGGCCGCCGGCGATGTCCTGGCCGACGGCGGAGCCATCATGATCTTCCCCGAGGGCACCCTCTCCCGGGACCCCCTCAAGTGGCCGATGGTCGCCAAGACGGGCGCGGCCAGGCTGGCGATGACCAGCGGGGCTCCCGTCCTGCCCATGGGGCAGTGGGGGGCTCACGAGATCCTGGACACCTACGGGCGCTCCTTCCACCCCTTCCCGCGCAAGGACGTGCGCGTGACCATCGGCGGGCTCATGGATCTGTCCCGCTTCGGGCAGGACACCCAGGACCGCGAGGCCGTGCGCGCCTGCACGGCCGAGATCATGCGGGCCATCACCGTTCTGGTGGAGGAGCTTCGGGGCGAGAAGGCCCCCCGGCCCTTCGACCTGCGCTACGACGGGGACCCCGGCAAGGGCAGGATCGGCGTGCGCCGCCCCGACCCGTTGCCCGAGGCGGACAGCAGGGAGGACGGTCAGTGAGCGGAGCCGGAAACGCAACGAGCATGGCGCCGGTGCGGCGGGCGGCCGTCATCGGCTCGGGCGCCTGGGGAACCACCTTCGCGAGCCTCCTGGCTCAGGCCGGTGCCCCGACGACGATCTGGGCCCGGCGCCAGGAGATCGCCGACGAGATCAACACCGGCACCAACGAGCGATACGTCCCCGGCCACCGCCTGCCGCCGGGCGTGACGGCCACCACCGACCTGGCCGGAGCCGTCAAGGGAGCGGGCGTTGTCGTCGTAGCCGTGCCCTCCCAGGAGGCCCGGGGGGTTCTGGAACCCGTCCGCGGCGCCCTGGCCGACGACGCCGTGGCCGTCTCCCTCATGAAGGGGGTCGAGCTGGGCACCGGGCTGCGAATGAGCGAGGTGCTGGCCGAGGTCCTGGGGATCGACCGATCCCGCGTCGTCGTCATCTCCGGGCCCAACCTCGCCGACGAGATCGCCGCGGGCCAACCCACCGCCACTGTGGTGGCGGCCGACGACGAGCGGGTCGCCGCCCGGATCGCCGCCATGTGCGCCACCGGCACCTTCCGCCCTTACACGAACACCGATGTCCTGGGCGTCGAGCTGTGCGGGGCGGTCAAGAACGTCATCGCCCTGGCCGTCGGCGCCGCCGCGGGCCGGGGCATGGGGGACAACTCCAAGGCCACGATCATTACCCGGGGCCTGGTGGAGATCACCCGCCTGGGCCTGGAGCTCGGCGCCCGCCCCGAGACCTTCTCCGGGTTGGCCGGAATGGGCGACCTGGTGGCCACCTGCTCCTCGCCCCTGAGTCGCAATCAGACCTTCGGCCGTCACCTCGGCGAGGGGATGAGCGTGGCCGAGGCCGCCGCGGCCTCCCGAGGCGTGGCCGAGGGGGCCAGGTCCGCTCGCGCCGTCCTCGACCTGGCCCGGGCCCACGGGGTGGATATGCCGATCACCGCCGGGGTCGTCACCGTCGTCGAGGGTGCCGCCAGCGTTGCCCAGGTGACGGATGCTCTGCTGGCCCGTCCTCGCAAGGCCGAGGGCGTGCACGCCGCCGCGTCTCAGACGTAGCCCGGTCGCGTCTCGCACGACTGCGGATGCCCGGAACTCTCGCCGCGGCACGGCGCTGGGCCGGTCCTCAGTCGTGGGCGATGTCGATGACCAGGCGCGTGGGACTGGACAGTCTGAAGATGCGATAGGTCTGGGAGTCGGTGCCTATCACGACCTGGAACTCGCCCTCGAAGCCGGGATCGATGTAGGCCGAGTCAATGCTCCTGTCGTCGTTCGCGGAGTCGTCGAGCTCGATCTGCCTATGGCCGCTGACTCTTTGCCCGTCCGGGGGGACGTCGGCTACGCCGCTGCCCCGGATGACCATCGTATGCCCTCCTTGAACCTCGATCGGGTCGCCCTTGCCCATGGTGGAGGCCGGAGCATCCCACTGGGGCGGGCTCCATCCCGGAGTCCCCTGACCGTCGAACTCCACCACGAGCCGGCTGTAGCCCTCCTCCGGGTGGTTCCCGATTCTGACGTCGGCGACCGTGAGGGTGCTGCCCTCTGCCGCCTGCTGCCCCTGGGAACCGGTTCCCCAGTCCGGGGCGTCCGAGCTGTTGTGCCGGGGGTGACTGGATGGCGCTGCACTTCCCGCAGCCGGAGCCGTCCCCGGCGTTCCCCCGGTGCCGACGTCGGTGGTGGTGGGGGTGCCCGAGGGGAACGACGTGCTCAGTGAGCAGGAGCTCAGCACCAGGGTCGCGCAGGCCAGCAGGGCGAACAGTGCGACGGGGCTGCGGTGGGGCATCGTTGCCTCCTTCCAGGGGCGTACGGGGCGCCCGCTTTGATCCGGGATCCTTGCGCATTATCAGCATACGGGGCTCCGCGCGGTAGCGTGTGGCCTATGACAGACCTCCAGGAAACCGGCCCCTCCGTTCCCAGTTCTGACAAGTCCAAGGTGCGAGTCGCTGTCGTCTTCGGCGGGCGCAGCGGGGAGCACACGATCTCCTGCGCCACCGCCGCCGGAGTCCTGTCGGCCATCGACCGCGACCGCTACGAGGTCCTTCCCGTGGGCATCACCCCCGAGGGCCAGTGGGTGCTCGTCGAGGACGACCCGGCCGCTCTCGAATTGAGCGACGGCCGACCGCCGGTGACGATCACCGCCGACGCGCTGGGTCGGGGAACCCTCACCGCCCCGCTGGGAGGCGGCGAGCTGACCGTGCTCGGTCCCACTGGTCCCCGAGCGCTCGGCCGGGTCGACGTCGTCCTGCCGCTGCTGCACGGGCCCTACGGCGAGGACGGAACCATTCAGGGAATGCTGGAGATGATGGGTGTTCCCTACGTCGGCTGCGGAGTGCTGGCCAGTGCCGCGGGCATGGACAAACAGGTCACCAAGGTGCTCCTCGGCGCGGCCGGCATCGCCACGGCTCCGCATGTCGTCGTCGGCCCCCACGCCTGGAAGCGCGACCCCGAGGCGATCCTGGAGGCCTGCCGGTCCCTGACCTACCCCCTGTTCGTTAAGCCCGCCCGCGCCGGCTCCTCCCTGGGTATCAGCAAGGTCGACCGCCCCGAGGACCTGCCCGGGGGCATCGAAGCCGCCCGGGCCGTCGACCCGAAAGTCCTCGTGGAGAGCGGTATCGTCGGGCGCGAGATCGAGGTCGCCGTCCTGCAGGGCCGCGGCGACGACGTCCCCCGGGTGGCCGAGCCCGGCGAGATCGCCATGGACGTCTCGCAGGGCGCCGGCGAGTTCTACGACTTCGAGACCAAGTACCTGGCCCACGACGCCGTCGCCATGGTCTGCCCGGCCCGCATCGGTCCCAAGGAGAGGACCCTCATCATGGACACCGCCGCCCGGGCCTTCGAGGCAGTCGGCTGCGAGGGACTCGCCCGCGTCGACTTCTTCCTCACCGACACCGGTGAGGCGGTCGTCAACGAGATCAACACGATGCCCGGCTTCACCCCCTTCTCCATGTTCCCCTACATGTGGCAGGTCTCAGGGCTGGAGTACACCGACTTGGTCTCCGAGCTCATCGAGTTGGCCCTGTCGCGCTCCAGTGATGTCAACCGCTGAGCCGGTTCTTCCCGGCGGTGATGCCGCTGATGCCGCGAGAGTCGGCGACCTCAGCGAGGAGGAGCTCCTCGCCCTCATCACACCCCTTCTGCCGCGCGCCGCGCAGACCCCGGTGGGCAGCGGGGACGACTGCGCGGTCCTGTTCTTCCCCGACGCGCGCACGGCGGTGAGCACCGACGTCCTGGTCGAGGGGCACCACTTCCGCACCGAGTGGTCCACGGGGCGCGACGTCGGCGAAAGGGCCGCGGCCCAGAACCTCGCCGACGCCGCCGCCATGGGGGCGCGGCCTGTCGCCCTCGTCGTCGGTCTCGTCATGCCCCCGACCACGCCAGTGGCATGGGTGCGGGACTTCGCCGAGGGCCTGGCCCGGGGCTGCGAGCCCTGCGGGGCCGGCGTCGTCGGCGGCGACCTCAGCGGAGGGGAGTCGCTGGTCGTGGCCGTCACGGTCCTGGGTGATCTCGAGGGCAGGGCGCCGGTCCTGCGAAGCGGTGCCCGTCCCGGAGACCTCGTCGTCCATGCCGGTACCCTGGGGCGCAGTGCGGCCGGACTCGCCCTGCTCAGCGCCGGGAAGCAGACTGCGGCGGAGCAGTATCGGGACCTGTCTCAGGTCCCGGACTGCCTGGCCGCCTTCCGGGCACCGACTCCTGCCCTGGCGGCAGGACCCGCCCTGGCCGATGCCGGAGCCACCTCCATGATGGACGTCTCGGATGGATTGCTGCGCGACGCCGGACGGATCGCCCGAGCCAGCGGCGTCGTCATCGACCTCGACGATCCGGGGAACCTGCCTGATATGTCCTTCCTCGAGCCGGTCGCCGCGCTCGTGGCGGGCGGCCGCGGACCGGCAGCACACTCCCTGGCCCGTGGCTGGCTGCTCACCGGGGGAGAGGACCACGGAATGCTCGCCACCGTCCCGCCAGAGGCCGCAGAGCGTCTGCCAGCAGACGCCGTGGTGATCGGCCGGGTGCTGGCCCCCCAGAGCCCGATGGCCGACGGACTCGGCCATCGACCGGGTGTGCTCGTGGGCGGACAACCGGCTCGCGAGCACGCCGGGTGGGACCATTTCGCCGGAGCCTGAGTCACCGCTCCCCAAGTGGAACCCGAGCACGACAAAGGCCGCCGACTGCAGATGCAGCGGCGGCCTCGCGCTCGAAGGACTCGAGGCGGTGCGCTCAGATGTTGCGCGTCACCTTGCCGGCCTTGAGGCAGGACGTGCACACGTTGAGGCGCTTGGGGGCGCCGTTGACGAGAGCACGCACACGCTGGATGTTGGGGTTCCACCGGCGGTTGGTCCGCACGTGGGAGTGCGAGACGCTCTTGCCGAAGATGGGGCCCTTGCCGCAAACGTCGCACACAGCAGCCACGGTCTCACTCCTGATCTTCAATGCTTCAACGCTCAGGCCCGTGCCTGGCGCCAGGTCTTACCGCCCAGGCGCAGGGCTCTGGGCAACCCGAACACAATAGCGGAACTGTTGGCCGGCTCCCAAGCCACGAAGGCGTGGGTTCGGGCACACGCCGGGGCGATCGGAGGTCCGCCGACGTGCGACCGGCGGGTTGTGAACGTGCCGGATCTCACCATATGGCGAACGTTTGCCCGAACGGGGTGCGGTGGTAGGCGGTTTGACCAGCGTGTTGGTGGTTCGAGTCTCCAACTGGCGCTCTAGCGCCCAGAACGGGACGTTCCGCACGGTGTTCGCTCCGGTGGGAGGAATGTGGTTGTGCGGGTACTCTGAAACTACATATCAACACAGAGGCTCGGCCCAGCCGCGAACCAGGCTCGCTGAACGCCAGCACATATGCAGATCATGCAGTGGAACAGAAGGTGTTCGCAGCGTGAGACGCATGTGGTGCGGTGGTCGCAGCCAGGACGCAGGGGAGGCGAAGATGGCGCAGTCGCAAGGACACCGCCCCGCTACCCCTGTCCCGGAGACCTACGTGCTGCAGGGGGCGGCGGTACGGCGCTGGATCGGGCTGGCGGAGATCGTCGCCGATCAGACCCGGGACCTCGTCGACGTCCTCAATGTTTTCCCCGTGCCGGATGCGGATACGGGAACCAACGTCCTGCTGACCCTGCGCTCGGCCTCAGACGCTCTCCATCGCCTGGGACGGGCCGCGGACGCGGCCCAGGTGGCCCGGGCGGCGGCCGACGGTGCCGTGCGGGGCGCGCGCGGGAACTCCGGCCTCCTGGTCTCCCAGGCCTTGGCCGCCTTCGCCGATGTCTGCGCCGACGCCCCCGACCCTAAGGGTCTGCGCCCCGTCGAGCTCGTGCACGCCTATGAGGCCATGGCGGACACCACCTGGGCCGCGGTCTCCCGCCCGGTGACGGGCACCCTGCTGTCCGTGGCCAGAGACGCCGCCACGTCCGCCCGCGCCGCCCTGGAAGAGGCGACCGCGAGCTCGCCCGCGACCCTGAGCGTCATCGCCGCTGCCGCCGCCTTCGGCTCCCAGGAGTCCGTCGTCGAGACGGCCGGCCTCGGGCACGGCCCGGTGGATGCCGGGGGCGCGGCCTTCATGCTGCTTCTCACCTGCCTGTTAGACACCATCGACTCGGTCCCGGACGCCGGCGGCGGGGCGGATAATGCGCTAGAGCTGCGCCAGGGCCACGAGGACACCGACGAGCACGCCCCCTACACCGCCGTCGCCCGCCAAATGCTCACCGATCTGGCTGAGGGCGGGGCCCCGCACAGCCTCGGTTCCGAGCCGCTGGGCATGTCCACCGGTGAATTCGAGGTCATGTACCTGCTGGAGGCGACCTCGGTCCAGGCCGGGCAGCTGCGCCGGGACCTGGAGCGCATCGGCGACTCGGTGGGCGTCGTTGGCACTCCGGATGCCCTGGACGTGGGGCTCTACCAGGTCCATGTCCACACCGATACGCCGCGCGCCGCGCTGCCGCACGTGGGCCGAGCCCGTCAGATCTGCATCCACCACCTCCACCCCACGGCCCTGGTGACCTCCACCGACGAGCCCCCGTCCCCGTGGGGACCGCTCGTATCCGACCCCACGGGCCACGTCGTCTCCTTCGAGCGCCTGGCCGCCCGCAGAGCCGAGCGCAAGGCCAAGTCGGTGCGCATGCACCCCTCCCAGGCGGCCGTCGCCCGACCCGCCCCGGCGGAGACGCCGCGCATCGCCGCGCGCTCACGGCAGGCCGGCGTCGGCGTCATCGCCTGTACACGGGCACCCGGCCTCATCGAGCAGCTTGCCCGCTCCGACGCCGCCGTCGTCCTCAATCCCGACCGGGAGGGGATCGCCCGCGCCGCCGCGGACCTGGGCTCTTCTCAGGTCATCGTGCTGCCCTGTGACGCCGCGTGCACCGAGGCGGCCCATGACGCCGCCCGCTTCCTGGCGGCCCGCTCCGCCGTCTCCACCGTCCGTGCTCCGGCAGGGACCTCACGGAACGCGGGCGCCGCTCGAGAGGCTGCCCGCGCCGGGCTGCAGTCGGGTAGTCAGCCGGAGCGATACGCGGCCGAGGGCATCCAGCTCCTCGTGTGCGACACCGACGACGAGGCCCGGGTCCTGGCCGCCACCGTCTCCCTGGCGGGCAGGAGCGAGGGCGCGGAGCTGGCCGACCTTGCCCGTCGGGCCTGGAGCGCCGCTGCGGGCCTGCGCACCATCGCCCTCAACGGCGCCCAGGCCGACGCCGACGCAGTGGCCCACGCCGTGGCGGCGGCGCTGCGTCCCTCCGATGAGCTCCTTACCGTCATTACGGGGCGCAACGCCGGGCGCGACGTCGGGGCCCTGGCCGCCAGTGCCGCGGTGGGCGCTCGCGGGCAGATGGTCGGTGAGGACGTGGAGGTCGCCGTCCACGCCGGCGGCCAGGAACGTCCCGATGTCCTGATCGCCATCGAATAGCCATCGAGTAACCAGCTCAACGCCGCTGCCCGGCCGCGGAGCCGCTTTGGCTCGCGTGCGAACCGGCTCGGGTCGTGAACGGATCCGAGCCGCCTTCGGCATAGGGTGGGCGTCGTGCCCAGCTCGCCTGATCGTTCGACCCGCGCGCCTCGACCCGGCAGTGCCGGCGTCCTCGAGCGACCCGTCACCCGGCTGCTGGGCAAGCGCACCGCCGCTCAGCTCGCCAAACAGGGAGTGGAGACCGGCGCCGACCTGCTGCGCCTCCTGCCCCGCCGCTACGACACCTGGGGGGATCTGACCGATATGCGCACGCTCGCCAAGGGCGAGCAGGCAACCATCCAGGCGCAGATCGTGCGGGCCTCCTCCCGCCGCACCCGCTCTGGCCGGGCTCCGGCCATCATGGAGGCCACCGTCACCGACGGCGTCTCGACCATGGACGTCGTCCAGTTCGGCGCGGCGGGCCAGATGCGCGCCCGCGCCACCCGGCTGGCCCCCGGAACCACCGTCCTCATGAGCGGCAAGGTCGGCCTCCACCGCGGACGCAGGCAGCTGTCCAACCCGCGCCTGTACGTCATCGACGAGCTCGACGAGGCCGAGCGCGAGGCTCTGCTGGCCCGGCCCATGCCCATCTACCCGGGCACCGAGGCCCTCCCCTCCTGGTCGGTGGCCAAGGCGGTCAGAACCGTGCTGGACCAGGTGGGGCCGGAGGACGTGCCCGACCCGCTGCCCGATGAGCTGCGGCGCTCGTGCGGACTTGTCGACGCCTACACCGCCTACCGGTGGGTGCACCGGCCGGACGATGCCGACCAGTGGAAGGCCGCCCGGAAGCGCCTGCGTCACGAGGAGGCCCTCATCCTTCAGGTGGCCCTGGCTCAGCGCCGTGCCCTCCATGAGGCCACCCGCACCGCGGTGGCCTGGCCCGAGCCGGAGGCGACCGGCTCCCTGAGAGCTGACCTCGACGCCGCTCTGCCCTACGAGCTCACCGTCGGACAGGTGCGGGTCGGCCGGGAGATCGCCGCCGACCTGGCCCGAGCCGTCCCCATGCAGCGGCTCCTTCAGGGCGACGTGGGCAGCGGCAAGACCCTCGTGGCCCTGCGGGCCATGCTCCAGGTGGTCGGCGGTGGAGGACAGGCGGCCCTGCTGGCCCCCACCGAGGTGCTCGCCGCTCAGCACCACTCCTCCCTGGAGTCGCTGCTCGGCCCCCTGGCCCGCTACGGGATGCTCGACGGCGCCGAGCGCGCCACCCGGGTCCATCTGCTGACCGGCTCCACTCCGGCCGCTCAACGCCGCCGGATCCTGGCCGACCTGGCCGCCGGCGAGCCAGCCATTGTCGTGGGGACCCACGCCCTGCTGTCGGACACGGTGCAGATCCCCTTTCTCGGGCTTGTCGTCGTCGACGAGCAGCACCGCTTCGGCGTCGCCCAGCGCGACGCCCTGCGCGAGCGCGGGGGCGTCACCGACCCGGCCACCGGCCAGCGCCACACCCCCCACCTGCTGGTCATGACCGCCACCCCGATCCCGCGCACCATCGCGATGACGGTTTTCGGCGACCTGGCCACCTCCGTCCTGGACGAGCTGCCCGCCGGGCGCGTCCCCGTCCCCACCCATCTCGTCCCGTGGTCGCGCACCCCCTGGGTGGAGGGCATCTGGCAGCGCGCCGCCAAGGAGGTCGCCGGAGGTGGGCGCGTCTACGTCGTCTGCCCGCGGATCGAGGCGGGCGACGACGAGCCCGGGCAAGAGGCTGCGATGGTCTCCGACGCCGTCACCGCCGCCGATACCGACCAGAACTCGAGCTTGCTCGAGCTCGAGGAGACCGGTCCGCGACCCGACCGCCCGCCGGCCGCCGTCGAGGAGTGGAGGCTACGCCTGGGGGTCGAGCCGGCCCTGGAGGGCATCGACGTCGGGGTGCTCACCGGGCGCATGAGCGGCGAGGACAAGGCAGCCGCCATGGCGGACTTCGCCTCCGGCGCCACCCCCGTTCTGTTGGCCACCACTGTCATCGAGGTCGGGGTGGATGTGCCCGAGGCATCCATGATGGTCGTCCTGGACGCTGACCGCTTCGGCCTGTCACAACTCCACCAGCTGCGCGGACGGGTCGGACGCGGCGGCCGGGAGTCGATCTGCGTGGCGGTCACCGGCGTGGAGGTCGGCTCCACCGCCTTTCACCGCCTCAAGGCCTTCGCCTCCACCATGGACGGGTTCGCCCTGGCCGAGGCCGACCTTGACCTGCGCAGTGAGGGCGACGTCCTGGGAGCCTCGCAGTCGGGGCGAACCTCCGGGCTGGATCTACTGCGCGTTACCCGCGATGCCCGGCTCATCGCCACCGCCCGGAGCCAGGCGGAGCGGATCGTGGCGGCCGACCCGCAGCTGCGCGAGCACCGGGCCCTGGCCGCGGCGATTGCCGAACGCCTCGACGAGGAGTCCCGGGCCTTCCTCGAAAGAGCGTGACGGGCCGGAGTCAGAGAGGCTCGGCGAACCAGAGCGTTGTCTCGCCGTAGCGCTTGTCCGCGAATCGCCCCAGTCCCTGCGGCCACGCGGGCTCCGGTGAGCGCGTCGAGCGCTCGACGACAACGACAGCGCGAGGGGCCAGCCACGGGTCCTCGCTGCGGGTCAGGGGACTGAGGATCGCGGTGAGCCCCTCCTCGGCCAGCTCGTAGGGCGGATCGATCAGCACCAGGTCCACCGGCGCCCCCGCCGCGCCGGTCAGGAAGGCGGCCGCCTTCGCGGTCACCACCCGCAGCCCGCGCAGACCCAGCGCCCGGATATTGCGTCGGCAGATCTCGGAGGCCGCGCGCGAGGAGTCCACGAGCGTGACGTCGCCAGCCCCCCGGCTCGCCGCCTCCAGGCCCAGGGCTCCTGAGCCCGCGCACAGGTCCAACACCCGGGCACCGTCGAGCACCCCGTAGTGCTCCAGCCGGGCGAAGAGGGCTTCGCGCACCCGCTCGGAGGTGGGGCGCGTCCCGGACCGGGGCACCTCGATCCTGCGCCCACCCACAGTTCCGGCCACGATCCTCGTCATGAGGCAGACCCTACCCGGCCTGCCCCCGCCTCTGTTCCCACGGGGCGCTCAGCCCTCCTCGGCCGGGGCATGCTGGCCGTAACCGGTGTCCCGGATCTTGCGTGCGACTGCCGCGATCTGCTCGTCGGAGAGGATCTTGGGGCTGGAGACGGCGAGCGTGCGCAGGTAGAGCTCGCAGACCCACTCCAGCTCCTGGGCTAGGACGTAGGTGGCCGCCAGGTCGGGGCCAGTCACCACGGAGCCGTGGTTGCTCATGAGGGCCGCCGTGCGCCCCTCGAGTGCCCGCTCGACGTTGGCCGCCAGCTCGGGGGAGCCGTAGATCGCGTAGTCCGCCACCCGCACGTCGCTGCCGCCGAACATGCAGATGTAGTAATGCACAGCCGGAAGCGCGTTGACGCCCTCGAGGCTGGCAACGGTGGTGGCCGCGTAGGAGTGGGTGTGCACCACCGACATCTGGCCGGTCGCCCGTAGCGCGGTCAGGTGCAGGTCGAGCTCACTGGCGGGCTTGAGAGGGCCCTCGAGCTGCTTACCCGTGGCGTAGTCGACCACGGCGACCAGGTCGGGGCGCATGTCCTGGTAGGGCA
>ERZ773075.377-NODE-377-length-35838-cov-52.6692_pt1 | contig 35838 bp, 30 predicted proteins | sample MGYA00580614_ERZ773075 | MGnify/ENA primary metagenome ERZ773075 (study PRJEB29015, sample SAMEA2738021) | human oral metagenome | biome: human oral; feature: human-associated habitat; material: dental | place: China | collected 2043 ...
CCACCGATGAGGGCGTCGCCGGACCGATCTCGAGCCGGAACTGGACCGATCTCGATACGGAACTGGACCGATCTCGACGCGGAACCGGACCGATCTCGGCGCGGAACCGGACCGATCTCGGCGAGGAGGGGGCGTCCGCGGCGGGGTCAGGCCCCTTGCGAGGGGGCGACGTCGTCGGAGCCCTGGTTGCCGGTGCCCTGAGTGCGCACGGGCCCCCATCCGCGGCGCGGAGCGGTGGTCGCCGTCGCGCCCGTCCGCGAGCGGTAGACGACGTAGGGTCGGGTCACGTAGCCCAGGGGCGCGCTCACGACGTGGACCAGCCGGGTGAAGGGCCAGATGGCGAAGAGCAGCAGGCCGGCCACGATGTGCAGCTTGAACGCCGTCGGCACGTCCGCCATGAGCTCGGGCCGCGGGTTCAGCAGGAGGATCGAGCGGAACCACGGGCTGATGGTCTCGCGGTAGTCGTAGCCGCCGTGCAGACCCCCCAGCAGCTGGGTGGAGACCGTCGCCCACGCCCCCAGGCAGATCGGCACGAGCAGGAGGACGTACATGATCCTGTCGTTGGTCGTCGTCGCCAGGCGCACCGACTTGATCACGATGCGCCGGTAGAGCAGGCCGCCCAGACCCGTCAGCGTCATGACGCCGGCCAGCGTGCCGGGAACGACCGCCATGAGATGGTAGATGTGCTCGGGGATGCCGGCCGCCTCGGTCCAGGCCTTGGGGACCCCCAGGCCCATGCCGTGGCCGGCGGCCACGAGCAGGATGCCGAGATGGAACAGCGGGGAGGACCAGCGCAGGATCCGCGACTCGTTCCACTGGGAGGACCGGCTCGTCCAGCCGAACTGGTCGTTGCGGTAGCGCCACACCAGGCCGGCGCCCAGGAGGAGGAGCGATGCGTACGGCAGAGCGATCCACAGGACGTACTGCTCGAAGGCGCTCATGATCGGGGCTCCTGGGAGTTGCTCCGGGCGGGTGCCGCGGGAGGAACGGAATGGACGGGGTCGGCGGGGTTGGCGATGATGCCGGCCGCCGCGCCGATCGGAGCGACCGGCGCGGAGGGGAAGGGCAGCGTGTCGGTCACCCCGACGGTCTCGACGGGGGGCCCGGCCGCCACCAGCGCCCGTACCCGGTCGGCGGTGGCGGCGTCGATCTCGGGCAGGGTCATGGAGACCGCCTCCACGAGGCGGGAGTAGGGGGATCCGGCGTCGACGAGTGCGCTGCGCAGCACCTCGATGCCCTCGCGATGACTCGACAGCAGAGTCTGCGCGATCTCATCGCCGCTGCGCGCGGAGAGCTCCAGCACCACCGGCAGGTAGTCGGGCAGCTCGTCGGTCGTCAACTCGTAGCCGGCCGCCGCGAGCGCCTGCTTGAAGGCCAGCAGCGCCGCCCCGCGGTGACGGGTGTCGCCCACCGCGTAGTAGGTCAGGTACAGGCAGCAGCGCCGGCGCCGGTCGAAGGTCTCCACGTAGTGCTCCGCCAGGACGCGCTCCCCCCAGGAGCGGGCCGTGGCCATGAACTCCTCGACGGGGGCGGCCACCGCCGCGGGCGGGGCCTCGGGGCCGACCAGGGCGGCGGTGACCGCCTCCAGGCGCGCGCTCAGGGAGTCCTCGACCGGGTAGTCCAGCAGCAGGGACGCCGCCATGTGGGTCGTCGCCCGCTGGGAGGCCGTGAGCTCGACCCGCTCGGGGGCCGTCAGCGGACGCGGTGCTCGTACGAAGGGGGGCATGGAGATCATTCCGCGGGCCATGGATCAGCGGCCCCCGTCGGAGGAGCCCGCTTCGGACGGGCCCGGGCCCGCGGCCGGCACCGGCTCGCGGCGCACCGTTGGTATCGGCAGGAGCACCGGGGCGGAGCCCGGCCTCCCCTGGGAGGAGTGGAAGGAGGCGACGTCGGAGTGGCAGCCGGCCGGGGCGCCCTCGCCCAGCAGCGTGCGCACGTCCTCGCCCATGGCCTCCATGCCGCGGGGGATCTCGGGCTTGGAGGTGGGGATGACGTACCGGTCGTCGTACTTGGCGATGGCCAGCAGGCGGTACATGGACTCCAGCTCCTCCCCGCTCATGCCGACGGAGGCGGCGATGGCCGGGTGGGCCCGGCGGCCCAGGCGCACCTCGCGCATGTGCGAGCGCATGGCGGCCAGGCGGCGCAGGGCGAGCTCGACCGGGCCCGTGTCCCCGGCCGTGAACAGCCCGGCGAGGTACTCCAGCGGGATGCGCATCTCGGAGACGGCCGTCAGCAGCACCCTGTGGTCCTCGCCGTCCAGGCCCGCGGCCGCGACCTCGTCGACGACCGGGCTCAGCGGCGGGATGTACCACACCATGGGCATGGTCCGGTACTCGGGATGCAGCGGCAGGGCCACCTCGTAGGTCTCGATGAGGTCCCAGACGGGGGAGTCCCGGGCCGCGATGATCCAGGTCTCGGGGACGCCCTCGTCGCGAGCGGCCCTGATGACCTCGGGGTCACGCGGGTCCAGGAGGATCTCCCGCTGGGCCGCGTACAGGTCCTGCGGATCCTCGACGGCGGCGGCCTGCGAGACGCGATCGGCGTCGTAGAGCAGGACCCCCAGGTAGCGCAGACGGCCGACGCACGTCTCGGAGCAGACAGTCGGCTGACCGATCTCCAGACGCGGGTAGCACAGCGTGCACTTCTCGGCCTTGCCGGTGGCGTGGTTGAAGTAGACCTTCTTGTACGGGCAGGCCGACACGCACATGCGCCAGCCGCGGCAGGCGTCCTGATCCACCAGCACGATGCCGTCCTCCGCGCGCTTGTACATGGCCCCCGACGGGCAGGCCGACACGCAGGTCGGGTTGAGGCAGTGCTCGCAGATGCGCGGCAGGTAGAACATGAAGGTCTGGTCGATCCGGTGCTGCACCTTCTCGCCCATGCTCGTCAGGACCGGGTCCTCCGCCAGGGTCTCGGTGGATCCGCCCAGGTCGTCGTCCCAGTTCGGCCCCCAGGCGATGGTGGGCATGTACTCGCCCGTGAGCTGGGACCGCGCCCGGGCCACCGGGAGGGTGGGGGAGTCCTTGGGGGCCGAGAGCAGGCGGTCGTACTCGTAGGTCCACGGCTCGTAGTAGTCCTCGACGCCCGGCATGTCCGGGTTGGCGAAGATCCGGGCGAGGCGGCGCAGGCGCCCGCCGGAGCGGGGCACCAGGCGCCCGTTGCGGGTGCGGGTCCAGCCGCCCCTCCACCGCTCCTGGTCCTCCCAGCCCCTGGGGTAGCCGACGCCCGGGCGGGTCTCGACGTTGTTGAACCACATGTACTCGGTGCCCTCGCGATTCGTCCACGCCTGCTTGCACGTCACCGAGCAGGTGTGGCAGCCGATGCACTTGTCGAGGTTCATCACCATCGCGATCTGGGCCATCACCTTCATCAGAAGGTTACCTCCTGGTTGCTGCGACGACGGATGAGGGTGACCTCGTCGCGGTTGTTGCCGGTGGGGCCGATGTAGTTGAAGGCGTAGGACAGCTGCGCGTAGCCGCCCGCGAAGTGGGAGGGCTTGAGCACGATGCGGGTCAGCGAGTTGTGCGTGCCGCCCCGGCGCCCGCTGGACTCGGTCAGCGGGGTGTTCATGGTGCGCTCCTGGGCGTGGTGCATGAAGACCATGCCCTCGGGGATGCGGTGGGAGACGATGGCGCGCGCCGCCACGATGCCGTTGCGGTTGTACGCCTCGACCCACTCGTTGTCCTTGACGCCGATCTTGTCCGCGTCCTGGGGGCTCATCCAGATGGTCTGGCCTCCGCGCCCCAGGGTGAGCATGTGCAGGTTGTCGAAGTACTGGGAGTGGATCGCCCACTTGTTGTGCGCGGTGATGTAGCGCACCGCGACCTCCGCCGTGCCCGCCTGGCTCGTGGACACCGAGCCCGGCGCGGCCTCCCCGTACAGGGCGTGGAAGTCCAGTGGTGGCCGGAAGATGGGCAGGGACTCGCCCATGTCCCGCATCCAGTCGTGGTCGAGGTAGTAGTGCATGCGGCCGGTCAGGGTGTGCCACGGCTTGGCGTGCTCGACGTTGACGACGAAGGCGCTGTAGCGCCGGCCCCCGTGCTCGGATCCCGACCACTCGGGCGTGGTGATGACCGGCTGCGGCCTGATCCGGGTGTCGGCGAAGGTGATCCGCCTGCCGGCCTCCTCCTCGCTCAGCTCGATCAGCGGGGTGCCCGTGCGCTTGGACAGCGTCCTCCAGCCCTGGGTGGCCAGACGGCCGTTGGTCGCGCCGGACATGCGCATGACGGCGTCGCCGGCCCTGATCGGCGTGTCGATGAGCGGGCGGTCCGCTCCCGCCCCGCGACCGGTGCCGTGGGCGCGGCGCAGCTCGTCCATCTCCTCGTCGGCGAGGAGCATGATGCCCTTGGCCGGGATCCCCGGCTTCTCCACCAGTGGTCCGATCGTGTCGAACTTGTTGAGGATCTGGGTGTAGTCGCGCTCGACGGCCACGAGCCGGGGCATGGTCACCCCCGGTACCCACCGCTGCGGGAGCGAGGAGACGTCCCCGTGCGCCATGGTCATGGCGTCGGGGGTGTCGTGGGTCAGCGGCACGGCGATGACGTCGGTCTGGGCGCCGAGGTACTGCGGTGCCCAGGCGCTGACCATGGCGGCGAGCCGGCGGTAGATGTCGAAGTCGCTGCGGGCCTCCCAGGGCGGGTCGATGGCCGCGTTGAAGGAGTGGATGAAGGGGTGCATGTCCGTGGTGGACAGGTCGTACTTCTCGTACCAGGTGGCGGCCGGCAGGACGACGTCGGAGTGCAGCGTGGTGGAGGTGTTGCGGAAGTCGGCCGTCCACATGAGGTCGAGCTTGCCCTCGGGGGCCGGGTCCCGCCACGTCATGGAGGTCGGGCGGCGTCCGGGGGGAGTCTCGGCGGCATTGACGTCGCCCCCCGCGCCCACCATGTGACGCAGGAAGAACTCGGTGCCCTTGGCCGAGCTTCCCAGCAGGTTGGTGCGCCAGGACGCCAGGATGCGGGGGACGTTCTCCGGGGCGTCCGGATCCTCCGCCGCGAAGCGCAGCTCGCCGCGGGACAGCTGGTCGACGACGTAGTCCGCGGGGCTCATGCCGGCCTGCCTGGCCTGCTGGCCCAGCAGCAGGGGGCTGCGGTTGAACGTCGGGTAGGACGGGGTCCAGCCCCGCCTCATGGCCTCGACCATGGTGTCCGAGACCGTCTTGCCGGCGAGCGTCCCCGGCCCCAGCGGGGAGGCGAGGCGCTCCGCGGGGGTGTCGTCGTAGCGCCACTGATCGGTGGTCAGGTACCAGAAGCCGGTGGAGATCATCTGGCGGGCCGGCCGCTGCCAGTCCAGGGCGAAGGCGTACTGCGCCCAGCCGGCGATGGGCCGGACCTTCTCCTGGCCCACGTAATGGGCCCAGCCGCCGCCGTTGACCCCCTGGGTGCCGCACATGGACGTCAGCGCCAGGATCGCGCGGTAGATCTCATCGGCGTGGTAGTAGTGGTTGATGCCGGCGCCCATGAGGATCTGGGAGCGGCCCTTGGACTCGACGGCGTTGGTGGCGAACTCGCGGGCGACGCGGATCATGGCCGGCCCCGGCACGCCGGTGAGCTCGGCCGCCCACGCCGGGGTGCCGGGAGCGGTGGCGTCGTGGTAGTCCGCGGGCCACCGGCCCGGCAGGCCCGCCCGCTCCACGCCGTAGTCGGCCAGCAGCAGGTCGTAGACGGTGGTCACCAGACGGCCGTCGGGCAGGCGGGTGGCGGGCACGCCGCGGCGCATGACGCCGCCGCCCGCGCTGCCGGCGGGGGTGGTGGAGCCGGGCAGGTCGAAGCGGGGCAGCAGCACCTCGACGCCGTCGACGGGGACGGCCGTGGTCGCCAGCTCGGCGATGCTCATGATCGGGGCGACGTCCTCCATGAGGAGGTTCCACCTGCCCTCGCCCTCAGGGGTGAAGCGGTCGGCCAGGGTCCCGCCGGGGTCGGCCGGGCCGCGCTCGCGGTCCCACACCAGGGGGCGGAAGTCGTTCCGGGGCATCCCCTCGGCCGCGCCCGGAATGGAGTCGGCGGTGAGGAAGCGGCCGGGCACGTACCCGGTGCCGTCGGGCGAGGCGTCCAGCTCCAGCAGGAAGGGGGAGTCGGTGCAGCGGCGCATGTAGTCGATGAAGAACGGCTCGTGGCGGCCGACGTGGAACTCCTTGAGGATGACGTGCCCCATGGCCATCGCCATGGCGCCGTCGGTGCCCGGGGCCACGCGCAGCCACTGGTCGGCGAACTTGGTGTTGTCCGCGTAGTCGGGGGAGACCGCCACGACCTTCTGCCCGTGGTAGCGGGCCTCGGTCATGAAGTGGGCGTCGGGAGTGCGCGTCAGCGGCACGTTCGAGCCCCACATGATGAGGTACTGGGAGTTGTACCAGTCGCCCGCCTCGGGGACGTCGGTCTGGTCGCCGAAGACCTGCGGGCTGGCCGGGGGCAGGTCGGCGTACCAGTCGTAGAAGGACAGCATGGTGCCGCCGATGAGCTCGTGGAAGCGTCCTCCGGCGCCGTAGGAGAGCATGGACATGGCCGGGATGACGGAGAAGCCGGCGCAGCGGTCGGGGCCCCAGGTGCGGATCGTGTGGACGTAGGCGGCGGCGATGATCTCCATGGCGTCGTCCCAGCCCACGCGCACCATGCCGCCCCTGCCGCGGGCCGACTTGTAGGCCCGGGAGGTCGCGGGGTCGCCGGTGACCCGCGCCCAGGCGGCCACCGGGTCTCCGCCGTTGGCGGACTTCGCGGCGCGGAAGGCGTCCAGCAGGGCCGAGCGCACGTAGGGGTAGCGGATGCGGGTGGGGGAGTAGGTGTACCAGGAGAAGGCCGCGCCGCGCGGGCAGCCGCGGGGCTCGTACTCGGGCATGTCCGGCCCCGTGGTGGGGTAGTCGGTGATCTGCTTCTCCCAGGTGATGATGCCGTCGGAGACGTAGACCTCCCAGGCGCACGAACCGGTGCAGTTGACCCCGTGGGTGGAGTGGACCATCTTGTCGTGGCTCCACCGGTGCCGGTAGAAGGTGTCCGCCTGGCGCCCGCCGGTCAGGAACAGGCGGCGGGCGTCGGCCGAGGCCTGCCCTCTTCGCAGGTACGAGCCCAGGGTGAGCAGTCCGGGGGTGTTCTCGACCTGCTGGTCGGGCCCTGGGACGATCCCGGGGCCGGTGGGCTGGGAGCCGGTGGTAGTCATCTGTGGTCCTTGGTCCTTCGGTCCGTGAGGCTGGGGGTGGCGGTGAGCTGGGCCGGGTGAGGCCCGCTGGGGCGAGCGGCGGGGATCAGCCCGGGCGCTTGGCTCCCGGCTTGGCATAGCGGACCCAGCAGATGACGGCGCACACGACGCAGAAGACGGCACAGCCGTAGAAGAAGACGTGGGTGGGCATGAGGGTGAGCGCGATTCCCACGAGGAAGGGGCCCAGCGAGGCGACGGCGGCGGTGAAGCCGATGGCGCCGCCGGCCTGGCGCTTGGGCATGATCATCGGCATCTGCTTGAAGGTGCCGGCGTTGCCGATGCCCGCGAAGAAGAACATGATGAGCATGGCCCACAGGAAGGGCGTGAAGGCGGACGGGTCGCTCGGGTGCAGGTAGAGCGCCGCCCAGCCCAGGGTGATGGCCATGCCCACGGCTGAGACGAAGGTCCAGAAGCCTCCCGACACCCTGTCGCACAGGGGCCCCCAGATCACGCGGACCAGCGAGCCGATGAGAGGGCCGAGGAAGGCGTAGGAGGCTCCCAGCGGCAGGTTCTGGTAGCCGGCCTGCGCCAGTGGGGAGGAGGCCCCGAAGGTGTTGTTGATCAGCAGGCCGAACTGGGCGGAGAAACCGGAGAACAGGCCGAAGGTCAGCACGTAGAGCATCGTCATGCACCACGTGTCGGCGTTGCCGAAGATGTCGATCTGCTGGCGGATGTTGGCCTTGACCGGGACGTCCTTGAGGAGCGTGAAGGCGAGCACGGTCGCCAGGATGGTCCAGGGCGCGAAGAAGATGGCGGCGTTGTGCACGAAGATCTCGTGGTCGCCCGCCTCGCGCTGCGGGGCGATGAAGGTGATGCCCAGCAGGCCGAAGCCCATGAGCCAGGGGCCGACGACCTGGATGATCGACATGCCCAGGTTGCCCAGGCCCGCCTGGACGTTGAGGGCGGTGCCCGACAGCCGCTTGGGGAAGAAGTAGCCGGTCGAGGGCATGTAGCCGGAGAACGTGCCCCCGCCGATGCCGCACAGGAAGGACAGGAGCAGCAGCACGGGGTAGGGGGTGGAGGTGTCCTGCACGGCGACGAACCAGCCGAGCATGGGGATGAGATAGAGCAGGGACGAGATGCCGATGAGCCTGCGTGTGCCCATGATCGGCGGCAGGAACATGTAGATCAGACGGATGAGCCCGCCGGACAGTCCCGGCATGGCCGTCAGCCAGTAGAGCTGGCCGGCCGTGAGGTCGAAGCCGATGAGCCTGAGCTTCGGGGCGATCGCCGAGACGAGGAAGAAGACGCAGAAGGCGATGACCATGGAGAAGGTCGTGATCGTCAGGGTTCTCCAGGCGATCCCGCGGTCCCAGCCCCCGGGCTCCTCCGGGTTCCAGCCGTTCAGGGTGCGGCCCGCGGTGTCGGGGCTGCTGGTGTCGGACTGACTCACTGCTGCTCCTGTCCGTGAGGGGGGGCGCCCGGGCCGCGTCGTCCGGTCCGCTCCGAGGCACCGGGGCATCCTCTTCGACGCTCGGAACAAGAATGACCCACGGGCCGTGGTGCGCGCCACGGCCGGTGCGCGGCCGCGGGGGGCGGGGGAATTCGGCGGAATCGGGATCGCGGTTTGTCACGGTTTTCCTCTAGTTATAGAAAAGCGCGTGTGATCTATATGGGGATCCGCCCGTTGTCGCGGGCCGGTGCGCGGTCGTGCGCAGTTACGGTGGCTCCATGAGCCAGTTCCGGCCCCGACCCGCCTCTCCGCCCGAGCCCGAGTCCCAGTCCGGGTCCCGACCCGCCCCCATCGTCCAGAAGTCCCTCCGGCCCCTGCCGGAGCCCGTCGCGGGCGCGGTCATCACCGTCTCCGATCGCTGCGCCGCCGGACAGCGCGAGGACATCTCGGGACCACTGGCCGCCCGGCTCCTGGCCGAGCACGACGTCATCGTCGAGGCGGTGCGCGTCGTGCCCGACGGGGCCGAGCCGGTGCGCGGGGCCGTCCGGGAGGCCGTCGCCGCCGGTGCCCGGGTGGTGCTGACCACCGGAGGGACCGGGATCATGCCGCGCGATCTCACGCCGGAGGGCACCGCGCCCCTCCTCGCGGCCCGGATGGAGGGCCTTGAGGCGCAGATCCGCGCCCACGGGCTGACCAAGACGCCGCTGGCCGGCCTGTCGCGGGGTCTGGTGGGCGTCACGGGTCGCGACGACGCCGGCGCCCTCGTGGTCAACGCTCCCGGCTCGCGAGGCGGGGTCGAGGACACCGTGGCCGTCATCGGCCCGCTCGTGCCGCACGTCCTGGAGCAGCTCCGGGGCGGCGACCACTGAGGGGCCCTCCGGGGCGCCGCCGTGAGCGCGGCTGATGCGCCGGTGACATGCCGGTGACATACCGGTGACATGCTACTGAGGCGGCCGCCGGCCCGGCGGCGGGTCATCAGCGCTGCTCGGCCCGCTCACTCCCGGGCCCAGGCGCGGACCTCCTCCCAGGTGTCGAGATCGTGCGCCGCGGCGCGCAGCTCGCCCAGGTCCACGTGCGCCACCGCCAGGCGCCCGAGGGCTCCGCGCACCGGGACGTCCCGCAGTGCCAGGCCGTCCGGCGCCACGCACCGGGTCAGCGCCGCTGTGCGGTAGACGCCGAGCAGATACTGGACGTGGCCGCACGCCAGGGCGCAGGCCCCGTCGCCGGGGCACCCGGGGCTCCCGACCGCCGCCATCAGGACGGGCAGGGCGCGCCAGGACTCGGGTGCGTCGCAGGTGATGACGGCGGTCAGCGCTGCCGGTCCGACCGATCCCGCCGGTCCGGGGGCCTCGGCCAGCCGCGCGAGGCCGGCGGCGATCCCGGCGACCGGGCCGCCCAGCGGCGGGTCCTCCAGCGCGCGCAGCACGCCGGGGGGCAGCGCCACCCGTTCGGGCGCCACGACGACGACGCGACCCGGCCTCGGGGCGCCGGCCCCCGAGGGCCCGGAGCGTCCGACCCGTCCGGCCGAACCCGCCGGACAGGACGACCGGGACGGCCCCGACAGCGCCGCCAGCCCGGTCAGGACGTGATCGAGCAGTCGGGCCCCGCGCGCGACGACGTCGGGCTTGGAGGCCCCGCCGAGCCTGCGCCCGGTCCCGCCCGCCAGCACGACGACATCAACGGCGCCGGCGGCATCGGCAGTATTGACGGCATCGATGGTGCCGACGGCGTTGATGTCGTTGATGGCACTGATGGCGCCGGCGGCGCCGATCGCCTCCCCCTGCGGGAGGGGCGAGCCCTCCGCGTCGTCGCCCTCCTCGGCCTCCTCGCTCACGCGGGTCCCAGGGCGTCGATCTCGTCCAGGAGCGTCTCCACGTCCTCGCTCTCGGTGCGCAGCGGGTCCGGCAGATCGATCTGGGGGCGGGGCGGGTCGTCCAGACGCACGTGCGCCCAACCGATGGAGGCGACCCTCCCGGTGCGCTCGCAGGCCGCGACCACGCGCCCGCGCAGCCCGGCCCGGGTCCCACGGGGCGGTCGGGCACGGGCCGCGGTCACCTCCTGCGGCGCCACGAGGGGCGTCATGAGCCCGGCGGAGGTCAGCGCCTCGCGCAGGCCGGCGTCCGCCGACAGGTCGTGGTAGGCCAGCTCGGCGCGCCGCACCCGCGCATCCCGCCAGCCGGCGGGGGCGCGCTCGGCGACCCGCGCCAGGACCCGGTGCTTGATCGCCCAGTCCAGCTCGGTGGCCACGGGCTCCGACTGCCCTGAGCGCAGGGCCCGCGCGCCCCGCCCCGCCAGGTCGAGCACGCGCGCGGTCAGCTCGTCGGTCTCGTCCGCGGGCAGGGCCGCCAGCCGCTCCAGGACGAGCTCCAGCAGCTCCGGGCAGGTGATGGCGCTGCGCCCGTCGGCTCGTTCGCAGGGCGTGTTCGGCTCCCGGTTCCACACGCGGGCGGCGCGCGCCGGGGCGGCCAGCTCGCATTCGGCCAGGCTCCACTCGCCGCGCTCGACCAGGGTCAGGGCGGCGTCCATCAGGACGACCTTGAGCGCGGTCGTCCAGGGACTGACCGCGGAGTCCGCGGCGACCACGTGCAGGCGGCGCCAGCGGCTCGCGTCGGCGTGCGGCTCATCGCGGGTGTTGACGAAGGCGCGCTCGCGGGTGGGGTCGGCCGAGGTCGCGCCGTGGAGGTGGTCGGCGCGCGCCGAGTAGCGCATGGGACCCAGCGGGTGATCAGCACCGTCAGCGCCTCCGGCACCGGAGGCGCCGAGCGGGCCGGCGGTGCCGTTCCCGCCGCCCGCATCCGCCCGCCCGCCCCGGTCGATGGGCAGCGCCCCGGCGCCGGCGAGGATCTGGCGGGCCGCCAGCAGCCCCACCAGCCCGCCCATGGGCAGGGCCGCGTCGCGCCTGACCTGGTAGTTCTCGTGGCAGCCGAAGGTGGCGCCCCACGCGTCCGTGTTCGACTTGAGCAGGTGGATGCGCGCGCCGCGGGACTCCAGACGGGCGTTGGCGGTGCGGGTCATCGAGGCCAGCACCGCGTCGCCGGCCAGGTCCTGGGCCACCACGTCGGTCGTCCACACGCACTCCGGCCCCGCGTACTCCGGGTGCATGCCGACGTCGATGTACAGGCGCGCCCCCGCGGCGGTGAAGCGATGCGTTCCGCTGCGCGGGGAGGAGACGTCGCGGAAGACCTCCCGCACCGCCTCCTCGACGCTCAACGGCGCGCCGTCGCGGCCGGGGGCGAGGTGGGCGCTGGTGATCCCGTACTCGGTCTCGATCCCCACGGCGCGGTGCAGGCGCCCGGCGGGGGCAGGGCTCACTGGCCGCCCTTCTGCCGGAAGCTCTGCACGAAGGTCAGGGCGTTGACCTCCAGGACGTCGTCGATCCCGTCCAGGACCTCGTCCAGCCCCTGGGCCGCGGCGCTGGGCGCCACCGGCGCCGGGGCCGGCTCGGGCTCGGGAGCGTCCTCGCGCGAGACCTCCTTGTGGATGCGATCTGCCATGTCACTGCCTCCTTGTGCTGTCCCTGTGCTCGTTCCCGCACGTCACCGCGCCGAGCCTAGTGCGCGGCGCCGTCGTCGCCCACCGGCGCCGCGGCGGCGGACTCCCGGGGACCGGGGGTTCCCGGGGCGGAGTCGGCGTAGAAGCCCTCGTCCCAGGCGTAGGTGCGCGGCTCCTCGGGGATCTCGACTCCCAGCGCCTCCAGCGCCGAGACGAGACTCGCGCCCCGATCGTCGTCGGCCCCGCCCTCGGCGCCCCGGTCACCGCCCGCGCCGCGCCCGAGGGCCCGCTCCGCCTCCGCCGCCGTCGGGTGGGTCGGGTCGGGCAGGCTCACCCGCAGCAGGTCGGTCCCGCCGGTGTCCACCACCAGGGAGGTCCAGCTCGCCGCCCACACCCGGTCGGGGAAGGCCCGCAGGAACGCGGCCCGCCCACCGGCCCGGGTATCGGCGGGAGCCCGCTCGACCGCGGCGCGCACCGCCTGATCGTCCACGACCCGGCGCACCGAGCCCGCCCGCTCCAGGGCGGCCGCGAGCGAGGTCGCAGGATCGACGACGCCGAGCTGCAGGTCGGCGGCCCGGATACGGGGGTCGTCCCAGCCGCAGCCGTAACGGGCGCGCAGGCGCTCCAGCACCGCCAGCTTGGCGCACCACTCCACCAGGTGCGCGGCCCGCAGCGGGGAGCGCTCCAGGGCGTCGAGGGCCTCGCCCCACAGCGCCAGGAGCTCGGCGGTCTCCTCGTCGGGCCCCTCGGACGCGCCATCCGCCGCCCCGTCCAGTCGGGCGGCGGCGCGGATCTCCGTGAGGAAGGCGCGCTGGACCTCCAGCGCGCTCGCCGCGCCCCCGGCCGCCAGGTCGCAGCGCACCCGCAGATCGGGGTCGTGGGAGAAGGCGCGCAGTGCGCCGACCGGGTCGGCGAAGGCGAAGCGCTCGGCCAGGGCGCGCGCCCGCTCCGGATGCTCCTCGACCAGGGACAGCAGCGCCGCCATGGAGCCGGTGCGCAGCAGGCCCGTGATCGCCAGGTTCGAGGAGTCGGCGGTGATGACGTGCAGGCGGCGCCAGAGGCCCGCGTCGGCGTGCGGCTCGTCGCGGGTGTTGACGATGGGGCGCTCGCGGGTGGTGTAGAGCGAGACCTCCTGCTCGACGTAGTCGGCGCGCGCGAAGACCTGGAAGCCGGGCGTGAGCCCATCGGGGCCGATGCCGACCCGCCCGGAGCCGCCGATGACCTGCCGAGTGACTAAGAAGGGCAGGATGACGGAGGTGAGCAGCTCCCAGGGCACGGAGCGGCGCACCGCGTAGGACTCGTGGGCGCCCCAGGCGGCGCCGTGACCGTCGGTGTTGTTCTTGATGACCTGGATCCGCGAGCCGCGCCGGCGGCCCAGGGCGGTCTCGGCGCGGTGCATGAGCAGATCGCCGGCCTTGTCGTACAGAACCGCCTCGCGGGGGCCGAGGGCCTCGGGGGAGGCGTACTCGGGATGGGTGTGGTCCACGTAGAGCCGGGCCCCGTTGACGGCGTGGCTGGCCGAGCCCCGGTAGTAATGCGCCTCGAAGGGCGCCACCCGTTTGACCCAGCGCGTGGGCGAACCGGTCAGGACCGCCCCCGCCTCCCTGTCCGTGCGAGCCTCGGGGGCCAGGTCGTGGTCGGCGCCGTCGCGCGCGTCCCTGGTGGGCAGCTCGCCGGAGTAGTCGAAGCGGCAGCCGGCGCCGGCCAGCAGCTCCCGGCCGGCGTCGGCCGGCACGTGGTCCGTGGACGGCGCGCCGCCGGCGGCCGCCTCGCGCGCGTAGGCGAACAGCAGAGCGCGGGCCAGTCGGTCGGGGTCGGCGCTCGGGTCGTCGCGGTCGATGAGGGCGTACTCGGTCTCCACGCCCATGATCCTGCGCACGGTGATCATCCGGTCTCCTTCCCGCGGGCCGGGGCGAGTGCGATGACGGGGTCGGCGCGCCGCCCGCGCCCGATGACGCGCGCCCATTCCTCGGGGTCGGAGGCGCCGGGCAGCTCGGCGGACTCGGCCACCTCGGCGTGCAGGGCGTCCAGGAGATGAGCGGTCGTCAGACCGCGGCGGCCCGCCAGGGCGTCCTTGACGGCGGCGGCCTTGGCGCGCTCGACGACCGAGGCGATCATGGCCCCGGAGACCAGGTCGGCCAGGTGCCAGGTCTCGACCGCCCCCGAGCGCCGGTGGACCTCCAGGACCGCGGTGCTCGGGCTGCGGGAGAACAGCCCGTCCAGCAGCGCCTCGCCCATGGCCCGCACGGCACCGCCCGCCGATCCGGCGGCGGCGAGCTCGTCGGGGTGGAGCGGCAGGTCCTCGGTGAGGTAGCGCTCCAGGATCTGGCGGCTCGCCTCGCGGTCGGGCCGGTCGATGCGGATGCGCACGTCGAGGCGACCGGGTCGCAGGATCGCCGGGTCGATCATGTCCTCGCGGTTGGAGGCGCCGATGACGATGACGTTGCGCATCTCCTCCACGCCGTCGATCTCGGCGAGCAGCTGGGGGACCACCGTGGTCTCGACGTCGCTGGACACCCCCGTGCCGCGGGTGCGGAACAGGGACTCCATCTCGTCGAAGAAGACGACCACGGGGATGCCGCGGACCGCCTTGTCGCGGGCGCGGGTGAAGATGAGGCGGATGCGCCGCTCGGTCTCCCCGACGTACTTGTCCAGCAGCTGGGGGCCCTTGATATTGAGGAAGTGGGTGCGCTGGCCGGTGGTGCGCGCCAGGGATGTGGCCACGGCCCTGGCGATGAGGGTCTTGCCGACCCCCGGCGGGCCGTAGAGCAGCAGGCCCCGCGGCGGGCGCAGATGGTGCTCGACGTAGAGCTCGGGGTGGGCCATGGGCAGCTCGATGGCGTCGCGGATGCGCTCGATGGTCTCGTCCAGCCCGCCGATCATCTCCCAGGAGGTGTCGGGGGAGTCGTCCAGGAGGAGATCCTCGACCTCGCGGCGGGCGACGCGGCGCAGGGCGACGCCGTCCTTGAGATCGGCCATGAGGGCGTCGCCGGGACGCAGGCGGATGGAGAGCAGGCCGGGGGACAGGCGCAGGACGCGGGTGTCCTCGCTGCGCACGGCGACCAGGACGTGGCGCTCGTCCAGAAGCTGCTCGACGGTGACGAGCTCGCCGACGTCGTTCGGCTCGGCGGTGGCCACCGCGTTGAGGCGCTCGTCCAGGACGAGGGCGGTGCCGGGCTCCAGGCCTCCCAGGGGCAGGGCGGACGACGCCGTCACCCGCATCCGCCTGCCCGCCACGATGACGTCGATGGTGCGGGCCATGGCGTCGACGACGCCCGCATGCGTGGCGAAGGAGAGCGGGGGCGCGGTCAGGCGCTCGATCTCCTCCTGGGCGGCGGCCAGCTCCCGGCGCGCCGACGCCAGGGCGCGGGCCAGGCTGCGGTTCTTGCGCACCAGGACGTCGGTGTCGGGCGCGATGGGATCGGGCGCCACGGGTCCACCGGCCCCGGCGGCCCCGGTGCTCGGGGGAGCGGAGTCCGCGGTCTCGGCGGCGGTCGGGTCCGCGACGCCGGAGGCGCCCCCGGTGTCGCGCGGCCGCGCACGCGCGACGGTGCCCTCATCCACGTCCTGCTCCTTCGCCTCGGCGGGGTCCGGCGGCCGACCGGAACCCGGAGTGGCACGCCTGTACCAGAACGAGGTTAGCGCGTTCGCGCGCGCGGCAACAGGGGAGGGCGGCGCGGAGCCGGTCGAGCCCGGCGGATTCCGCCGATGACGGGAGGCCGTCCGCGCGGGCGGACGTCGTCGGATCGTTCCTCCCGGTGGCCGACCGCGTCGTCAGTCGGCCGGGCGCGCCCAGTCGCCCGAGCGGCCGCCCGACTTCGCCGTCACCGCCGCCTCGCGCAGCATCACACCGCGGTCCACTCCCTTGACCATGTCCACGATCGCCAGACCCGCGACGGTCGCGGCGGTCAGCGCCTCCATCTCCACCCCCGTGCGGTCCGCCGTGCGCACGGTCGAGGAGACGCGCACGCCCCCCTCCTCGACGGTCAGGTCCACCCGGCAGCCGTGCACGCCGATGACGTGCGCCAGGGGGAGCAGCTCGGGAACCCTCTTGGCGGCCGCGATGCCGGCCACGCGCGCCACGGCGAGCGCGTCCCCCTTGGGGACCGTCCCGTCGCGCAGCGCGGCGACGGTGCTCGGCGAGCAGGCCACGAAGGCGGTCGCGCTCGCGGTGCGCACCGTGGGCGTCTTGGCCGAGACATCCACCATACGGGCGGCGCCGGCGTCGTCCAGGTGAGTCAGGCGGATGCGGGACGGGTCCGTCATGGTGATTCCTTCGAGCACGGGTGGAGCGGGGCGTGCGGATCCGTTCAGGGCCCGGTGCGGGTCGGTGGGCGCGACGGGGCCGTGGGGCGGGAGGCCCCTCCCGGTGCCGCCGGGGCGCTCAGCGCGATGAGGCCCACCGGGTCTCCGAGAGCGACCTCGAGCACGTGCTCGCCCACGACGGCGAGCGCCTCGGCGGCCGATAGGGAGGCCACGAGGTGCGAGCCCGAGCCCAGGCGGTGAGTCGGCTCCACCCACCGGGGCTCGGCCCCGGGATCCGCGCCCCGCGTCGGGACGCCCGCAGACGCCGGGGTCGGGGCGTCGACGAAGCGCACGGGGATGTACTGGCGCCTGCCCGGGGGCGTTCGCCACGCGGCCGCGGCGCGCGCGTGCAGCGGCGGCTCCCGCCGGCCCGGGGAGTCCCCGGCCCGTCCGGGGCACGGGCCGGCGGCGTCGTGCCCGGCCAGGCGCGCCAGGGCCGGGGCGACGATAGTGGTGAAGGACACGAGCACGCTCACCGGGTTGCCCGGCAGGGCGATGATGGGCACCTCCCGCTGAGTCCCGTCGTCCTCCACGCGCACCGCGCCGTGGCCCTGCGGCTTGCCCGGCTGCATGGCGACCTTGGCGGGGTGCAGCCGCACCGGGCCGTCCGAGGCGCCGTCATCCGCCAGCATGATGAGAGGATCGAAGGCTCCGGCCGATATCCCGCCGGAGGTGACGACGAGGTCGGCCCCGCGAGCCGCTCTCACGAGCGCGCCCGCCAGCGACTCGGCGGTGTCGCCGCTGCGCGACACCGACGCGAGCGACGCGCCGTGCTCGGCGATCAGCCCCGCCAGCAGCACGGAGTTGGAGTCGGGCACGGCGCCGGCGGGCAGCGGCCGGCCGGGATCGACGAGCTCGGCGCCGGTGGACACGACGGCGACCCGCGGTCTCGGCACGGCGCGCACTGAGGCCAGACCGACCGAGGCGAGGGAGGAGACGGCGGTCGCCGACAGGAGCGCACCGGCCGCCAGGACCCGGTCCCCGACGCCGACGTCCTCGCCCGCGCGGCGCACGTTGAGGCCCGCTCGGGCGGCGGCGCGGACCTCGACCTCGGCGGGCAGCGGCCGGGGGCCGGATTCCTGGTCGGTGTCCTCGACCCTGATGACGGCGTCGGCGCCCTCGGGCAGCACGGCGCCGGTCATGATCCGCTGGGCCGTTCCGGGGACCAGGGGCGCGGGGACGGAGCCGGCCGGCACGTCCCCGCTCACCGGCAGGACGACGGGCGCCCGGGGCGCGGCCGAGGCCGTGTCCCGGGCCCGCACCGCGTAGCCGTCCATGGCCGAGTTGGTCCACGGCGGCACCGGCAGGGCGGCCGTGACGTCCTGGGCGAGCACCAGGCCGTGCGCCGCGGCCACGGGGACGTCGGTCGCGGGCAGGGGCGTCAGTGCGGCGAGGACGTCATCGACGTAGGCGTCCGGACCGAGCAGCTCGGACATGGTCCTCCTTCGGTGCCGGCGACGACGATACGCGCGGGCGGGCCGCGGCGCGACGTCGCCTCCGGGCCATCATGCCCGCCCGCGGTCGGGATGGTGCAGGGCGCGGATGACACGAGGGCGCCGACCGGGCGCCGGGGCGTCCATGCGCTCGGCGCGGTCATCGGCGTGTAACGTTCCGGGAAGGGCCGACGCGCCCCGGATGCGGACCACCCGGGAGGATCGACTATGGCCGACAGGGCCGATACGTCCGATACGTCCGATACGTCCGGCACGACCGAGTCGGGCGGCCGGACGATCGCTCGCGTCGTGCGGGCCGAGGTCGTCCTCGGGCGGGTCTCGGTGCCGGGGCTCGCCGCCGCCGTCGAGGACCGGGCGGCCGGCGCTGTCGTCACCTTCGACGGCGTGGTGCGCGACCACGACGGCGGGCGGAATGTGAGTGAAATCACATATTCGGCCCATCCGGTCGCTGGGGAGGTCATCGCCCGGATCGCCGGAGACATCGCCGGGCGGCCCGGCCTGCGGGCGCTCGCCGTCGTCCACCGCGTCGGGGACCTGGAGGTCGGCGACACCGCGCTCGGCGTCGCCGTGAGCGCCGACCACCGCGCGCCGGCCTTCGAGGCCGTCGGCGATATCGTCGAGGAGGTCAAGAAGCGCCTCCCGGTGTGGAAGCACCAGCTCTTCGCCGACGGCACGCGCGAGTGGTCCAACATTCCCTGAGCGGGCGTCGGCGGCCGGCCGCGCCTCAGCCTCCGGCGAAGGGGGGCAGGACGTCGATGCGGTCGCCGTCGGCCAGGGGGGTGAGCGAGTCCGCCGGCGTCGACAGCGCGTTGACCAGGCAGCTGGAGACGCCGATGACCCGTGCCATCTCCAGGCCGCGGCCCGCGAGCTGCTCGCGCAGAGCGGCGAGCGTCGTGCCGGCGGGCAGCTCGAGGCGCTCCTCCGCGCGTCCGGCGGCCTCGGCCGCCGCGGCGAAGTAGCGCAGCTCGACCTCGATCGCGTCGTCGGGCGGGACGGTCATGTCGGCTCCTCTCGATCCGGGTCCCTGATGAGCGTCGCCGCGGGCGGGATGCGGGTCGGACGGCGCCGTACCGACCATGATCGGCCATCATCGCGACAATCGCACGGGTGACGCGGATGTCGCACGCCCGCGGTCCCTGGTAGCCTCGAGCCGGAGCGCGGAGCCGTTGTGGGTGGGCCGGTATGCGGCGCGAGAAGCGCGGAAGGGGCGGTGCGGGGACGTGAGCGCATGGACGTGAGCGCGGCGTGGGACGTCGTTGAGCGGGTGCTGGCCGAGCGCGCGCCGAGGGTCGCCGCCACGCTTCGGGGCCCGGCCTCCTTCGAGGGCATCGACCGCCTGCGCGCGACGGTCGGGCGCGAGCTGCCGGACGACGTCGTGGCGAGCCTGCGTCGCCACGACGGTCAGGACAACCCGACCCGGCTTCTCGACCTCTTCGACCACCACACCCTGCTCGGCGTCGATGAGATGATCGGGACCTCCGACATGCGCGCCGGGATCTTCGAGGGGCGAGACGGAGAGACCTCCATCGAGTGGATGGTCCCCGACAAGGTCAGAACCGTTATGAACTGCCGGGGCTGGCTCCAGTTCACCGACGCCGAGGGCCGCGGCTACGCGCTCGACCTCGACCCCCTTCCGGCGGGGGACGTCGGTCAGATCATCAGCCTGCCGATCGACGGCCCCACTCCCGAGCCCGAGTTCCCCTCCTTCACGGCATGGTTCTCCGACATCGCGGAGAGGCTCGACGCGGGCGCCTTCCGCGTCGAGGACGGTGACGGGATCTGGCTCGACCGCCCCGACGACTGAGTCGGGGTCGGCCCCGGGACCGACCCCGTTGCGGAGGCGGGCCGCTCTCGGCGCGGGGACGTGACGCGGTCAGCCGCCGATGGCGGACATGGTGCGAGCCGGTCGCACGAAGCCGTCCCCATGATCCGCGCCGTCGGCCGCCCGTCCCGGGGTGTCCGTGCCGTGGGCCAGCGGCTTGCGCCAGGTCGCCTCCGCCCAGATCCGAATGAGCTCGTCGTCGCTGGCGCCGGCGCGCATGGGCCCGCGCAGGTCCGTCTCCCGGGCCGAGAACAGGCAGGTCATGAGCCGTCCGTCGGCCGTGAGGCGGGTGCGGTCGCAGTCGGCGCAGAACGGAGCCGTCACCGAGGCGATGATCCCCACGGTCCCGGCCGGGTGGAATCCGTCGCGATCCGTTCCTGCGGCCACGTCCCACACGGCCGCCGGCCGGCGATCCGGCCGTCCGCGGGCCCGCAGCTCGAAACCCGCGGAGTCCAGGGCCTCCAGCACCCGCTCGGCGCCGACCACCTCCTCGGCCCGCCACGACTCGCGCGGCCCCAGGGGCATGTGCTCGATGAAGCGCAGGATCCAGCCGCGCCTCAGGCACTCGCCCAGCAGCCTCGGTGCGCGCTCGCCGAGGGCGCCGGGCATGACCACGGCGTTGATCTTGACCGGGGTCAGACCGGCCTCCTGCGCTCCGGCCGCTCCGCGGAGGACCCCGTCGAGCCGGTCGCGACGGGTCACGCGCGCGTACTCCGCCGGGTCCAGGGTATCGATCGAGACATTGACCCGGTCCAGGCCCGCCCTGCGCAGGCCGTCGGCCCGCCTGTCCAGGCCCAGCCCGTTGGTCGTCAGGCCGATGTCGGGCTTGACGCCGCGTCGTGTGCGCAGCCCCGCCACCTCTGCGACGATCTCCTCCAGATCCCGCCGCATGAGCGGCTCCCCGCCGGTCAGCCGGATCCGCTCCACTCCCAGGCGCTCAACGGCCACCCGCGCGAGCCTCGCGATCTCCGCGCCCGTGAGCAGACCGGGCGCCGGCAGCCACTCGAGCCCCGCGGCGGGCATGCAGTAGGTGCAGCGCAGGTTGCAGCGATCCGTGATCGACAGGCGCAGGTCCCGCACGGTGCGCCCGTAGCGGTCGGTCAGCTCATCGGGGACCGCGTCGCCCGACGCCGCCGGCACCTCCTCGGGCGTGCCGGGATCGCGGGCCGGAGCGCGCCCCTCGCCGGAGCCCGGCCCCGCGGACGAATCGACGCGCGCCGCCGGTACCGGCGACGCGGCCCGGGTGCGCGCCACCGTCCCGACGACGCGACCGTCACGGGGCGAGGGGAACACGGTTCGAGAATACGGGGCCATGCGCGAGGGGGGCCATCCCGGGACCGGAGCGTCCGAGACCGCTGGCCGCGCGGGTGCCGGTCAGGCGACGCGCAGGATCTCGACGCGGGCGAAGCCGTCCTCGGCCTCCAGGAGGGTGTGCTGGAAGGTGAAGGGCAGCTGATCGATCTGGTTCAGCAGTGGTGTGGGCACGTGAGGGGCGAGCAGGTCGAAGCCCTCTCCCACGTTCAGCGAGGAGGCGGCACCGATGACGGCGGCGTGGCGCAGGCGGTGGGGGATGGCGCGGGCGTCGAGGGTGAGGCGGTCGGGGTCGTGGTCCTGGCAGCCGCAGCCCTCATGGGTGCGCCTCTTCTCCCGGATCGGGATGAGATCGGGGGTATCGCTCATGACGCTCTCCTTGCTCCTCGTCGTGGGTACGGCCGCCGTCGATGGCGCGCCGAGTGCGCGATCTCCGACGTGAGCCGAAGCGCGTCGTGAGATCGTTGCCCGGCCCGCTGCTACTTTATTACGGTGGACGGTGTGGAAAAAAGTGAGGTGAGCGTGTCGGGGGATCCGCGTTCGGCCGCCTCCGCCCGGGCCCCGCGCGCGTCGGTGCCGCCGACCCGGTCCCGCCCCGGCGCCTCGCGGCTGGTGCCCGGGCTCATCATCCTCGGCGCGGGCGGTGCGTGCCTCCTGGCCGGACTCGACGCCGTCCTGCTGAGGCCGGGTGCGCGGGCGCCGGTCGACGACGCTGAGCTCGTCGCCTTCCACGGGCCCCTCGTGCTCGTCGGCCTCCTGGGCACGGTCGTCGCGCTGGAGCGGGCCATGGCCGCGCGTGCGGACTGGGCCCTCCTCGCACCCGCCGGCAGTGCCACGGGCTGGCTGGCCCTGGTCGCCGGAGTGCCCGGGCCCGCCGGCCGGGTGCTGGCGCTCCTGGGCGCCCTGGTCCTGTGCGCGGTCCACGTGCGCCTCCACCGGCGCTCCGCCTCCGTCGCCGTGGATCTCGGGGCCATGGGCGCCGTCGCCCTGACGGCGGGGGACCTGCTGTGGCTCCGCGGCCTCGCGATCGAGATCTGCGTCCCCCTGTGGCTGCTCCTCCCCCTCCTGACGATCGTCGGCGAGCGGCTCGAGCTCGCCCGCGCCGCCCTGCCCGGCACGATCGTCGAGGAGACCGTGCGCACGGTGTCGGCGGCCGCCCTGCTGGGCGCCTGCGTGCTGAGCGCGGCCGGGGCGGCCCGCCTCGTGATGGGCTCCGCCATGCTCGCCCTGGCCGCGGTCATGGCGCGCTACGACATCGCCCGTCGCACGATCCGCGTCGCCGGGGCCGTGCGCCTCACCGCGGCCTGCGCGCTCACCGGATACCTCTGGCTCGCCGCGGCCGGGCTGCTGTGGACCCTGGGCCCTCCGGGCGCTGGCTCCGTCGAGTCCGCAGCGGTCCCCGCGGCCGGGTACGGCGGCCAGGGACATGACCCCGCCCACCCCGCCGATCATCCTGCCGATGGCGACGTCGTCGTCCAGGTCGTCGCCGTCGCTTGCGCCTCGTCCATGGTCCTGGCCCACGCCCCCAGGATCGTCTCCGCCGTCACTCACCGCCGTCTCCGCTACCACCGAGCCATGTGGCTGCCCTTCGTCCTGCTGCACGCCGGTTCGACGGCCCTGATCGTCTTCCGGGCACGCGCTGCCGTCGCGGCGTGGCGGCAGGACGCACCCGGTGCTGCCGGCGTCATCGGCGCTGCCGGCATTGCCAGCATTGCCGGCGCTGTGGCGGCGCTCGTCCTCCTCCTGCCGGCCGCCACCCGTCCCGCCGTCGCGGGGTCGAGCGACGCCGACCGGCCGGAGGCGGCCGGGCCCCGCTCGATCGCGGTCGGGCCCGCGCGGAGGGCCTGAGCCGTGCCCGTCCCCGCCGGAGATTTCCGCCGGCCCTCCCGCCCGGGAGGCAGGGCCGGCGGGGGATCCGCGCCCGCCGCCACCGGCGGGCCCCGCTCCCCGGACGAGCGCGATCGTCCGGCCCGCAGGCTCTCCCGCCGCAGCACCCAGGTGCGGCGCAATGCCCTCGTCGTGGCCTGGATCATGCTCGCCGGCGTGCTTACCGTCCTCATCATCGGGGGGCCGCTGGCCTCCTGGGGCACCTGGCTGCCTCTGCACGCCCTCCTGCTCGGAGGCATCGGCTCGGCGATCACGGTGTGGTCGGCGCACTTCGCCGACACCCTGCTCCACCGTCCGGCGCTGGGCGGGGCGGCCCTGCTCGACGCCCGGCTGTACGCCCACGGGGCGGGCACGGCGCTCGTCCTGGTGGGGATCGCCGCGGGACTGCCGGTCCTCTCCGGGGCCGGTGTCGCGGTCGTCGTGCTCGCCGCCCTGGCGGGAGCGGTCGCGATCCTCGTGCAGTACCGGCGCGCCGTCGCACCGCGCCTGGCAGCGCTGGCGATCCACTACGCCGTCGCCCTGACGCTCCTCGCGCTCGGGGCCGTCCTCGGATACCTCACCAGCTGGACCGAGTCCCGCGGGGCGACGCGCCTGTCCGATGTCCTCTACGTGGCCCACACGACCACCATGGTCCTGGGCTTCGTCGGCACCACCGTGCTCGGCACGCTCACCGTGCTGTGGCCGACCATGCTGCGCACCAGGATGGAGCCCGAGGCGCCGCGGTGGACCGGCCGCGGCCTGCCCCTGCTCGTGACGGGGACCGCGCTCATAGCCGCCTCGGGGCTGCTCGCGGCGCTGGCCGTGCCCGGCACCATCGTCTACCTCGCCGGGGCCTGCGGCGTCGTCGTGCCCGCCGTCAGGACCGCTCGACGCGTGCCCCCCACATCCTTCGCCACCGCCTCGGCCGCCGCCGCGGTCATCTGGTTCCTCATCGGCGTGGTGCGGATCGGCACGGGCATCGGCGCCCTGGCGCTCGGCGACGCCGGGCCGCAGGAGCGGGTCGCCGCCGCCCGGGAGGTCATCCACGGCGTGCGCGTGCTCCTGGCGGCGGGCTTCGCCCTGCAGGTGCTGGCCGGGGCCCTGAGCTATCTCGGCCCCGTCATGCTCGGCGGCGGGCCGGCGACCACGCGCGTCACCAACGCCGTCATGGATCGCGCGGCCGCCTACAGGGTCGTCGCCACCAACGCCTGCCTCGTCGTGGCGCTGCTCACCCCGCTGCCCTGGGGGGTGCGCCTGAGCGGGGCCGTCACGGCTGGCGCCGTCGCCGCCTACGTCCCGGTCGGGATGGGGCTGAGCGTCCGCGAGGCCGTGACTCGGGCCCGGGGGAGGAGACGTCGGGGGACCCGGGGGACGAGGGGCGTCGCCGCCTCGGCGATCCCCGTCGATCCGTCCGCTTCATCCACCGCGATCTCCAAGGCGCCGGCGTCGCCGGTGGTCTCCGGGTCGTCCGGCTCACCCGCCCGGGAGCCGTCCTCGCAGGCCGGGCCGGAGACCCGCCGCGCCCGGGCCCCTCGGATTCAGGAGAGTGCTGATGAGTGAGAAGACTCCCGTCGATCCCGCCGCCGTGGGCGGTGCGCGGGCCGGTGGCGCTCAGGCCCACCGCGGGGCCGTGACCGCCGGTACGGCCCCCGCCTTCGGACGGGGGCGCGCCGCGTCCTCGTCGCAGGGCGCCGAGGACGCCCGCCGGGCCGCGCGCGCCGTTGATCGCCGCGGTGCGCTCCTCGGACTTCTCACCGCCGGCGTCGCCGTCGTCGTGGGCGCGGCCGTCGGCGGCCGCGACGGGGCCGGCTCGGGGACGGGCCCGGTGAGCGCCACGGGCGACACCGTCGAGACCACCATCAGCGTCGAGGGCATGCGCTTCGTGCCCGACACCGTGGACGTCTCCCCGGGGGACCGGCTCGTCATCACCCTGGACAACACCTCCGATCAGGTTCACGACTTGGTCCTCGAGCTGTCGGCCGGAGGCACGGCCACCACCGGGCGCGTCGCCGCGGGAGCCACCGGCACCCTCGACGCGGGCGTGGTCGCCGGGCCGCTCGAGGGCTGGTGCTCGATCGCCGGGCATCGCGCGCAGGGCATGGTCCTCCATGTCACGGCCGGTGGGCGGAGCGCTCGGGCGGCGGGCCACGCCGGTCACGGCTCCGCGTCCTCGGGGGCCTCCTCCGACGACGCGGCGCCCGACTACTCGGCGGTCCTGCCCGACGACCTCGATGCCGTCGATGCGGTCCCGCCCCCCACGGGGACGGCGACGCTTCACGAGCACACCTTCACCGCCACCGAGCTCGTCGGCTACGTCGGGGGCGGGGCGACCCAGAGGCGCCTGACCTTCAACGGCCGGGTCCCCGGGCCGGTCCTGCGCGGCAAGGTGGGCGACACCTTCAGGATCACCCTGGTCAACGAGGGCACCATGAGCCACTCCCTCGACTTCCACGCGGGCGCCGTGTCACCGGACGAGGTCATGCGCTCGATCAACCCCGGTGAGCGACTCGTCTACGAGTTCGTCGCCCGGCGCGCGGGCATCTGGCTCTACCACTGCTCGACGCCGCCCATGAGCGTGCACCTGGCCAGCGGCATGCACGGCGCCGTCATCATCGACCCGCCCGGTCTGAGCGAGGTCGATCGCGAGTACCTCATGATCCAGTCCGAGATCTACCTCGGTCCCGAGGGCGGGGAGACCGACGCGGCCAAGGTCGCCGCCAGGACGCCCGACCTGTTCGCCTTCAACGGGATCGCCTTCCAGTACCGCGACCGGCCGCTGCCCGCCGGGACCGGGGAGCGGGTCCGCTTCTGGGTGCTCAACGCCGGGCCGTCGCAGCCCATGAGCTTCCACTGCGTGGGGCTCCAGTTCGACCAGATGTTCCTCGAGGGGGCCTGGACCCTGGGCGGGCCGGACCGGATCGGCGCCGCGTGGTCCGGCGGCGGGCAGGCGCTGGGCCTGCAGCCCGCCCAGGGCGGATTCGTCGAGGCCGAGGCGTTCGATCCCGGCAGCTACACGTTCGTCTCCCACTCCTTCGCCGACATGGAGAAGGGGGCCATGGGGCGCCTCGTCGTCTCGTAGGGGCCGGCGGCGCCCCGCTCTCAGGCGGGCGGGGCCGGGAACTCGACGTCGACGTGGCAGCCGTCCTCCGTCAGCGGCACCACCGTCAGGCGCGTGCGCGCGCCGGTCTCGTCGGCGGGGGACGGCTCCGGCCCCGTGCGCCCGTAGACCTCGTTGAGGTAGCCCTCGTGCATGACGCACACCAGCGGGTGGGGGGCCCGGTCGTCGGTGACCAGGGGACAGGCCCTGAGCACGATGGTCTCGCCCCGGGGCTCGGGCGCGAAGCCCATCATGGACAGGTTCGGCAGCAGTTTCGCGGCGCGCTGCGCGGGAGTCGCCGCGCCGTCCGCATCCTCGGTCTCCTGCGGCGGCGTCATCCGCGCCCAGCGTCTCCCGATCTCCAGCGCGAGCTCGCGGGCCTGCGGGCAGGTGCCCAGCGTCTGGGAGATGGCGTTGAGCAAAGTGAGGTAGGAGTCCAGGACCTCGGTCGGACTCGGGGCGGTCGAGGCGTAGCGCAGTGCGGGACGTCCGCGTCGTCCCGTCGGCCTGGTGGAGACCTCGACGAGACCGGCGTCGATGAGCGCATCGAGGTGCTCGCGCACGGTGTTGTGGTGGAGGCCCAGCGCGGAGGCGACGTCGGCGGCGGTCATCGGGTGGCGGGCCGTCTCGATGAGATCGAGAACACGACGACGGGCGACCGTCAGCTCGGTGCGTGCCGACAAGTTCACCCAGGAGGGACGCGGCGGGCGCGCGGAGGCGGCAGGGGCTTCGGACACGCGGTGAGCCTAGTCGCAGCGGCAACCCCGTACAAAAGCCTTCCCCGCTGCTCCGTCGCCGCCCGAGGACGCTGAGGGCGCGGGCGCTCCGGGCCGATCCCGGCGCGGTCGCCGACCCGGTTGACGGACGTGCCGTCGATCGGTCAGCGGGCGCTCCGGGCCGAGCGCGTCATGGCCCAGTACCTCGGCAGGGGCGGGGCCTCGATCACGGCGACCCGTTCGAAGCCGAGCCGCTCGTAGAGGCGCCGCGAGCCGGGACTGGTGGACTCCAGGTGGGCGGGCGCGTCGTCGGCATCGACCCGTTCCAGGCCGCGGCGCAGCAGGGCGCTGCCGGTGCCCGTGCCCCTGGCCGCGGGGACGACGGCGACCATGGACAGGTACCAGTGCGGGACCGCTGGCCGGTGCGCCTCGCACAGCTCGCCGTCGAGCAGACACAGGTCCCAGGCGCCTCCGAGCAGCGCGGGGTCCAGTCCGGGCGGGAGCGCCCCTCCGGGTCCGAGCGGTCCGGCCACCTCGCGGGGGCCGCCTCCGGTGCCGGGGGCGTCCCACAGAGTGGCGCCGAGCAGCCGGCCGGAGTCATCGACGGCCAGATCGACCCTGGCGTCCGCGCGCGCCGTCTCGTCCGCGCTCAGGTAGTGGGAGGTCAGCTCGACGCGGTGGAGGTGGTCGAGGGCCGCCCGCGGGTCGGGAGCCGCGGCGACGATGGCGCTCATGAGCGGGTCGGGCAGGAAGACGTCGGTGAGCAGGTCGGCGACGGCCTCCAGGTCCTCGGGACCGGCGGTGCGGATCCTCGGCGCTGTGCGCGTCGTCCTGCCTCCCATGATGGAGTCTCCCTTCTGCGGTCGGTCGGGCCGGTCGGGCCGAGGCCACTGTAAGCCGTGGTTCCACGGGGTCCATGAATGGCCGCGGGAGGAGCGTCCCGGTTCCCCACGGCGCCGGCGTCCGGGCCGGGCCGTCGAGTCCGCCCCGGATCGGGCGTGCTCAGCGCCGGCGTCCGGGCCGGGCCGTCGGGTCCTCGGCCTCCAGGGAGGGGGCCAGCAGACGGCGGAAGGAGCTCACCCGGGCGCGGCGCGAGGCGGTCTCGGCGGAGCCGGGCTCCGCGCCGGCGGACGGCTCCCCGGTTCCGGCCCGGCCGACCGCCCACTCGTCCAGGGCGCAGTCGAGGACGCCCGCCTCGTGGGTGCAGCCGCGCGGGCAGTCCTGCGCGACCTCGGCCAGGTCCGGGAAGCCGCGCAGCACGTCGGACGAGCTCGCGTGCGCGACCCCGAAGGACCGCACGCCGGGGGTGTCGATGACCCAGCCGCCGCCCGGCAGCTCCAGGGCCTGGAGACTGGTGGAGGTGTGACGCCCCCGGCCGGTGACCTCGTTGACGTGACCGGTTACCCGGTCCGCGCCGGGCACGAGGGCGTTGATGAGCGTCGACTTGCCGACCCCCGAGTGCCCTACGAGGACGCTGATACGTCCGACGATCGCCTCGCGCAGGGCATCGACGCCGTCCCCGTCCGCCCGCGAGGCGGCCTCGTGGCCGCGGGGGCCCAGCCGGGTCGCCACCGAGGGCACCCCGAGCGGTTCGTAGAGGGAGAGCAGTCCGGAGGCGTCGGCCAGGTCGGACTTGGTCAGCACCAGCAGCGGCCCCATGCCGGCGTCGTAGGCGGCCACGAGGTAGCGGTCGATCATGCGGGGACGCGGGGCGGGGTCCGCCACGGCGGTGACGACGACGAGCAGGTCGGCGTTGGCCACGACCGGTCTCCGCGAGCCGGCGGCGTCACCGTCCTCGGCGCTCCTGCGCAGCAGCGTGCGGCGCTCCTCGATGCGCACCATGCGGGCCAGGGTGCCGGTGCGGCCGCTGGTGTCCCCGACGACGGCGACCCGGTCCCCGACGACGACCCTGCCGCGCCCCAGCTCGCGCGCCTTCATGGCCGTGATGTCGCCGTCGCCGTCCTCGGTGAGGGCCGGATCGGCCAGGCGGATGCGGTAGTGGCCGCGATCGATGCGGGTGACCATGCCCGGGACCGCGTCGGCGTGGCGGGGGCGCCGCTTGGTGCGCGGGCGCGAGCCCCGGCCGGGGCGGACCCGAACCCGGGGGTCGTCGGTGCCGATATCGCGGCGGGGCGTCACCGGGACCCGCCCCCCTGGCCCAGCATGGCGGCCCACAGGGCCGGGAAGCCCGGGAGGGTCTTGGAGGTGCACCCGACGTCGTCGAGGGTCACGCCGTCCACGCCCAGGCCGACGACGGCGGCGAAGGTGGCCATCCGGTGGTCGGCGTAGGAGCGCAGGGCGGCGCCGTGCAGCGGTGCGGGACGGATGACGAGCCCGTCGGCGGTCTCCTCGGCGTCCCCGCCCAGGAGGCGGATCCCGGTGGCCAGGGCCGCCAGGCGGTCGGTCTCGTGACCGCGCAGGTGGGCGATGCCGGTCAGCCTGCTGGTGCGGCCCCGCGCCCCGGCGAGGGCCGCCAGGGCCGCCACCGTGGGCGCGAGCTCCCCGACGGCGGACAGGTCCGCGTCGATGCCCCGCAGGCCCGCCGCGCCTGGCCCGCGGACGACCAGGGTGCGCGAGTCGTCGGGTTCGGGGCGCAGCTCGACGACGCCGCCCAGGCGCGGCAGCAGCTCGCGCCAGGCGTCGCCGCCCTGGGCCGTCGGCGCCGGCCAGCGCGGGACGCGCACCTCGCCGCCCGCGACGAGCGCCGCCGCCAGGAAGGGGCCGGCGTTGGACAGGTCCGGCTCGATGACCACCGTTCCGCCTGCGGGGCGCCCCGGGTGGACGGTCCAGGCGCGGCGCCCGTCCTCGGCGGCTCCCGCCGTCGGGGCGGTTGACTCGTCCGGTTCGACCGGCTCCTCGACGATGATCCCGCGCTCGCGCAGCGCGGCCACCGTCATGGCGACGTGCGGCGCGGAGGGCACGCGCCCGGTGGCGACGACGGCGAGTCCGTCCGGCAGCAGGGAGCCGACCAGCAGCAGGGCGGACAGGAACTGGGAGGAGCCCGAGGCGTCGATGCTCACCCGGCGCGGCCGGCCGGGACGGGCGGGATCCGCCCGCCGCAGGAGCGCCCCGTCGCCGGGGCCCACGCGCACGGGCAGAAGTCCCGGCTCGCCGAGGCAGGCGACCTCCGCCCCCAGGGACGCCAGCGCGTCGAGGAGCGGCGCCATGGGCCGGTGCCGGGCCGCCTCGTCCCCGTCGAGGACGACCGGGGCGTCGGCCAGGGCCGCGAGCGCGGGGACGAAGCGCATGACGGTTCCGGCCAGGCCCGTCTCGATGCGCCCTGCGCCGTCGGGGCCGGCGCTCACGTGCAGCGGCAGCGGGGAGGGGCGCGCGCGCAGGCGGGTCGGATCCCCTCCGACCTCCTCGAAGCGGGCGCCGAGCGCGGTCAGCGCCGCCAGCATGAGATCGGTGTCGCGCGAGCGCAGGACGCCGACGAGCGTCGTCGGGCCCCCGGCCACCGCGGCCAGCAGGAGGGCGCGGGCGGTCAGGGACTTCGAGCCCGGCAGGGCGATGGTCGCGTCGAGGGGACCGCGGGCGGTCGGCACGGGCCAGGGGCGCCGATCGGCGCGAGCGGGGGAGGAGGACATGATCGCCCTACAGCGCGTCGATGATGCGGTTCAGGGCCGTGGACGGGCGCATGACGGCGTCGGTCCTGTCCTGGTCGGGGCGGTAGTAGCCGCCGATGTCCACCGGCCTCCCCTGCACGGCGACCAGCTCGGCCTGGACGGCCTCGTTCGCGGCCTCCAGCGCCTCGGCCACCGGCGCGAAGCGCGCCGCCAGCTCGGCGTCGGCGTCCTGCACCGCCAGCTCGTGGGCCCAGTACAGGGCCAGCCAGGCGTGCGAGCCGCGGTTGTCGATCCCGCCCAGGCGCCTGGCGGGGGAGCGGTCGTCCTCCAGCAGCCTCGTCGTGGCGGCGTCCAGCGCGTCGGCGAGCACCGCGGCGCGCGCGTTGCCCCCGACCTCCGCCACGTGGCGCAGAGCCTCCGCCAGGGCCAGGAACTCGCCCAGGGAGTCCCAGCGCAGGTAGTTGTCCTCCAGCAGCTGGCGCACGTGCTTGGGCGCGGAGCCCCCCGCACCCGTCTCGTACAGGCCCCCGCCGCTCATCAGCGGCACCACCGACAGCATCTTGGCGCTCGTGCCGACCTCCAGGATCGGGAACAGGTCGGTGTTGTAGTCGCGCAGCACGTTGCCGGTCACCGAGATCGTGTCCTCGCCGCGCCGCGCCCGCTCCAGGGACAGCCTCGTCGCGGCCACCGGGTCGAGGACGCGGATGTCGAGGCCCTCGGCGTCCTCCTCGGCCAGGTAGCGCTCGACGAGCCCGGCGACGACCCGGTCGTGGCTGCGCTCGGGGTCGAGCCAGAAGATCGCCGGGGCCCCGGTGGCCCGGGCCCGCGCGACCGCCAGGTGGACCCAGTCGCGGATGGGCGCGTCCTGGGTCTGGCAGGCGCGCCAGATGTCGCCCGCCTCGACGTCGTGCGACAGCAGCACCGTGCCCGGCTCGGCGCCGGCGCCCTCGAGGGCGACCACCTCGACGCGCCCGGCCACCGGGATGAGGAAGGTCTTGTCGTGGCTGCCGTACTCCTCGGCCCTGCGGGCCATGAGCCCGACGTTGGGAACCGTGCCCATGGTGCGCGGGTCCAGGGCGCCGTGCTCCTTGCAGTCCTCGATGACGGCCTCGTAGACACCGGCGTAGGACGAGTCCGGGATGACGGCCAGGGTGTCGGCCCTGCGGCCCTCGGCGTCCCACAGCTTGCCGCCGGCCCGGATCATCGCGGGCATGGAGGCGTCGATGATGACGTCGCTGGGCACGTGCAGGTTGGTGATGCCGCGGTCGGAGTCGACCATGCTCAGGCGCGGCCCGGCCGCCAGCTCGGCCTCGATGGAGGCGCGGATCGCCTCGCCCTCGTCCAGCCGGTCCAGCCCGGCCAGGATCGAGCCCAGTCCGTCCTCGGCGCGCAGCCCGGCGGCGGCCAGGGTCTCGCCGTGGGCGGCGAAGGTCCTCGGCAGCGCCGCGCGCACGGCGTGACCGAAGATGAGGGGGTCGGAGACCTTCATCATGGTGGCCTTCAGGTGCACCGACAGCAGGACGTCGTCGTTCTTCGCGGCGGTCATCGCCCCGGTCAGGAAGGAGTCCAGCGCGGCGGCGGACATGCGGGTCGCGTCGATGACCTCGCCGGCCGTCACCGGCAGCGACTCGCGCAGGACCCGCGTCCCCGAGCCGTCCGATGGCACGAGCCTGATCCGCAGCGAGCCCGCCTCGGGGACGACGACGGTGCGCTCGTTGTGGCGGAAGTCCCCGGTCGTCATCGTGGCGACCCGCGTCCTGGAGCCCGGGCTCCACTCGCCCATGGCGTGCGGGTGGGAGCGGGCGTAGGCCTTGACGGCGCTCGGGGCGCGCCGGTCGGAGTTGCCCTCGCGCAGGACCGGGTTGACGGCGCTTCCCTTGACCGCGTCGTAGCGGGCGCGCGCATCGCGGTCGGCGTCGGTGACCACCGAGTCGGGGTAGTCGGGAAGGTCCACGCCCTGGGCCCGCAGCTCCCGGATCGCTGCCTTGAGCTGGGGCAGGGAGGCGGAGATGTTGGGGAGCTTGATGATCGTGGCGCTCGGGGACCGGGTCAGCGCCCCGAGCGCGGCCAGGTCGTCGTCGGCCAGGTCGAAAGCGGCCAGAATGCGGTGCGCCAGCGAGATGTCGGCGGTGCCGACGCTCACGCCCGCGGCGCGGGCGAAGCCCTCGACGATCGGCAGGAGGGAGTGGGTCGCCAGCATGGGCGCCTCGTCCGTCCAGGTGTAGATGACATCGGGCTGGTCGCTCATGCGCACGTCCTTCGCTTGCGTCGTCGTGATGGGCCCACCTTAACGTGTGACCTCCGTCCCAGGCGTCGATGCTCGCTGGAGGAGACGGGCGGACGAGGGAGGGCGAGCGGTGAGGATGCGGTGAGGATGCGCGGCGGCCGACCGAGGGGCGCGGGCCCGGCCGCGAGGACGCGTATCGCAGATCTCACATGTGGTGATCGTGCACCGCCGCCCGGGCCGCGGCGACCACTTTCCGCCTGCGCTTGTGGCTCTCGATCCGCCACACCAGGGACGGGCGGCCCTCCCGGTCGACGGCGGCCAGCAGGAGCCCGGCGCCGACCGCGCCGCCGCGGGCCAGCCCCGACAGGGCCTGCTTGCGCGCCTCCTTGCCGCTGACCGCCCATACCGGGTTGTTGATCAGGGTGAAGGGGACGTTGAGGGCCGCCAGCACGGCTGCGCAGGTGCGCGGCGCCCGGCCCGTCGCCAGTCCCAGACCCGCTGCGACGCTCACCGCGCCGCAGGCCCGGGTGAGCATGCGGGCGTCCGCGGTGAGCACCGGCGGAAGCCCCGCCCTCTCCAGCAACGGCGAGACCTTCTCGAAGCGCTCCACGTGACGCGCGGGACGGGTGAGTGCGTCGATTCCGTCCAGGACGAAGGACGTGGCGAGCATCGGACGGGCGAAGGCGCGCAGAATGTTCATGACACCATCCTGACTCACGGGGGCGTCCGCGGCCAGGCTCCCGCAGCGCGTCCCGGTGCCGATCGTCCTGCTCACCGGGCGGGCATGCCGGGCGCTCGCGCGGACCGGGGTCGGGGAATGAAACCGGGCCGCCCTCCTGTTGGTCAGAACGTGACTGTGAGACCGTCGACTGGAGCGTCGACTCGGACGACGCCGAGCGGCGCGCCCGCCCCGCGCCGCCACCGCGCACCCGCCCGAGGGCGCCGGGCGGCCCTCCCGGATCGACCGGAGGGACGTCCCTCCGCCCTCGTGCGGAGCGTCCCGGGCCGTTCCGCCGGCGACCGCGAGCGCTCGGGGGCGCTAGGCTCATGGATGATGACGGACACCGACGAGCCACGCCCCGACGGCGCTCCTCGCGCCAACGGCGAGGCGGCCACCGACCTTCTCACTGATATCGACCCCGACGGCTCCGGCAGTCTCGACCGTGCGCCCGAGGACGAGTCCGAGGAGGAGCGCGCTGCGCGCTTCGAGGCCGACGCCCTGCCCTATCTCGACCAGCTCTACGGCGCGGCCATGCGGATGACGCGCAACCCCGCCGACGCCGAGGACCTGATCCAGGACGCCTACGCCAGGGCCTTCGCCTCCTTCCACCAGTACCGTCCGGGCACGAACCTCAAGGCCTGGCTGTATCGGATCCTGACCAATACCTTCATCAACTCCTATCGCAAGAAGCAGCGCGAGCCGCTCCAGTCGGACGCCGACGCGGTCGAGGACTGGCAGCTGCATCGGGCCGCCTCCCACGACTCCACCGGGCTGCCCAGCGCGGAGAACATCGCTCTGGACGAGCTGCCCGACGAGGAGATCAAGGCGGCCTTCTCCGAGTTGAGCGAGGACCGGCGTCTGGCCGTCTACCTGGCTGATGTCGAGGGCTTCTCCTACAAGGAGATCGCCGAGATCATGGACACGCCCATCGGCACCGTCATGTCCCGCCTGCACCGCGGGCGCCGCCAGCTGCGCGAACTCCTGGCCGACCATGCCCGTCAGCTGGGCTACACCACGACCCGGGAGGAGGGGCGCTGATGGGCGGATCGCAGGAGAAGGACGAGCCCTGCTCGTGCTCGGAGGCCCGTGAGCACCTGGAGCGCTTCCTCGACCACGAGTGCGACGTCGACCTGACCGCTCGCCTGGCCGAGCACGTGGCGACCTGCGAGCACTGCTCGCGCATCGCCGACGCCGAGACCCACCTGCGCGAGATCCTGCGGTCGCGCTGCGCGGAGCAGGCGCCGCCCGGGCTGCGAGCCCGGGTGCTGGGGAGGCTGTCGGTCATGCGGTCGACGACCTCGGCGGCCTCGATGACGTCGGTGACCTCGATGACGTCGGTGACGACCGCCGACGGCACGACGACGGTGCGCAGCCAGTCCGTCCACTACCGGCGCGGGTGATCGGTGCAACTGGGCGGGCGAGTGGCTTGCAATCGCGGACCTGTGCAAGGATACGACATGTTCCGTGCCCCCTCGTGGGGCGGTCCATCCACGAGGAGGCAGTCATGAGCAAGCGCGGTCGTAAGCGTCGTGCACGCGCCAAGAGCAGCGCCAACCACGGTAAGCGCCCGAACGCCTGAGCCGTCGGCGCGCAGCGTCGGCTCTCGCAGTCCGATGACGGCGGTAGCCGATCGCCCGCGTGGTGGTCGGCCACCGCGCGCGTCGGCGTCTCCCGCTCATCGGTGCGGATGTCGTGGCCCGCGCCCAGGACGCCGTCGCCGCCCCTCCCGGCCGCGGGAGGAGCGCCTTCGTCCTGCACGAGGCCGATCCGTCCGAGCTGTGCACGGCCCTCGACGGGCGCCAAGGTCTACTCCGACTACCTGCAGGAGTTCCTCGACACGGTCCCCGGCGCGGGAGTCAACCGATCGCGCGCCGTCCCGGTGAGGGGGACTCCCGCGCCGCGCTCAGCTCGGCTGCTCCACGCCCAGCCACTCGTACCAGCCGCGGTGCAGCACCAGCCAGGCGAGCAGCCCGTAGCCGGCCTGACCGGGATGGTCGCCGTCGCCCGCGGCGACGTCGGTCATCCACTGGTCATGGTTGCGCAGCGGCTCGAAGGTCTCCACGTAGGGAACTCTGCGCCGATGGCACACCTCGGTCACCGCGCGCGACAGCGCCGCCGTCCCATCGGGATTGACCCCGGGCAGCGGCGGGGGCCCGACCACGAAGCAGGACCGCTGCTCACTCGCCGCCTTGTCCAGGATGTTGGCCAGGGCCAGCCGGCTGCGAGCGGGTGAGATGCCGGAGCCGACGTCGGCCGTCCCCAGCCCGATGACCAGGCGGTTGAGCCCGGTGTGGGTGGAGCGCAGGGTCACCTCGGAGGGCCATCGATCGGCGAGCTGAACCGTCGTCTCCCGGGGCACGGCCAGCGTCGTCCAGAAGGCGTCCAGGTCGCGGGGTGTGCGCGCCATGACGCGCCCGGCCCACCCCAGGGCCCGGGGATCGCCGTAGCCGGCCACGAGCTCGTCGCCGATGAAATGGATCCGAGTCTCGTCCACGTCACTCCTTCGCTAGCTGTCGTCGACGACCGGGTCGGTCTCCGGGCGCCGACGCGACCGCGGTCCGCCGTCGTGCGGTGGCCTGTGAAGACGACGCTACCGCGCTCCGGGCCCGGGCGCGGCCCGAGGACGGTGGCGCCGGCGCCCGCCCGCCCGGCGGGCCCCCGTCCCCCGGGCCCGGGTGCGGGG